>Ga0307515_10022512_pt1 | contig 11100 bp, 7 predicted proteins | sample 17_EM_MG_FD_194513 | JGI IMG/M metagenome (GOLD analysis project Ga0307515, IMG submission 194513) | Populus trichocarpa ectomycorrhiza microbial communities from riparian zone in the Pacific Northwest, United States - 17_EM | ecosystem: Host-associated > Plants > Roots > Unclassified | place... | reverse complement strand
TTTTTTTTTTTATTTTATTTTTAAAAAAAAAAACGTTTTTGATAAACTTGATGTGAAGTTGACAATTGCTTGGTCGCCTTTTTATCTCTGGAGAGATGAATAATAATGGAGGGCCAATCATTCAAAAATATGGAAATTGTTTTTAGTGGTGTGGAATAGGAAAACTCATGAATCATTAATTATTTATTGATTCACCTAATTGATGGATTGACAGGAATAATAAATATCTCATAAATGTATGCATAAGGAAAATTTTCTATCAGAGGAAGCTGGATGCTGCCTTCGTCATTATGTTTTTGCTGAAGTGCAAGTACAGAGACTTCAGAGGAAGCAGAGACAGCATTTTCTATCCTCCACACAAGAGTGTAGATGTAAGGGTTGATATCTGTTTGCTTGAAAATCAGCTCCCGTTCTTCATCCTCGAGGAGTTGTGTGGACTATCCACTATACTCGGCAATTCTCCGAAACCTACACTGATTGAGCTTACTCATGGGTTCTTTTCAAAAGAATGGGGTTCATGGGCAGTAGGGGAATATTGGGGGAAAATAGATTTCTCCGAAGTGAAACATTTGGTTGACTTTCTTACAATTTATCAACAGCCACCTCAACAGCAGCAGAATGAGGAACTTGAGGTTCTAACCGCACCCAGTGTAAAGGAGCTCCACCAAGCGGGGGTCAAGTTTGTGTTGAGTTCAAGCAAAAATCTTCTTGACATAAAATTCGATAGAAATAAAGGGAGACTGGAAATTCCACGATTACAGTTAGATGACAGTACAGAAATCATAATCAGGAATATGCAAGCCTTTGAGCAGTGCCATGGCCTGTATGGTTATGTTGGTGACTATATCTTCTTGATGGGTCTCTTTGTCAGTGCCAGTAAGGATGTGGAAATGCTTGTTGAAAATCGTATTATAGAAAACTGGCTACCGTCTAATGAGGAAGTGGTACAACTCTTTTACAATCTCAACAAACAAAATAGTGTGCGGGGACGTTTTTTTCTCTTCAAAGGTCTCATTAAAGATCTGAATGCATTCTGCGAAAAGCCATGGAACAAGTGGAAGGCAAATTTAAAGCAAAATTATTTCAATACCCCATGGGCAGCAATCTCTGTCTCAGGAGCTGTTATTCTTCTCATTCTGACTGTCCTACAGTCCGTCTGCTCTATACTCCAAGTAGGTTAGCTTCTGCAATTTCAATTCTTTCATACCGCATGTTGCATTAATTGTACCCATAATCCTTGTTCTCTTACTTGAGGTACTTTTCTTCTAATAAATGACAAAGTTGTTCCAAGCAATGAAGACTGTATAATTTGTTCTGATTGTCTCTTAGAAACTGAAATTGTTTTATTCTATGCCTTCCACGCGCATGCTTAACATGGGGTTTAAGGTCGCAGCGGCTGCTTTCTTTCATCTTAGATTATTGATAAAGGAAGAAAGCATAACTCCTTAGGTCGGTTTGGATCTGGTTGCGGTTACTTTTTAAATTGTTTTTCATGCTAAAATGTATTAAAATAATATTTATTTATTTTTTAAAAATTATTTTTGAGATCAGCACATCAAATCAAAACGATCCAAAATACATATATATAAAATATTTTTTAAGAAAAAAAATTAAAATTTTTAGAAATGCTGATTGGCCCACATTTTCAAACGTTATTTTAATCATCATGCCAACACACCTTGAGATTATTGTTTACATTATCATAAAGTTAGATTCACACATCCGACAATTAGAGTGGAAAATAAAGTCCCATAAGATGGATTTCAAAATCAAGCCCTCTAGGGTAATTTTTGTTAAGAAATATATTTATTTTATTTATTTATTAAAAGTAGGATAATATTTTTAATTTATCTTATATATAACCTCATAGCATTAAGGTTAAAAACATAACTTTAAAATAAAGTGATCAATGAAACCTTAACCCCCTTCTCTCTTATATTCGTATTTCTCTTTGTTTGAAACAAGTTGCTTAATATGGTATTAGAGCATGGTTCCATGGAACGAAACTTAATTTCAAACACAACTTTCATGAATTTTTTGGAGTGATATTTTTTCAATTTCTGCAATCAGTTTTTGCAAATATGATATTTTGTCTTCTCTTTAGTTTCTACAATTTAGTATTTGCATTCTATTTCTGCAATTTTTTTGGGAGTGATCATATAACTTTGAGAAGATATTTATTCAGTTTTTGTAATATTTATTCATTTTCTGCAATTTAGTATTTTTTTTTTGCTTCTTTTGCATTCTGGTTTTTTTTTTATTTGTTGATTATGACTACTGAAAGAGATAATTCGCTTCAGTCGACTGTGAGTGTGAGGTTAGATGAAAAGAACTATTCATATTAGAGTTATGTAATGAAAAATTTCGTTAAGAATAAAAAGATATGAAGATATGTTAATGAAACTTATGTTATATCTAAGAATATTGATTAAAGGTATGTTATTTTGATAAATGTATGGGAAGCAAACAATGCAAAGATTATTACCTGGATTAACAATTATGTTGAGCATTTCATAGGTACACAGTTAGCAAAATATGAGACAACAAAAGAGGTTTGAGATCATTTGCAAATGTTATTCACACAATCAAATTTATCAAAGCAATATCAATTAGCAACATTGATACAAGTCATATCATTCTGTCTTTATATGTTGATGACATGAATATTATTGGTGATGACATTGATGATATTTCAGTTTTAAAGACAAAGTTGGTTAGACAGTTTGAAATGAAGGATTTAAGCTATCTTCAATATTTCATGGGTATTGAGGTAACTCGTTCACTCAGAGGTTACCTTATTTCTCAATTAAAAATATTACAGATATTTTTGAGCTGGCTAGACTTACTAACAATAAGACTATAAATACTCTCATTGAGGTTAATGCAATATATTCTTTTTCGGATGGTTTACATTTGTTAGATCCTACTTTATACCGTACTATTAGTGGGAGCTTGGTAAATCTCATTATTACTTATCCAAATATTGTATATGTTGTTCATATTGTTAGTTAGTTTGTTGCTTTTTCTACTACCATTTAAGAGCTTAGTTGAGAGTTTTAGATATTTGACATGCAGTCGTTCGTATATTCTTTATAGAATAGGACTTGTGAGTAGGTTTATAAAAACATCAACTATAACTCATGTTTCTACTCAATTTTTAATTTATGTTTTTAATAAATTGTCAGAAAAAAATCAAAAATAGTAAAAAAATAATAAAAACTCAAAAAATACATTCTTGATATATTTGTATTATTTTCATCATTTTCAGTATTATCTTTAAAAAAATTTAAATTTTAAAAGTTTTTTAAATACATTCAAATTTTAATATATTATTTTTAAAATTATTAATTTTTCTTGTTGAATTTTAATGTTAAATCAATGTTGATGTCGCGTTATCAGAAAATAAAAATATAAATATTTTACCAAGCATTTGAAATAAATAATATTTTTACTATAATAGTTAATAATATTTTACCAAGCCGCCGCCGCCCTCTCTTCCCTGGTTTTCTCCCAGAACCATAGCCCCTCACTCTCTTCCCCAGTCGCCATTTCCAGCACCTAAAACCAGCCACTCTCCTTTCTCCCCCCAGCCGCCAGCCACACCCAGAGCCCACATTTCCTCCCTCAGATCCACCCGCACTCTCCCTTCTTCCCGGCCACTGCACCTCCCTTCATCTCTAGCAAAACCACCTCCACCCTCACTCCAGCCGCCCACTAACAGGAGACCAGACCTTCCCCCATCTCTGCTACCTCTATTTCCTCTCCCTCTCTCAGCCACGACCAAAAAAATCTCACCGGCAGCTCAACCATTCTCCCCCCCACCGCGACCCGACTCAGCAAAAACCTAGTCATGCCAGCAGCCTCTTGGTCTTACCGCCGGCAACCTGAAACAGAGAAGAAGAAGGCGAAACCAAAAGAAAAAAAAAATCTGTAGGGAGAGAAGCAGATCCATAAACGAGAAGGAAAGAAAACCAAAACTTGTGTTGCGTCTTTTCTTTTTCAGGTCTCCATCGGTGACACCGCCGGCACAAGAAAGGAATAAAGGAGGAGATCTATCCGATCCCCTCATTTTTCACATCACCGGCGACGGTGAACATAGTAAAATTTCCACCACTGTTCCCGAGTCCATTTTGTAATCTTTAACGCCGAAATGTGTATTCAAATTATTGTTAGCATTTTAAATTTGTGTTACATTGTAAACTTGAAACTGTGATGTGTGAGTAAACATAGGAAAAATAGAATGTTTGGGTGTGTTTTGTATTTTTTTTTATGTATGTTTTCGAATGTCAAAACCGAAACAAAAAGAAAAAAAAATAAATGTTCTAATTTGTATAAGGCCAGATGTTTCAAAAAATATTATATTTCACATGAAAATCCAAGAATATATTTTTGCATATATTTTGGGGTTTAATAATCTGTTTATAAAAAATATCAAAAATCTTGTTTTTTTTATAATATCTTGAATTATAAATTTATATGGAAAATATATTTTTTTTATATTAAATAAAATGTATTTTTATTTTGTTTTTAAATTAATATTAAAACACTTAAATTTTCTTCATCTGATAAGATAAGAATTTTTCTTTAAATTTTTCTTTAATTTTTTATATGCCGCCAATAAAACAACTATTAAAACCTTTAAAGCACATCTAATCTAATTATAGAGTAGCTTATATCATGTAGGATATGTAAGGGGTGCTAATTCCTAGTCACAATCAATTATTTGCTCTTAAATTTCTGACAATATCAGTATACTTGAGTTTTTCAGTCATTCTAAACTAAATACTAAATGGTGACTCCAAAAAGCAAACATAAACAAAACTATCCCAAGTCCACGTGTGTAAACTCACTTCAAAGTCTTGAAGCGAATATTTCTATGATATATCAAAGGTACAATAGATCTTAGCTTATTCAGTGGTTATAGTAATAGCTTTGATATTGTGGATTATAATAATGGTGATTGAGTTTCTATGATATATCAAAGGTTTAATAGATCTTAGCTTATTCAGTGGTTATTGTAATAGCTTTGATCTTATGGATTATAATAATAGTGAGTGAGTTAGAGATATGGATGATAAAAAGATCATTACAGGTTTTGTTTTCAACATGAGAGAAACAACTTTTACATGGAATTCAAAGAATAAATCTATTATCACATTATCTACTTGTGAAGCTGTAGATGCAGCTATTATAGCATATGTTTATCATTTTATATGGCTAAAAAGATTATTGAAGAAGTTGCGAATGCCACAAAAAAAAAAACCTACAAAGATTTATATGAACAACTCATCAGTCATTGTATTAGCTAAAAATCCAGTTTTTCATGACAAAAGTAAGCACATTGACACAACATTTTATTATTTAAGAGAATGTAGTGGAAAGAAGAAAGTTGAAGTCAAGTATGTGAAGACTCAAGATCAAGTCACAGATATTTTCACAAAGCCACTCGAATATGATGTTTTTGCAAAGATGAGAGATATGTCGAGAGTTATAAATAATAATAGCAGTTAATATTGAGAGGGAGTGTTGAAGTTCAATATCAATTAGGATTTAAGCTTATATAATTTAGAGTTTGTAAGAGTTATAATATTGTTAGAACTTCACAATATTAAGATTATTATCTATTAGCATTTTATCATTATTAGATAAAAAATCTAATTAAAGGAGAAATTCTAGTTAATGTAAGAATCCTTGATGAAAAATGATTTATAATATACTAGTTTATTAGAATTTTTATTTAATAAGAATGTTAGATTTCTTATTAAATTTTAATTTTTTTAAAAAAAATTTAATTTCTTGATTATCTAGAACTTGAGTTCTATAAATAGATTATAATCAAAAGAATAATTCACAAGAATAGCTAGAGAGACACAAAAAAGAGCTAAAAAGATATATTTTTTGAGAAAACTTTTCATAAAAAATATTATTTTTCTTGTTATTTACCTTTGTTCTTGTATTTATTCTCGTAAATTAGTTGCCGAGTCTATCCTTCTCTTCCAACTTCCAACTTCCAACGTCGTCATTATTATGGTCTTTCTGAACTGGAAGTTCGTGTGCGTGTCTTTTGGAAGTAGACGTAGTGACCACATTTTCTTTCGTCCATGGAAGTTAGCTGACGTAGTGTTTGATATATACTTGCTTGAAAATCAGCTTCCATTCTTCATCCTCGAGAAGTTGTTTGAGATATCCAGTGTTGCTGCCAATCCTGGGAATTGTACCATTATCAAGCTTACCTGCGGCTTCTTACTATGGAGTTGGGTTGACTGGGTAAAAGAGGACAGTTGGGAAATAATCAATTCTTCTGGAGTCCTAGATTTTGTTGACTTCTTAAGAAAGTGTCTGCAACCAACAGAGCAGCACAGTCTAGCGGAAGAAGAAGCTTATTTAAGCGCACCCACTGCAACGGAGCTCCATCAATCTGGTTTGAAGTTTAAGCGTCCCGAAGAAAGCTCATCATTAGACATAAGATTCAGTAATGGGATTCTAGAAATTCCACAACTAAAAAAATTATATGATCAGACAGAAATCTTATTCAGAAATCTCCAGGCCTTTGAGCAATGCCATTATAGTTTTTTTTATTAAGAAATATTGTATTAAAATATTATTTTTTTTATTTTTTAAAAATTATTTTTATATTAACATATGAAAATACATAAAAAAAATTAATTTAAAATTAATTTTTTTAATACATTTTTTAATGAAATAATATTTTAAGAACTGAATTCACATTGCATAAAGCCTTGGCACAAGTGGAAGGCAACCTAGAAGCAGGTTTATTTCAACAATCCATTGACTGACATCTCTGTTTGTGGAATCAAAGTTGAAAAGTGCTACATTTTCCTGTGATGTGATATTGATTAAGAGATTTGTAGAATAAGACGTGGTGCAGAACTGTAGAAGATAAGGTACAAGACTAGGAAAGTCCTCAGGAAAACTGTAGAATTGCACAGTTTGAGTGAGAAGTGAGAGGTGGTCCCCTTTTATCAGATAAATAACAGAGGGCCAATCATTCAGGAAAAAAAAAACATAAAAAGAATTGGAAATGGTTTGTTGGTATATTGAAATAGAAAATTGTAGAATCATTATTTATTGATTCAGCTAATTGATGGATCGATAAAAAAAATAAAATGCTTTATAAATATATGCTTATGAATACAAATCATTTGATTGAGATTGTTTCATAATCCCTGAAATATATATATAGTTTGATTGGAGCACTGGTGATTGTTGAAAGATTTATGATATTAAAACTTGATTATTATTTTATAGAACTATTTAAGGTAAAAATATTTTTATGAATAAATGAAATTTATAGTTTGATTTGTAAAATATTTTACATCCTATACAGTATTTTACATATAATTAATAAACATCCTTTAATAAAAAAATAATATTGTAAAATTTTATCTAAAAAAGGCTTAGAAAGGTTTAATCAAAAAATTAATAAAGTAAAACTTTCACAAAACTTTTAAACAAGTTTTGCATTAAAATCGGATCTTTTTGTTTTGGGGCCATCCCATACCACTATCCAAAATATATATATGTCTCAAATCCAAAATCTTTCTAAAACATTATTATCACGAGAGCTTTCATGAATTAATTATATATTTTGGTGAAGACTCATGTCATTAAAGTCAGGTAGCATCCCCTCCACGTCAGGTGAATATAAATAAGACAACAAAAGAGAAGGGACAGCTTGAAAACCTAAGGCTGTTTATTCATGGAAATTCTAGTGTGAAATCGACAGAGATAGGGCACGTGAATGATGAATATACGAATCCAGTTATTCAATTGAATCACATGCGACCATGCATGCCCCCCCACATGGATGGATGGATTTATTAAGTAATATTCTAAAAGGTGCTGGGAAATCACTGAGCTTTCCTCCTATTAATATATATTTATATTATTATAATTATTATATTATAATTATATTATAGAACTGTCTTTTCTTTTTTTTGTTTTTATTTTTTTTTGTTTTTTTTCAATGATTTTTTTTTATTTAATTTAGTTTGGTAATGTTAATTTTTTTTATTTAGTTATCAGACTTTCATGATACGGATCCCGGGTTTGATAGGTTAACCTGATTTGACGAGTTAACCCGGATTTTTTTTTCTTTTTGATTAGTTTCTTTCGTTTAGTTTAGTTTGTTAATGTTAAAATTTTTTTCTATTTAATTATTAGACTTTCGTGACATGTATCTTAGGTTTGACAGGTTAACTTGGTTTGATGAGTTAACCTAGTTAATTCCGGGTAAACCCGTCAATTTTTTTTAAAACTTTAGTTATCAAACTTTCATGACGCGAATCCCAAGTTTGACGGGTTAACCTGGTTTGAAGGGTTAACCCAGTTAATTCAATTTTTTTTCTTTTTCTTCATTAGTTTTTTTTCTTCCTATTGGTTTTTTTTCTTTGTTTTTTTCTTTTTAATTAATCTATTTAATTATCACACTTTTATGACACCACCTTATAGCCAGACCTACATTCAATGCTCTTGGGTCTGGTGTTGCAGCTAGGCTCATTTAAACTTAAGTCATGTAAGTTTAATATTATTATTAATATTATAAATATTATTCTTGGGTTAAGCGTTACAACTAGACCTAAGGCTTTTGAGTATATCTTTGCAGAAAGACCTAACACTCTTAGATCTTAGCTTTTTTTTGTTATTTTTTATGCAAGAAAAAAATTAACCGGTGGCGTATGACTTTGTTTTTTTTTGCCTTTTTCTTTTCCTTTCTAAGCCTTTTACTGTGAACTGCACGGTGCAGTCCACAGTGAAAAAGTTTATGTCTTTAGTTTTTTTTTTCTATAGTTTCTTAATATTAATTTTTTTTGTTTAATTATTAGACTTTCATGACACGGCTCCCAGGTTTGATGGTTTAACCCAGTTGATTCATATTTTTTTTCTTTTTCTTCAATAGTTTTTTTCTCTTTGCTTTTTTCTTTTTAATTAATCTTTTTTTTTAATTTAGTTCATTAATATTAAATATTTTTTCTATTTAGTTATCACACTTTCATGACACGAATCACAGGTTTGACGGGTTAACCTGATTTGGCGAGTTAACTTAGCTGATTTAGATTTTTTTTTCTATTTTCTCATTAATTTTTTTCTTCCGATTTCATCTTTTAATATTGTATGCAATCCACAGTGAAAAGGATGATGCCTTTAGTTTTTTTTTTTTGCTTTTTTTTCTTTTTATGCCTTTCACGGTGGACTGCATAGTGCAGTCCACGGTGAAAAGGCTGATACCTTTTTTTTTAATTAATTTTATTTATTTAGTTTGTTGATATTAAATGTTTTTCTATTTAGTTATCAAACTTTCATGACACGGATCTTAGGTTTGACGGGTTAACCCAGTTAATTTAGATTATTTTATCTTTTTCTTCATTAGTTTTTTTCTTCTTATAAGTTTTTTTTCCTGTTATTTTTTCTTTTGAATTAATATTTTTTTATTTAATTTAGTTCATTAATATGATTTTTTTTCTATTTAGTTATTGGTTGATGCCTTTTTTCTATTTAGTTATCTTAGGTTTGGCTAATTGAAGAATTTTTTTTTTGTTTTCATGCCTTTAATTGTGGATTGCACAGTGTAATTCACAGTGAAAAGGCTGATGCCTTTTGCTTGTCTTGGTTTTTTTCCTTTTTAAGTAATTTTTTTCATTTAATTTAGTTTGTTAATGTTCATTTTTTTTCTATTCAGTTATCAAACTTTCATAACACAGATTCCGGGTTTGACGGGTTAGCCCAATTAATTCTGGGTAAACCGTCAATTTTTTTTTCTATTTAGTTATCAAACTTTCACTACACGAATTCAAGGTTTGACGAGTTAACCTGCTTTGAAGGGTTAACCCAATTAATTCAGAATTTTTTTCTTTTTCTTCATTAGTTTTTTTTCTTTCTGTTGGTTTTTTTTTCTATTTAATTAATCTATTTAATTATCACACTTTTATGACACGACCTTGTAGCCAGACCTACATCTAAGACTATTGGATCTAGTATTGCAACCAAACTCACTTAAACTTGGGTCATGCAAGTTTAATATTATTATTAATATTATAAATATTACTCTTATGTCAGATGTTGCAGCCAAACCAAAGACTCTTAGGTATAGCTTTATAGAAAGACCTAACACTTTTAAATCTAATTTTTTTTGATATTTTTTATGCAAAAAAAAATGACTCGCATGGATGTGGAAATACTTGTTGAAAATCGTATTGTAGATAACTGGCTGGCATCTTCTGAGGAAGTGGTAGAACTCTTTAACAATCTCCAGAAAGGAAATTTAGTGTGGCGACGTACTTTTCTCTTTAAAGGTCTCATTAAAGATCTGAATGCATTCTGCGAAAGGCCATGGAACAAATGGAAGGCAAAATGGAAGGCAAATTTACAGCAAAAATATTTCAATACCTCATGGGCTGCAGTCTCTGTCTCAGGAGCTGTTATTCTTCTCATTCTGACTGTCGTACAATCCGTCTGCTCTATACTTCAAGTAGTTTAGCTTCTGCAATTTCAATTCTTTCATATGAATTAATTCGCATGTTGCATTAATTGTACCCATAATCCTTGTTCTCTTCTTTGTTTTGTTCTTCTAAATGACGAAGTTGTTTCAGTATAAATTCCAAGCAGTGAAGAATTTAGCTCTGATAAATTTGCCCCAAATCTTACAAACTATAAAACAATAAAAAAACACAAAATCCATCACGTTCCCGCGCAAATAAAGCAATTCCACTGACTACTAACAAAGCACGCGGATCGCGATCCCGCTAACATTTCTCCAGACATTAACAACCGCCGATTTCTTCAAAATCCGCGGCCCACAAATCTTCCCCAAAAGAAGAGGAGGGTCTCCAAATTTTAAAAGAGCCAAAAGGTTTAAGAATCTGAGCCCACCAGTCAGAAGAATCCTATTGGTCACATCACATCGCACACTGATCGCCATCTCCACCGTTCATAACTTTACAAATCAACGGTCTGAAATCTATTTCATCCTTTCCTTCTCCCGCTCACTTTCCCCTATAAAAATTGTAAGAACCTCGTATCTCTACGCATCAAAAACCCTAACTTTCCCTTGTTTTCTTGAGAAACAAGCAGAAACCCAAA
>Ga0307515_10022511_pt1 | contig 11100 bp, 5 predicted proteins | sample 17_EM_MG_FD_194513 | JGI IMG/M metagenome (GOLD analysis project Ga0307515, IMG submission 194513) | Populus trichocarpa ectomycorrhiza microbial communities from riparian zone in the Pacific Northwest, United States - 17_EM | ecosystem: Host-associated > Plants > Roots > Unclassified | place... | reverse complement strand
TGTGTGTCATGCTTTCTATTGATGAAGACATTTGCTAGCAATCTATAGAGTAAGTATAGAAAACATGCCAACACCCTAAGTAGTATTACAATTGGTTTAAAAAATAGTACCTTATCTACATAGAAAAAAAAGTGCATGTAGTAGGAGGGCTCATGATTCGGTTCGATTTAGTTCGGGCTAAAAAATTTAACTAAACTAGAAGTTATTTTAATTTTTAAAAAATTTAACCAGAACCAAACTAAAAATTAATTTAAACCAAACCAGTTCGATTCAGTTTGAGTTGGTTTTTTTGCTGTGAAAATGAAAAAAACCGATAACTCTGAACCAGTAAAGAAAGAAAATAACTTTTAAAATTGGGATGCAGGGCCTTGATAATAAATCAGGCATCCCTCTTCTATATGAAATTTTTAGCACGGGTATATGTTTTCCTTTTATTAATACTTTCGTCCCATTCTCATGTTTGCGTTCAATGATCCCTTGACAAAATTTGGTCCTACCAATTTTGAAACCTGAAGAACTGGAATAATTAATATGCGTACCGTGTTGTTCTATAAAGACTAAACTTGCATGGTGCACGTTATCTTTATTTGAATTTTTTTATTTAAAATTAAAATTTATTTTTTAAAAAATTATTTTAATATGTTAATATTAACAAAAAATTTTATTTTTTTTAATATATTTTTAAATAAAAAAATATTTTCATCCATAATTACTATTATATTTTCAAATAAAAAAATTGCATTTAGTGGTCTATAGTTTTTTAAAGATGGGCTAAAGATAGTTTAAAATGCCCAGGTTTAGTTTCTAGTAAGATAAAGGTGAAGATTTTGCGCCATTTCTTTTGAATAATTAATCTATATACCTTTGCAAGTTATAAGCCTTTATTGTTGGATTGCTGACATAATGAAAAATGAATTTTGAGTTTCTCAACTTTGGGTCACATGCAACTAATGTTGGGTTTTTTTTTTCCCCTAAGGCTTTGTTTGGTAAGGCCAAAACTTGCTAAAGAAAAAAAAATTGCAATTTTTGGGTCCTCAAGTTTGTTTGGCAAAAGCACTCCAAGAAAAATTACAAGCTTTGTATTTCTTTTTCTTTTATTTTTTATTTTGCCGAACATGATCTTAGTCTAATTTTAATAAGTTCTCAAAGTTTCAAAGATCATTTTGCAATTATTTGCCGGTCCCCCAAGTGTTTTTAAAATAATTTTATTTAATATCGGGCTGTAAATTTACACTGTAAGATACTGATCTAATATTAAAAATACCTAATTTTCCCTAAATTTTTAGAAAAAAAAATTCTCAGTTAAAAAATACAAATAAATATGTTTTTTTTTGTGAATACGGTCAAATTTTAAAATTTTCTCATGTATATTTTCTAAAAAAGATAAAATCATATTTTTATCATATTTTAAAAGTACAAAATGGATATCAGAACCAATTTATGTTTATCTATTAGGATTTGACTAAAATTTCAAAAATACCATAAAAATTAATTAATTTAATTATTATTCGGGGTATAAGTTTTACAAATGCATACTTATGGTATTAAATTAAATGAATTTATAGTAATAAATGTTAGGAATTAACTTTATCTAGGAAATAAAAGCGATGCTAAAATTTGAGCTGGAGAACAATTAGGATTTAACTTGATAAGATAAAGATTTTCTCATGAAGGATCTGCCTTGAACCTTATATGAGACCAATGAAAAAAAACATAACTTAGAATAATAATCAATCAACAATGCAGCTTACCTTAGGTATGGTGCACTAGGGGTGATGCGTCTTCCCCTTGCACAACTAGTCTCCTTACCCAGACTCTCGTAAGCTAATAGGTTTTCTAATGACATGATACTAGGTGAAGACTCCCTCAAATCATAATTTTATGATTCAACCCAAAACCCTCTCAATCCAAGAGGCTGTTTTGCTATTCGATGCCTTGTACGTCACGAAAATGGTTATGGTGAAAGTGATAAAATTTATTAGGATTTTTTATGTTTGTGTCTCTCTTCATTAAAGGTAGATATCACACAACGTCCTTTCCCTAAATGTCAGCAAATACCTCAGAACATGTAGTGGTAAAAGGTGTAGTTAAGGGCTCAAGAAATGTCAAGCAATCATGAATAGGTCCTTAAATGCTCCTCTTGGATGATGCCCTAGTAGGAGATTGATGGCGATGTAGAGATTCAACTATTTGAAAATAGGGGTGTCTCTATGTAGTGACACCTATTTCTTCTACTAGAATATTGTTCTGTATCGCCTATTTTACATTAAAAAGAGTTCTGTTAGAGAGAGTACATAAGTGTTCTTGTAATGAGTAGTTATAGAGTCCACTAACAAAAGCCTTAATGGAAATTGGTTCAAGTAGATTTTCCACGTTTAACATTTTCTTATTGAATCTCTAGAGATAAACTATGATACTTTCATCTTTTTATTAGGTGATGATAAAGAGATTAACTATGCTCTTCTTTGCTAGAATGCTAATGTTGAAATAAAAGATGAGCTTAACATATAAATCATGAAGACCAGGGATAAAGTCGGGTTCAATGCGATAATACCACACCCTATCATATCTGTAAAATGTCATTAGGAAAACCTTGTATGTAACATCACTCTTTTGTGTTATAAGTTCTATGATACTTTTGGCATTTTGGATATGCTCTCTAGGATCTGTAAGACTGTTATAATTATCCAAGTTGGCCTTCACACATACATATTATTTGGAGAGGTGAGTGTGTAACACTCAATGATAAAGTAGAGAGTCTCCTACTTGGTGGGAATGATGTTCATTCTTAGAAGGTTATATAGTCATTAATCTCATCACGTGTTTAGTTCTTTTTAATAAGGGAGCATGCAAGTGAGAGTTAGAAAAGGATTAATGGAGATAATCATTCATATGGCTGGGATCTGTAGAGGAGTGCTCTTCATTGCGAGATGACTTTTTTAGAGAGTTAGAGTATTATGGACACTTTGCATGTTATTGTCCCATTCCTTTATGGAACTAAAGTTGTCTTTATGCATTTGGTGCATATAATAGAGTTGTATGTTGTATTTACTATTAATGAAATAAAAATATGTAAAGCTTTACTTATGTGGTTAGAACAACATTATTGTGTACTTGTACTTGATAGAAGAGTTGTTAAAGAGATAGAGGAGTAGAAGTTTTTATAGTAGGGAGATTAGTTGCTCTCTTTTATCCACGAGTTTCATCAATCCTGAAAAAGTAAAATGGGTGAAAGAGAATGAACTAGTTTTTATTGAGCCTCTTATAGACAACATCACTAATGAAATCATGAAAAAAATTAAAAGAAAAAAATAGGATTTTTATACCTACTTCAAGGGTTAATGAAGTGATGGGTTGACCCAAATAGATAGGCCTGACTAGATGGCTAAACATTTGACTAAAAAAACAAGTTCACTAAAGAATAAAGGACTCTTCGATGCTTAAATTAATAAATGCATAAGGATAGAAAAATGTATAAAAAGAGAAAAATAAAATGAAATTGTAGGGGTTACATGTATTGGTATAGCCTATGCATGTATTGACTCAAAATTATATAGCCTGGCCAGCTCTTGTTATGAATTCTCCAACTTTTATGTGGTTAGAACTTGTGTGGCATGGTCTATTATCTTTACATGGCTAATGCTTCCAATTGCCTAACTTTTTATAGCTATCTATAGTTCTTTATGGCCAAGGATGAGGTCTAGGTTTTTTATGGGGACTAGGTATATTTATACACAAATCTTTTTTTTTTAATATAGAAAGAGACGTATTATATATATTATTGGTAGAGAAACTGATGTGCTTGTCAGTGTTATCCATAAGTATAGGAAAAAAGTCATTAGCTAGTCATGGTGGTATGGTGTAGTGTGGTATGGTATGGTGAAACCTTTGAGGTGTGTGCAATGTCTGCCATTGGTAAAGATATTGGTTAGCTATCTATAAAGAGTAGGCATAGAAGATATGCCAATATGCCAAGTGGTGTTACAAGTGGCCTAGAAAAAAGTACCTACTCTACATAGAAAAAGTTGTGTGTGCTTAGAAAAATAATGTGTGCATGACTCCTAGTGTAAACTCCTGTTTAAAATTATTATTTTTCGAGTTAGTAAAATTTGAAAACTTAATTTTGGAAATAAAATAGGTCAAATTGAATTAAGGAAAATTTCATGGTGATTTAAATAAATAAAACAATGTGTAAAAATTCAAAATTTTTAAGCGTAAAATCACTGACTATCTAGTCTTACAATATTGAACATATATGATTATTGGATCGGGCTTAAATTTTACAAGAAATCTATAGATGTACTGTTTTGTCTTGGGTTAAAATTTCAAGAAAATCCGAGGTCAGGAAGACCTTGCAAAACAGTGTTAACCGGGTAGATTATAACAAGTGAATAAGTGAGGGATTAAGTAAGGGTAAAAGGATAAAATAATTACCCTCTTTTCCTTTTCTCAGGGCTAATAGCAGCAGAATAGGAAAGAAGAAATTAGTTCTTCTCATCTTCTCACTTCAACCCAATTACATATCCATCTAAAGAGATTGAGAAGAGATTGTGTGTGAAGAAGAAAAATAACAAAACACAAATGATTTTGAGGGAGAGGGTGATGGTTTGGATAGTAGGAGAGTAGTGAAAGAAGCAAGAAAATCTCAATGAGGAAGAAGAAGAAATTATTAAGAGGGCCTTTAAATTGAATTCAAAGTCATTGGGTAAGATGGTTCTTGCTATTTAATTCAAGTTATTAATGGTAATTAATGGAAGAGATGAAAACCCCTAAAAATTTTAATTTTAGGGTTATTGAGGGGTGTTTAGAAAATGAGTTAGATTAACAATTAAAGGGTATAAACTAGAGGAATTATGGACAAAATTTAAAATAAATCTAAGGGAAAACTATAACTATAGGGTTGGCCAAATTAGGGTAAGGAGGAGGAATGTGATTTTGGTTTAAAATGCATGATAATATGTGTTTGTGTAAGATGTATAAATGCAAAAGGATGATAAACTGAGTTTTAATTGCATGAATAAATTGTATGTTCTTGCATGAGAAGAACAATGAAAATTTAATTTTATATTAAAAGAAACTTTATGTATATAAGTGTTAAGAGCTAAATGGATTATAAAAGAATTGAGGGTAAATGAATGAAATGAAGGAAGTGGAACAAAGTGAAAGAAGAAACCTAAGAAATTTGGGTATATTGGGCCAACCATAAAAGGAGTTTTAGGGAACTTGATTTAATTGATGAAGTTCTTATGAATTTAATTAGAATAAGTATAAAATGATTGGATAATGTGTCAACTGTGATAAGCTTTGAAGAAAAATCTTATGTTTATTTTATGGTGGGATTCAATCAACACTACGCTAGGGGGGAGATTAAATTCGTTAATTTAAATTGACATGGAATGTGTAACTAAATGTATTACATGAAGTGAATTATGAAGGGTTAAAATGAAATTACAAAAAAATGAAACAAAACAAAAGGAAGAACATGGATTTGTGATGAAATAGGGCTGAACACACACACACACACACCCCAAACCAAAAGGATAATCAAATCAAAAGAAAAACAAATCAAGAGAAATCAGTACGTGGCGTTGTTACATCTAAAAATAATTTAAAGATCTGGTCACAGGATTCCAACCAATATACTAGATATGAAAACAGAATAAGTTTCTGATGTGAATGAAGATGCAAGTTTATGACAAGATTCTCTAACAAACACAGAGCATACTTAATTTGTCAGAAATGAAAAAATTTGTAGAAATGTAAATATATAGTAGGACAATGAGATAGTATGGAATCTTACTTAAATTTGTATAGAAATCAATACAAGAGATATTGGTTATATAAGGCATTTATCCTACCTTCGGGAAACTAATTCCTTCCCTATAAATCACAATGTAAATACAATATAATATAACATTTCTAACACAATACAATGATAGACTAAGAAAGAAAATGACAAGGTCTATGACACATACATATTGTTGGAGCTCGAGTGGTACCTACTTTTTATTGTACAGCTCATGTGGTCTTTCCTGTATCAACAAGTATACGACATTATTCTTCTACTACATGCTCATTCCATGTAATATTATTTTAAGTTTACTTTCATCAATTTAAGTTCATTTTCAATTAAATTTTTGTTTTACTTTTTTTTCCTATCTATTTTCCTTTGTTTTCTCAACAAGAGTAAGTTTTTATAACTCACTCGCACACATATGCACATTCAAATTTCTTTCTTATAATCATTACCAGATCAAGTCTCATATAAAAACAACTTTTCTAACAAGGTAGAAATTTACAAATTTTCAGTGAATTTAGACTATTCATTAAAGAATATCGTTTCTCATTTAAATTGTAATTATAATCATAAAAATGTAGTTTCAGTTGTGACTTTTATTCTTCGATAGCCAGACTACATTTATATTGAAGGAAAAGAGACTTAATTTAATCTTTAATGCACCAAATTACTCGATATCACAATTAGGCAAAACTGTCTAGCATAGTTTTTCAACTTGGTAACTCTCAGAGTTTTGCCCATATCTAGAGTTTTATAACTCCAATTTATGCAAGGTTAGTTCCATTGAAAATTTAACATCCATGGATATAACTTCCATGAAGAAATAAATTTTAAATTTCATCGTTTTTATACCCCAAATTCTTTTAAAAGATGAGTGATAAAATTGTCCTGTTTTTCATCCATAAATTACGTATTCCATTCATTTTTACATTATTCAATCAAGCAGTTCTCTCTCTCTCTCTCTCTCTCTCTCTCTCTCTATATATATATATATATATATATATATATATATATATATATATAATGTCATCCATCCAAAGCCATTTTTATGTTTCATTCAAAAAAATTCGAATCCCTCCTAGACACTCTTGTTGTCGTGATTGGGTTCTTCAATTTGCCTTAGATTCCATCACTTTTCTCTCTTGTTTAAGTCTTTTTCACTCTTAACATAAATAAAAAATTTTAATTTTTTTAAATATTAATTTAACCCATTTTATTTCTGGTTTAAATTCATTTATTATCTTATTTGTAGTCGGGAGTTTACATGTATATTTTAGGTCTGTCTCTCATCTGCTGATGTAATAGTAGTAAAGTAGTTAGGTCTTCATAGTTATATTATATAAAATTCAGTTATCTTTATGTGTAATTAAATTTTTTGGAATTTTATTTAGTAAGATGTCAAATATTAGTTGAGTTGTATTTTTCTTTGTATGTATATGTTACTATAATATAATAGTCCTATGTAAGCAATATTGTATATAAATGGGGTATAATTTGGTGATGTAGACAATGAATGATAATGGATTGGGGGTAAGCCTAGGGATACATGTGTGGTGATCGATGAATTGTGTAAAAGTATAAGGATACGTGATTGTTGAGTATAATTATGGACAAAAACATGTATGTGATATGTTTAAAGTAGTGATAGGTTGACAGTGGTCTAAGGCCCAACCTTTAAGAATGATTATTGTGTTGGGAGAGATGAGAATTATATTAATTGCTATGCATGTATCTTAAGAAAAGAAGAACTGCATAGTGATTCAGACAGAAGAGACTCTACCAGAATTTTATTAAAGTTTGAATATATTAAATTAAATGAAATGAACCTTGAAATAATATAAATGGTTACGAAGCATGGGAACAAGTTAAAAAAATTAACAAGATTTTTACGTACTTAATTATTGAAAATAAGGATAAATGTATTTGAAATATTGGGGTGTTACAAAAAAAAGTTGATTTTGATTTCAATTGATTTCATTCGATGAGAAAAGTTTATCTTAGATGGTGTTCTTAGCCCTTAAATTTGCCTGAGATGGCAGATATGAGCTCGAAAAGTTTTTGATTTCGGGTTAATTTTGAGTTTTTGGACGAATCTTTGGGTTGTTTGATCTCATAACGTGCTTATCAAAGTTTTTAAAATGTTTTATAGTTGTTTGGGTAAAAACTAGATTGAAAATGAGTTTTTATGTCAAAAAACCATCAGCAAAAACAGGCATCACGTCGCTTACTTTTATTATTTTTCAAAAACAAATTAAGACAAATAGCATATCATCTGCTCCAATACTAAATAAAAATATATATTGGCCTAGGCCCACGTGTATATACCTTATCTCTGATTTTTTAGATTGTTTTTTTAAATAGAGGTTTTTTTAATTATTTTGTATATATTTAATGTTTCAAAGAAATTATTCTAATTCATGTATAATTTTGTTATATATAAATAAACTTTATTTTTAAAAATATAAAATATTTATTCTTGGATAATATTTACAATACGTATAACCTTGCATAATATTATTTTTATTCGGTCAATTTTATATGTGTGTCTATTTCTATTATCATTTGATTAAGTAAAAAAATAATTTTAATAAATAAAATCATTAAACAAAACTAGATTAATGGCTCATGTTTATAGATCAAATATCTTAATTTACATCTATCTCTCGACTTTTCAAGTTTTATCTTTAGTTATTTTTAATAATTTTTTTATTTATTAGATGATTTTTAATTTATTTAATTAAATATATGTATAAACTTTTTAATTTACTTATAGGTTTTTATATGTAAAAAAACATATTGTAAAAATTTATATATTTATCTTTTTAAAAAAATCTGACCCTCGACAAAACAAATAAAAAACCTAGTCATCATCCTATTTAATGAAAAGGGATTGTTATTTTAGATTTTTAAAATTCATAAGGGCCACTCTTAATTTAGTACCTATACACACTGACCTCAGGCATGTGCCACACTGACCTTGTAATACTGATTACCGAGGATTCTAGCAGCCATCTTTTTTCTTTTCATTTTTATTATTTATTGGTTAAATTTGTCTGTAATAGGAGGAGTAGTCCTTTTATATTACATAAATAAATAAATAAAATTTGTAGTTATGAAACGCATAAAATTAACCGAAACGTTTTTGTTTATAAAACAAGTCTTTTAAAGTAGAGTTCTTGTTGAAAACTGTACAAGAGGATCGAAACAGCCTATTTGATTATGATCATCTATACATTGAGGAGCTTGACAAAACATCTTTTATATTTATAAATTGAGGCATAATCTATATTAAGAAATATGATGAAAATAAATATAATTGTTTTTTTTTTCAGATTTGATTTTCTGAATTAACTTGGTAAAATTTATAAAATCATTCTTGTAAAATATTCCTTTAATTCTAATAATCAAAATAACACTAAAATAATTTATCTTAAAACAAAAAAGTAAATTCTCAAATAATCGTAAGTTCTTTTTATACTTGAGATTCATGTATTTATACTAACTCAACTCCGTATTCTACATAAATTGGACATGATACTAGTTTTTTTCGCTTGACGTAGAACATACCTAAAATGACAGCCGGAAGGATCAAATTGGCATGAAGTGTGGAACGAAAGCAGTTTCGCTGCTTGCTTCCTTCCATTCAAGCTCATCCCACCATTCCTTGTTTCCATATACAGTTGGTAAAGTTGAGGTGTTGTGAGTTTTGATCGATAGCTGTTTCAGGTTAGGGCAATCAATTACTGCAATGCTCTCCAAGGAAGGGAAAGCCAGTTCCCATGGAGTAATACTCCTTAGTTTTGGCAGGTTGCGGATAGACAGAGTTCGAAGGCTTCGAAATGCCTTTGAATCTTCCCTTGGTATCCCACTCCTGCTGACAACTTCTTCCATTTCTTCGCAGTACATTAAGTAAATCACCTCTAGCTTTGGAAGTTGTAAAACCCAGGAAACATTCCTCAACTTGCGGCAGTGCCAGATATTTATAGATTGAAGATTCTGCAGACATTCCCGAGTCACCGGATTCTTCCACACTGTTTCCAAGTTGGGAAGGCCATGTAACGCCACAACCTCCAGGCTGGGCAACCATTTTTTACCAGCCTCTTCATCAACTTGCAAGTACTGCAGGTCATAACAGTTATTGATGCTAAGCCTTCTCAACCTTTCGCCAAAACTGGAATTCAATGACAGTTGCAAGTAAAATAAGCCATCACATTGTTTAATGTAAAGATACTGTATTACTTTTAGTAAGCCGCTGAAACTATAGAGCCTCTTCAGGGTATTCAATTCATTAATAGTGATACCAAGTGTGGTAAGATACTTCAAGGATTGCAAGTCTGCAAATCCAACTTCATTATCCTGCTGTTCCCAAACTCCATAGCTGTAATAAACATTCAAAATTCGCAATTGCAGAAGTCCTGATATAGCTTCTTGTGGAATTATTCTAAGAGAATGTGTTCGCTGCAGATCCAAATGCTGCAACTTGGCCAAATCTCCAAGCTCTTTAGGCAATGAAGTTATCTTTGTCCCTGACAAATCAAGATGCCGCAACTCAACTAACTCATTGATGGATACTGGAATCTCTCTGAGACTGGTAAACGACAAATCCAGGACTCTTAAAGCAGGCATAATGTGGAAAAAGGTATTTGGAATCCTGTTCAAACCACTGTTCCATTGAAGCAACAAGGTTGACAATCTGGGGCACTCGGGAATCTCTGCTAGTGTCGTTATTCCATTATCAAACAATGAAATTCGCAGTGCATGTTTCCAATGATCAGCTCTGGGTGCTTCAGTCAGCCCCGTACTGGCCTCCACTAGAAACTGATTGTTCAATCCACATTTTGAAGCTATCCATAAGGCAAAACTCCTGACTACATCATGCATCTTCACTTGAGTTTTCTCTTCGCCGGTTTCAAGCAGGCATGCAACTTTAAGAGAACCAATTAGAGCATGTCCCTGATTATACACATAACTAGTATGAAAACTGCCTAGAAATCCTTCCCCAATCCAGTACTCTATAAGCTGCTCTTTCTCGATAGAGTAGTCTTCAGGGAACAGAGAACAGTATAAGAAGCATGACCTCAGCGCATCAGTCTCCAGATTGTCATAGCTGAACTTTAGAAGAGAAAACACATCTTCCATGCCTCGAAGTTCAGAAGGAGATCTGTTCAATACCTCAATTGCATACTTCCATTCCTCTTCAGTCTCTTTATTGGCCATGGCTTTTCCAATTGTGATCAAGGCAAGCGGCAAGCCTCCGCATTTTCTCACAATGGTCTCAGCATACGCCCGAATAGTTTCTGAAT
>Ga0307515_10022510_pt1 | contig 11101 bp, 2 predicted proteins | sample 17_EM_MG_FD_194513 | JGI IMG/M metagenome (GOLD analysis project Ga0307515, IMG submission 194513) | Populus trichocarpa ectomycorrhiza microbial communities from riparian zone in the Pacific Northwest, United States - 17_EM | ecosystem: Host-associated > Plants > Roots > Unclassified | place... | reverse complement strand
CCGCGTAAATGGCTTAATATCCTTTAACTATTGCGCTATAAACCTTCTATAGTAATTGCAAAACCCTAGGAATAATCTTAACTGCGTGACGTTCTCTAGTTCTTGCCAATTTACTATAGCCTTAATCTTCTTTAGATCTATACTAAGTTAGCCTAGTTTAATAATAAATCTAATAAAATCTGTTTTTTTAGTAAAGAACTTATATTTCTTAATTACTACTAGTATCTATTCTTCTTATAGTCTCTTTAAAACCCATTTAACGTATTCCCCGTGTTCTTTCTTAGTTATTAAGTAGATAATTATGTCGTTAAGGTATACTATAACAAATTCATCCAAATGTTCTCCTAATATATTGTTAATTCGCTTCTAAAACATTGCTGGTGTATTTATAAGCCCGAATTGCATAACTAATGGTTTATATAGTCCTTCCTTTAACCTAAAGGCTGCCTTCTATTTATTACCTTCCTTAATTCTAATCTAATGGTATGCCCATCTTAGATCTATCTTTGTAAAGATTTACGCATTACCTATCCTGTCTTAGATTTTACTAATTAAGGGTAAAGGATACCTATCCTTCCTGGTAATGCTATTTAACTATTTATAGTTAATATATAGCCTTAACTTGCTATTCTTCTTTAGGATAAATAGTACTGGATAACCCGCTAATAATTATAATGGTCTAATATATCCCTTTCGTAAGTTCTCCTAGATAAACTCTTTTAATACTCTACCTTCTTTTTTTAGTAAGCTTATAGATTAGAAAGAACTTTAGACTTATTTCTGGTTCTAATTCTATCTTATAGTCCTATACTGCATGCTTTAATAGCTTTTTACTTTCTAGTAACTACAGTTTCTTGCTATACTTGTGGTATCTCTTTAGTATATAGCTTAGTCCTTTTTCCGTTTCTTTATAGGTTGCTCCTACTTAGTACTATACTAACTTAGCTTATTATCACGTCTTACAGCGTTAAGTATCTCTGATATTAACCTAACCTATAACCTAATTAATCTTTGGATTGTACTCTTATAACTAAGGCATCCCTAGTATTACCTTATTCTTCCCCAATAGTAGGATATTAAAAGACATCCGAATTTGTCTTCCTTTAATAGTTAACTAAATAGGTCCTGTTTTAAGATTAATAATACCATCTCCGTAGGCTATTAGATCTTCTAAAATTGTTACTAATAAATATAGGTGCTCCTTTCTCCTGTGTGGTAGTCCTATTTTTTTAACTGCTACTAGTAAGATATGGTTCCTTATTACTCCACTATCTATTAGTGCTTTAAACTGTTAATCTTGCTATTTAACTTATAAATTTAGGTGTCTTCCTTAAATTCCTTTAAGGGTCTAAGGCTCTACTACTAGTTCCCTCTAGTCCTATAGGCCTCTACTTTTCCTAACTGTTGGCTACTAAATCCTATTTATACTTAGTCTAACTTAGGCTAATACTTAGTTCGCTTTTTATTCTTAATATACTATAGATAGGTGTTCTCTAGACATTCCTACTATTATTATCCATCTAGGTATTCTTCCGTAAGGAATCTTCCTAGTTAAAGTATTAAGTCCCCTTATTCTTAAACTTCTACTAGGTGCTAGCTATATATATACTTAGCATTTTAGTATTTTACCTTATCCGTCATCTAATATATTCTTATTAAATACTTCTAATTCTTATCCTTTAGTGTCCTATATATACTGCACGTATTATCTATACATACTATTTATAATAGTGTGTAATATGCTTAATGTCTTAGGTTAACTCTTAGCTTATCTTTGTCCTTAAGTTTAAACCTTTCTTATATTAATTTAAGCGTTATGACTTTATTCGCAGATACTAAGATTTATCTCTCGCTTCTCTAGTCCTCTAATTACTTCTCTAGATCTTTTAACGTTATAATTAAGGCCCCTTTAATGTAAGTTATAGCTTTTTCCGTAATTAGGTGGTCTTAAATAACTTTTTTATCTAGCTATATATAGAAATCTTCCCACTCGTTATTATATTGCTGCCTATACCACTTTTAGTATAGCTATTTAAGTGTGTACGCTTTATCCATAAGGAAGTATCTTCTTATTACTGCGTTATAACAGCCCTTTATATGTCGTTCCTTAAATCTAATCAGAATCCCTAGATCCTCTTCTTATTCTAGTTTGGTAAGCTACTTAGCTCTTAGTATGCCTACTCTTAGCCTATTAGTAATTCTTCGTACTGGCGCTCTATCCCTTATATAACCTAGCAGACTAGATCTCTTATCTAGTTTCTGCTCTTACTATAAGGTAATTCTCGCTCTAAATTCCTCTATAGTTTCTTTTCTTTCGCGTCTTATAAGTAGATCCTTAAAGTCTTTATACTTCTTAATCTTGGTATTAACTTTTTAATCTTTAATTTAAACACTATGTTTAACTGGTAAGTCCTTTAGGTCTATATATCTGTCTTTTAGTCTAACTGCTACCTAGATTACAGATTTTCTAATCTATAAAGAAGCTCCTCGCCTCTTGCTTATAGGTATCCTTATTCGTACTCCAAATTCTTAGTCCCTTAGATTCTTTAATCCTAAGCTTGCTTCTAACTTAAGCTTAGCTCCCGCCTTAGTCTAACTAGGCGTCTATAGTGTTCTCATCTCGTCTTAAAAGTCTTAAATCTTATCTATCTTGTCTTAAGACTTTAATGCCTATAGGAAACTCTGTCCCGAGCTTATTCGTATATTCCTAAACTAAGCTATTACCCTACTTTATCGGTTTTTGTCCGTTATGGGTCCTTAGGTATACCTTATCTTATTTTAAAAATCTTAGTTATCTCTTATCTTGTTTTAAGAATCTTAAACCTTTAGCCTTTTGCCTTTATTAAGTAGTGAATTAGTACTAGCAGTCATCTACTTACTTAGTCTTTGTAAGACGCTCTTCCTACCGTCTTATAAAGCGATAGATGCCGTATCCAACGGTATTATAATGCCCGTTACTAAACCTTGCTCTATAGCGGTCTTAGTCTTTACTTTTAATGCTAATATTTTAAGATCTTCTTTCTTAATATCGCTAAATGGATTTTTCCCGAAGTCCCTTTCTAAATACTGCCTTATTAATACTGTACTAAAAGTTACTGTTAGATCTTTGTTATATTTATAGAGCCTATCTTACTCTTTATAGTTTTAGGTAGCTCTTAGTTTTTTTAAACTAGGTTCCTATAGCTAATAGCTTGCGCTATACTTAGCGTCTTTATAAATTTAGCACGCGTTGTTATAGTAAAACGTAAAGTAGTTAATTAAATAATCTTTTATTCCTTATAGTGTATTATTATTCCTTTATACGTATATGCCGTCTGCTGGTCCGGTTTCCTTTATTATATAGCAACTCTAACTATCTTTATAATCTCTAGTAAAATAACCCTATCTTCCGTAATTTATATAAGCTCCCTTTTTAAACCATCTTTTTTATTATAGAGTCCGCCTAAATATTTTCTACTGCTAAGATCCCTAATTTGGCCTTTACTCCCTAGACCTTTAATTACTTAATCCTTATTCTCTTGGTTTCTATAGTATCTTACTCTATCTCTTATAGGCTTCTTTAATACCGCTTAGGTCTATTAGCTTTGTACTATACTATAGTTTCTAACTTAGCTTTAGTTAATGCGTACTCTGCGCCTTATATAACTATAGAACTTTATTCTAACCTCTCTTAGTCTATTCCTTTTAGTAAATCCTATTATTAATCTTTATCGCTTAATCTATTAACTCCCTTAGGGTATTTATATCTTCTATTAGAATAATTGCGTCCTAGACTTTAGCCTTAAGTCCCTATTTATACTATGCCATAAGCGCCTTATTATTTTACTTAACTTATATTACTAGCGTTTAGAACTGCGTTATATACTTAATAGCTAAGGTTCGTTGTATAATATCTTAAAGCTTTCTTTCCGCTATGGTTATTGCCTTTGGGTCTCTAAATATCTATATAAGTCGCTCTACGAATCCATTCTAGCTTAAGAATATAAACCGTACTTCTTAGTTTGTTATTATTATTCCATTTACTTATATCTCTATAAGGTAAAGCTTAAACTACTTAAGTGCTCTTTCTAATAAGAACAATCCTGTATACGCTATTTAATCTATAGGTGTTACTAGCTTTACTCCCTCTTGCGTAACCTTAAAATGTATTTATATAAGGAATCCTTTAAGCTTTAATCTCTCTCCTAAGAATCTTTTAATTAATGGTAACTTAACCTTTACTGCTCCTATCCTATTAACCCTTTATTTAAGTGCCGTATTGTTTTCTATTAACTAGTTAACTATTTCCTATAGTTATCTAACCGTTATAGGTTATTGTGAGTTAGTATCTGCTATATTAGTGTTACCTCTTAACCTTAAAGTAGTTGCCGCCGTTAATGGTGTCGTGGTGGCTGCTTTTGGTGGCATATTATTCGACTTTTAATACTATAACTAGGTAGTAATTATGTAACGGAACCTTATAGTAAGTACTACGGTGGGTCCTGTTATTAGGCTAGGTATATAGGTAATGCATAAAGTTAATAACGTAATAATAACTGGTAGAGTGGTTGCCCAATAGATTAACTCTAATTATATTCTGAGAATTACTATAAGGAAGGAACTATCTAGGTAGGGACTAAGGGTCCTTAAATATATAACCGTACTCCTATAAAATCCTTCTTATATGTAAGGTACGTGTGCTCTGTCTACTCTATTATATAGATTATATAGATTACACAGATTACATAGATCACATTACGTAACTTGGTTACTATTCCTTGTTATATGGTTCTACCGGATCTATCCTGGACCGTGCTTGTATCAACCAACTAGCTTCCTCCGACTTCTCTCCGAGTAGTCGTAACATTGTACTTAAAGCGTCCGTAATAGTTTAAGAGCTTTAAGGCGTTTCTATACTTTGCCGTTAGTTAATTAATAGGAGCTTACGCGGAGGCGTATTATAGAAACGTAGGATATATAGTTTAAATCTATTTACTACCTTAATAGCTTAAAGGCAGAAATCTTGCCTTTTATCCTTACTAATATTCCTATCTTAAAATCGTACCTCTCCTATATTTTATTAGTTATACCTTCGCCCTCCCTTTTTAACGCCTTTAATGTATTAATATTCTATATCTCGTCCATTAACCTTGTCTTAATTAGCTTAAGAATCTCTCTCTACTGCTTATTATTAAACCCTAGCTAGTTAGTAAGCTATTTAAAGAAGAATCTAAGTAGCTTAACTAGGTCTATCTCTAACTAGACGGGGCTAGAATTATAAGGCTAATTAACTGCTAAATATAGATATAGAGGGTAGTGCTAAGGGTAGTATAAAGGGCATATAGGAAGCTAAGGTTAAGGCTAAGGCTAAGACTTAAGCTTTTTAAATAGCAGAGCTTTAAGAAGACTGTTAAAGGTGTCATTCTTCTCCTTTGGCTGCTCTGTTTTATTACTTTTACAGCCTTTCTCTTTCTAGTTTATAAGCTAAACGATAATATTCCACGAAGGCTAATCTATAGTAGACTCTCCCTTTAATATCTTACGGTTTTAATATATTATATTTTCTAAGCTAATAAGATAATAATGGAGGACGTGATCTGGTAAGGTTAATAATTAATTATTACGCTAATAAGTTATAGAATAGTTACTGCAGTGCTTATTATAAGGGCGCGGAGAGACTTCGGGGAAGATTCGAAGGAACGATATAAATTCTATCTAAATCTAAGGGTATATAGCTCTCGCTAGGAACAAGACGTTGCGTAAGGAAGAGAAAGGAATAACAAGAGAATCATATAATTAAATAGTCAGGGGCTTGGTGGTCGATGCGTGCGCACATGCGCTTCTTTGATGGCTTAGGACGCGTTAGTGCGCGCATTAGCGGCTTAGCTGGCTTATTGCGTTAACTAGGAGCCATAGAAAACACCACAGAAGATCCTATATAATTATCCTAATTAGGCTAGACTTAAGCTTCATTTTAAGCTACTTATGGCTGTTTGCTAATGGTTGCTAGGTCTTTAAATAGCTAGCATTGCACCTTATACAAATTTTGGTGGGGTGCGATGCGGGCTGTTCGTGGGCTTGGCGCGATTAAACGATCTTTTGCAGATGACTGTAACGCGAAGTGCAGCCGCACCTGAAGACAACTACGCATCATTCTGATATTCGACAAAAAGTATCATTTTAGGGATATTAGATTTACGACGGACCTGAAAGCCATGGCAGAAGCACTTGGAATTGTTGCTAGCATTGCAGGTCTTGCTAGCCTCGCCGTTCAGCTGACGAACGGATGTTACGTCTGCTACACTTACCTCAAATCAGCCAAGCAGGCTACTGACCAGGTCAATGGAGTAATCGATGAGCTTAATGACCTTCGGCAGTCACTGCAGAGCATGGGGAGACTATATAGTAAAAGAACTCAATCTTTAGCCTCGAGTCAAGACGTCATACAGAGACTGAACGAATGCACCAGCGAAATCGAGGAGTTCTCCAACTCTCTATATCCTGATTTCAAAGGTCTTCGTGGGAAGATCGAGCAGTTAAAGTGGCCGAAAAAACACGGAAAGGTCAACACTTTCATCGCAAAACTACGGCGATACCGAGAATACTTTGATTCAGAAAAAGTAAATGACATCATTGCACTTTCTGAGAGTGCAGTCATAGTTGGAGTGAATTCTTTAGCCATTGGTACTTCGAGTTTAGATTCTACTAGGGCTATATGGAAGTATTTGAAAGAGGACGAGGAGAAAACGCAATGGTTAAAGATGCTTGAATGGCTCTCACCTTTGGATTTAACCAACTCGAGGATATACCAGGACGAGCTTTACACTACGAGGAGACATGCAAAGTCAAGCACATGGATCCTGAGGGACCCCGGCTTTAACGTCTGGCGTCATAGTATGCCTCATTCGCCTTCATCAATTTTATGGTGCAAAGGAGACCCCGGTACTGGGAAGACTATCATCAGGTATGGGACAAGCCTTGCTCTAAATGAATTAACCATATATCTGAACTTAAACCTATTTCAGCTCGGTTATAATCCACTTTCTTTCGAAAATGAATACTCCACTTGCATACTTCTATTGCAATCACCAGGAAACATTGCAACAGCAGCCGGAACATATAATCGGAGCTTTGCTGAAGCAGCTATTGTCGGAGAGGTTCTCTCACCACAGGCAACCGGAAGAAATAAAAGAATTCTACGAGCTCCAAAAGGAGAAGTCAATTCCACGGTTTCCAATACTGCAAAGAATATTTACTGACCTTTGTGACAACTTTGCTGGGGTTCATGTCGTTATCGATGGTCTTGACGAACTACCAAATAAAACTATATCAGCGATGGTTACCTTTCTAGAAGTATGCAGAGCAAACCGCAAAATAAAGATCATATTTAGTAGCCGTCCTCACTTGTACACTCTTGGAAAGGCTTTCAATGATTTTACATTGGAAGTGGAACCGCATAGAGAGGATATCCTAGCCTTGATTAAGGGTCGAATCAAAGAGGACGAACATTTGCAGATGATCATAGGCGGCGACTCTACTTGGGCAGGTCGCGTTGCTGCCAAAATTCTCCACAAGTCTGCCGGCCAGTAGGGTCTTCTGTTCCTTTACAAAGTTCAAACTGAACATATATTAGATTTTTACTTGCTCACATGCATCTGGAGCAAATTGTCTCAGAATCGACGAAGGCCGACATCCTTGACAAGCTTGAGGAGGTGACCAACAATCTGCCCACTGAGTATGAGAGAACATTTTCTAGGATCAAGCAATCCCCAGCAAGAGCAAAACTTGCATTTCGTATTTTCCAGTGGCTTCTGGCTGCCCAGAGGCCTTTAACTGTAGACCAACTCTGCGAGGCCTTGGCCATTAGTATGCAAGACGGTACGCTTCGAAAAGCCCGCAAACCTAGCAAAGAAATTATACTAGATTCTTGCATGGGCCTAGTTAGAGTTAACAAATCTTCGAACACGTTCGAATTCTTCCACTTTACTATAAAAGGGTATATACTTTCCCACAAAGAAATACAGTCACGGTTGACTGTCGACATTCCACGGGCCTGCCTCACTTACCTTAGATACCGGGACTTCTTAGAGAGATGCGAAGACGCTGGAAGCATCGCAGAACGCAAGAACCAGTATCCATTCTGCAGATATATAGGCGAGTTTTGGGCAGAACACGTCCGTGGGACCCCTGAAGATAGAATGAAAGACACGCTGATCGAATTCTTAACGAGCGACAACATTCTCTCTGTTGCCCAGCTGGTCCCACCTCAAGCCAGAAATGTTCGATTAGTTGGCCGAGAAATCGATTACGCGCCTAGGGCACCTGTGATACCACCAACGAAAGAATTAGCGATCTACCTTTGTACATACTTTAGGCTCAAAACGGCTCTACGGACATTTCTAGAAGAAGGAGTTTCCCCGAACATATGCGCTCCCTGGGGAGAACAATACACCTCTCTTCATATTGCAGTCTGCTATGGAGATATGGATATACTGCAAATTCTGATAAATGGCGGCGGAAATCCAAACGTTGGCGACCGATGGGGTTTGACAGCAGTACATCTTGCAGCACGGCTTCAATCATCCGTTGAGAGAGATCTTCTCAAGTTACTACTAACTAGCAACCCATACTTGGAGATTATGGATCAGGACGGTCGTACGGCCTTACACCTCGCTGTAAGATATGCCCTGCCAGAGTCCGTAAAACTACTCTTGAGCGCTGGAGCCAGTACGGGCTGCAAAGACCATCAAGGCAAAACGCCTCTTCATCTGGCTGTTGAACGCGGCCACTGCGAGATCGTGACAACGTTGCTAGACAATCAGGCAGATCCGACTGCAACAAATGATCATGGGTGCAGTGTTTTGGCATTAGCTCTCTACCTCCAAGATGCGGCGATTGTAGAAACGTTGCTTAAGAGTGTGGACAACGATGGGGCGCGGTATCAATTCAACACAATAGACAAGTCAGCTTCTGAGGGCTTCCTTGCAAAACTCGCTGATTATCTCGGCATTGAGAGACGGAAGAAGTATGAACTTGAAAGGAAAGAGGCAGTAGCTCATCATTACCGTACACGATATTGCAATGCTACTATAACAGAGTTCGCCTGGGCTGCTGAAAAAGGCGCCTATGGTAGACTTAGAGAATTGATTGATGGCGGTGCCGAAATAAATCGCCAAGATCCTGTCACAGGCAAAACCGCGCTTCACCTAGCCAGCGAAAACAATAGGGATACAGCAGTCAGATATCTTATTCACGTAGGTGCGGATCCGGACATTAAAGATGCTTGCGGGAGGACAGCCAAAGACTACGGCGAAAATGGATTTAGTGAGGTAAGTTGCATAGAGCCCAAACTCTTTCTTTGCCTAAACGCGAGAGAAATAGTGGAGGTACTCCTATGTGAAGACGATGCTAATGGTAATAAAGCTCTCAAATACTGTCGAACGACGCGCTAATTGCGATCGTCGTCCTGTTTCCTTTGTGGGTATAGACCAGGGGTGTCTTGGCCATTTAACTTGACTGTATATATTGAGGCTCAACAGCCCACATTAATTCGATAGAGTTCTTCTTGACTGCTCCGTTTAACAAATACGCCACAGGAAATCCAAGACGAATTGCCCCTTTAATAGCAGCTACCTATAGACCTACTAATAAGTAACGTTTTATTCTTTGGTTTCTCTTCTTATTCTTAATTTGTTCCTTCTTTACTTTGTGCGCTTAGCTCTTTACCCTTTTATTATAATATAATTATATAACCTAAGGGTTAGCATCTACTATATCGATAAATAGGAGTTTATATATATATATATATATAACTATTTGTTTATAGATATTAAGTGCTAATCCCTACAGCCCACTATTATACGCGTTATATATTAAAAAGTATATATTTTACGTATAGCTTCGTGCACGACCAGCTTCCCACCCCCCTTTAGCGAGGGCTCCAAAATTTTAAATCCGGCCCGCATCCAATCTCGCTTGATTGCCACTAGCTATATATAGTAATTATAGCGAACGCATGTGCCTGCACGCAAGGATCGTCCTAATTGTAGGGACAATTAAATTAAAGCTATATAGAACCTATCTGCCTACTAAAGTCGTGTTGTATTATTATCAATTTGCCCTTAATATGCATCCTTCTTTAAAATACGCAGCAGCTTAATTAACGGGTGAGAGTCCTCCTTACTACATAGGCCCCTATGTCACGGGACACCCCCATAACACCTTGCACACGTCCACCTGTTTCTACCGACTCACCAATTAGAGACCAACCGCGAAATGGCAATCTAACGGCAATCTAATGGCAATCTAACGGCAATCTACGGCATTCTGCCATATTCTGCTAAGTTCTACTAAATTCTGCTAAGTTCTGCCAGGACTATAACCTAAACCCTTATTCTGCCCTATATAATATTAACTAAGCAACTAAGTTAATAATATATACCCTTTCTTCCCGTTTTTCTACCTTCTTTCCTTATATAACGTTTTAACCTTCTTATATAGTTTATATATATAGCTTAATAATATCTACCTTGCTATATATTACCGCCGCTTATACTTACTCTATAACACTATATTGCGTTAACTTTATATACCACCTCTAAAATATAGAATAACCCTAAAGCCCCTATAACGGCCGCCAGTATTATATCCGCACTTTAAAAACAACTAGTAGAGATACAGAAGTCTTTTATAAACGCCCTTATATAAAACTAAGCCACTTTAAATTAATAATAAGCCGAATAAGAAGTATAACACTAGCGATTAATTAAGGACCTCTAAGAAGAAATCCGCATACTTAAGATGCCTATATTAGGGCCTTAAGACTAAATACTATCTCTAGAGATAAATACGCGGAACGCAAGCCCTAAACCTATAGTAGCTGTCCACCCTAAACTAACTACTATACTATAATAATCCAAAAAGCTACCTAACTCTTTAGTATTTACTAGTAAATAGTAAGAGCTCTAATTATTCCTAAGCTAGCTTAAGAATAAACTAACTAGTAATGCTAACTATTACCTAACTAAAGCCAACTAACTCTATTACGCCCTAAGTTAACTAAAAGAAGAGGTAGCTAACCTTATTAAACCCCTTTAACCGAACTTAGTATAAAGCCTAGTTG
>Ga0307515_10022509_pt1 | contig 11101 bp, 10 predicted proteins | sample 17_EM_MG_FD_194513 | JGI IMG/M metagenome (GOLD analysis project Ga0307515, IMG submission 194513) | Populus trichocarpa ectomycorrhiza microbial communities from riparian zone in the Pacific Northwest, United States - 17_EM | ecosystem: Host-associated > Plants > Roots > Unclassified | place... | reverse complement strand
CCGCGCCGACCACCACCGCCGATCCGTCCATCGTGGCCCACCCCCGATCACCTTGGATCGATGGTAGTCAACCTGTTCAGCCGAGGGGGCCGATTGTCGCCTCTATGTCAGCGCGCAGCGTGCGCTCGGCGACGACCGCGCGGGCACCCTCCAGCACCGGAGCCAGAAAGAGGTCGGGGCCGGGCTGGCCGGCGAACCCGGCGACCGCGGCGATCGCGGCCCGGCCGGCCGGCGACGGGGTGAGCGGCGCGCGCAACTGCAGGCCGCGGACCCCGGCGAGCAGCTCGACGGCGAGCAGGCTGGTCAGGTTGTCCAGCACCGTACGCAGCTTCTTCGCGCCGGCCCAGCCCATCGACACGTGGTCTTCCTGCATGCCGCTGGTCGGCAGCGAGTCCACCGAGGCGGGCGCCGCGAGCCGCCGGTTCTCCGCGACGATCCCGGCCGCCGTGTACTGGGCGATCATCAGGCCCGAGTTGACCCCGGCGTCGGGGGCGAGGAACGGCGGCAGGTCGCGGTTGCGGGTCACGTCGAGCAGCCGGTCCACCCGGCGTTCCGAGATCGCGCCCACCTCGGCGGCGGCGATCGCCAGGAAGTCGGCGGCGAAGCCCAGCGGCGCGCCGTGGAAGTTGCCCGTCGACTCGACCCGCCCGTCCGGCAGCACGACCGGATTGTCCACAACGGACACCAGCTCGCGCCCGGCCACCTCCCGGATGAAGGTCAGCGTGTCCCGGGCCGCCCCGGCCACCTGCGGCGCGCAGCGCATCGAATACGCGTCCTGCACCGCGTGCGCCAGGTCGTCGCGGTGCGAGTCCATCACCGCGGAGTCCTGCAGCAGCCGGTAGATGTTGGCGGCCGACGCGGCCTGCCCCGGATGCGGCCGGATGGCGTGCAGCTCCGGCAGGAACGGCCGCTCCGACCCGAGCATCGCCTCGATCGCCAGCGCGGCGGTCACGTCGGCCATCGCGAACAGATGCTCCGCGTCGTCGATCGCCAGCAGCAGCATCCCGAGCATCCCGTCGGTGCCGTTGATCAGCGCCAGGCCCTCCTTGGCGGCCAGCTGCAACGGCTCCAGCCCGGCCGCGTGCAGCGCCTCCGACCCGGCGATCCGGGCGCCGTCCTTGCCGAGCACCCAACCCTCGCCGAGCAGCACCAGCGCGCAATGCGCCAGCGGGGCGAGGTCACCGGAAGCGCCGAGCGACCCGTGCTCCGGCACCCACGGCGTGATGTCCGCGTTCAGCAGATCCACCAGACCCTGTGCCAGGACCGGGCGCACCCCAGACAAACCAAGGGCCAGCGAGCGTACGCGCAAAAGCATCATCGCCCGCACCACCTCGCGCGGCATCGGGGCGCCGATCCCGGCCGCGTGCGAGCGGATCAGCGCGTGCTGCAACTCGGCCCGGCGTTCGGGCGCGATCGAGGTGTTGGCGAGCGCGCCGAAACCGGTGGAGACCCCGTACACGGGCCGTCCCGAAGCTTCGATGCCGTCGACGATCGCGCGGCTGGTGGCCATCGCGGCGACGGTCGCGTCGGCGATGGTGACTCGCTCGTCACGGCGGGCGACGGCCAGGACGTCGGCGGGGGTGACGCCGGTGGTTTCGACAATGACGGTCATGAGAGCACTCCATCGTGCAGAACGGCTTTGACCAGGGGAACACCGGGCCGGTAGGCCAGATGCAGGTAGGACGGGGCGTCGAGCAGGACCAGGTCGGCGCGGGCGCCGGCGGCGATCAGCCCGATGTCGGTGCGGCGCAACGCCCGCGCGCCACCGAGCGTCGCGGCCCGCAGCGCCTCGGCCGGCGTCATCCGCATCTCGCGCACGGCAAGAGCAAGACAAAAAGGCATCGAGCTCGTGTACGACGACCCGGGGTTGCAGTCGGTGGCCAGCGCGACCGTGACGCCGGCGTCGAGCAGCCGGCGGGCGTCCGGATAGCGCGACCGGGTCGAAAACTCAGCGCCCGGCAGCAGCGTCGCGACGGTGTCCGAGCCGGCCAGCGCGTCGACGTCCGCGTCCGTGAGGTGCGTGCAGTGATCGGCGCTGGCCGCGCCCAACTCCACGGCGATCTGCACGCCGGGGCCGGGGCCCAATTGGTTGGCGTGGATCCGCGGTTGCAGCCCGGCCTTCGCGCCGGCCGTGAGGATCGCCCGGGCCTGCTCGCCGTCGAACGCGCCCCGCTCGCAGAACACGTCGATCCAGCGGGCGTACGGCGCGGCGGCCGTGAGCATCGCGCCCGTGACCAGGTCCACGTAGCCGGCCGGATCCTGCCCGGCCGGCACCACGTGCGCGCCCAGGAAGGTGGTCTCGTCGGTCAGCTCCCGTGCGATCCGCAGGCTGCGCGCCTCGTCGGCGACGCTGAGCCCGTAGCCGCTCTTGATCTCGATCGTGGTGGTGCCCTGCCGGCGCGCCTCGGCGACCAGCCGGGCGGCGGACGCGCGCAGTTCGTCGTCGCTGGCGGCCCGGGTCGCGGCGACCGTCGTGCGGATGCCGCCGCCGGTGTACGGCTCGCCGGCCATCCGCGCGCCGAACTCGGCGGCCCGGTCGCCCGCGAAGATCAGGTGCGAGTGGCTGTCCACGAAGCCGGGCAGCACCGCCGCGCCCTCGGCGTCCAGCCGCTCGTCGGCGGCGGGCGCCTGTCCCGCGGGCCCGACCCAGGCGATCCGGTCGCCGTCCACGACGACCGCCGCGTCCCGCACGATCCCGCCCTGCGCGGGATCGTTGGTGAACAGCTCGCCGATGCCGGTGATGAGCAGACTCATGAGATCGCCGCCCCGATCGCGGCGCGCAGCGCGGCGGGCACGTCGAAGCCGGTGTGCCGGCCGTCGGCCACGATCAGCCGGCCGTCCGCGACGACGTGCGTGACGTCGGCTGCGGTCGCCGCGAAGACCACCTGCCGCAGGTCGATGCCGGCGGTTCGGACGCTGTCCAGCGAAACGGCGACGAGGTCGGCGCGGTTGCCGACGCCGATCGTCCCGGCGTCCGGCCAGCCCAGCGCGGCATGGTTGGTCGCGGCGCCGAGCAACTCCGCGCTCGTGAAGTGGCCGCGCCGCTCGGTGGCCAGGCGCTCGTCCAGCTCCAGGCCGCGGGCCTCCTCGAACGGGTCGATCACCGCGTGGCTGTCGCTGCCCAGGCTGAGCGGGCTGCCCGCGTCGGCGAGCCGGCGGGCCGGGCCGATGCCGTCGGCCAGGTCGCGTTCGGTGGTGGGGCAGAAGCAGACGCCGGTGCCCGTCTCGCCGAGCAGCCGGATGTCCTCGTCGGTGAGGTGCGTGGCGTGCACGGCGGTGGTGGCCGGGCCGAGCACGCCGTGCCGGTGCAGCAGATCCGTTGGCGTGCAGCCGTGCACGGCCTGGCACTGCTCGTTCTCGGCGCGCTGCTCGGACAGGTGCAGGTGCAGCGGGCTGCGCCCGGCCAGCGCGCCCAGATACTTCGCGGGCACGGCCCGGATCGAGTGCAGGGCCGCGCCGATCCGGGCGTGCGGTCCCGCCGCGAGCTGCTCGACGCGGGCGGCCCAGCCGTCGAAGTCCCCGTCGCCGAACCGCCGCTGGGCCCCCTCCAGCGGCGCACCATCCACACTGGACGTCAGGTAGAGCGTGTCCAGCAGCGTGATCCGGATGCCCGCCTCGGCGGCGGCCGCGAGCAGCGCGTGGCCCATCGCGTTCGGGTCGGCGTAAGGGGTGCCGTCCGGCCCGTGGTGCAGGTAGTGGAACTCGCCGACGCAGGTGATCCCGGCCCGGGCCATCTCGCCGTAGACCGCGCGGGCCAGGGCGAAATAGCTGTCCGGGTCGAGCTTCGCGGCCACCGAGTACATCAGGTCCCGCCAGGTCCAGAAGCTGCCCCGCTCGCCGTGCGTGCGGCCCCGCAGGGCCCGGTGGAACGCGTGCGAGTGCGGGTTGGCGAACCCGGGCAGCACCAGACCCGGCAGCCGGGTGGCGGCCGCCCCCGGCGCGCCCGGGGTGAGCGCGGTGAACCGCCCGTCGGCCACCTCGATGAGCACGTCGCGCTGCACCCGGCCGTCGATCCAGGCGTACTCGGCGTGGAACGTCATGTCAGCTCCCCGAGGACCTTGGCCAAGGCTTCGACACCGGCCACGCAGTCGGCCTCGGTGGCGTGCTCGGCGGGGGAGTGCGAGACGCCGGTCGGGTTACGGACGAACAACATCGCCGTCGGCACGTGCGCCGACAGCACGCCCGCATCGTGGCCCGCCCCGGTCGGCAGGATCGGCGCCCCGCCCAGCAGCCCGGCCAGCCGGGACACCAGCGGCGCGTCGAACACCACCTCCGGCGAGACCGACTCGGGCTCGATGTCCACCCGGGTGCCGTCCCGGCCGGCGCGCTCCACGGCCCGCTTCACGACCGCCTCGACGAGCCGGTCCAGCGTCGGCGTGTCCGCCGCGCGCGCGTCCAGCCAGCCGCGGACCAGCGACGGGATCGCGTTGGTGGCATTGGGCTCCACCGCCACCCGGGCGACCGTCGCGTGCGCCCCGGCCAGCCGCGCCTCCTTGTCGGCGGCCAGCACCGTGTACGCGAACGTCAGCATCGGATCGTGCCGGTCCACCATCCGGGTGGTGCCGGCGTGGTCGCCGTCGCCCGCGAAGTCCATCCGCCAGCGCCCGTGCGGCCAGATCGCGCTGGCGACGCCGACCGGCGCGTCCCCCTCGCAGAGCGCCCGGCCCTGCTCGATGTGCAACTCGACCACCGCCGAGACGCGGCCCAGCACCGGCAGCGGTCCCGCCGGCCGGCCGCCCAGCGCGTCGTCGAACCGCACGCCGTCGGCGTCGCGCAGCGCGCCCGCCACGTCCGGGTCGATCACCCCGGTCAGCAGCCGCGAACCGAGGCAGGGCACGCCGAAGCGGCCGCCCTCCTCCTCGACGAACGCGGCGACGGCGAGCGGCTTCTCCGGCTGCAGCCCGCGGCCGCGCATCAGGTCGACTGCGAGGAACGCGCTCACGATCCCGAGCGGGCCGTCGAAACCGCCGCCGTGCGGAACCGAGTCGAAGTGCGAGCCGGTCAGCACCGTCCCGGCCGCCCACGGCCGGCCCCACCAGGCGAACAGGTTTCCGTTGCCGTCCTCGGTGACCGGCATCTCCCGGCGGTCCGCCTGGTTGCGGAACCAGTCGCGCAGGATCAACTCCGGCTCGCTCAGCGCGTACCGGAGATAGCCGCCCTTGTCATCGCGGCCGATCGGCGCGATCTCGGCCCAGAGCTCCGCAAAGGTCGCGGTCACCGGGCTGTTTCCGGGCGGCGCATCGGGATGTGCACGCCGGCCGCCGCGGCGGACTCGTAGCCCGCGTCGACATGCCGGATCACGCCCATGCCCGGGTCGTTGGTCAGCACCCGCTCGATCTTCTGCCCGGCCAGCGCGGTGCCGTCCGCGACGCAGACCTGCCCCGCGTGGATGGACCGGCCGATCCCGACCCCGCCGCCGTGATGGATCGACACCCAGCTCGCCCCGCTGGCCGTGTTGACCAGGGCGTTCAGCAGCGGCCAGTCGGCGATGGCGTCCGAGCCGTCGGCCATGGCCTCGGTCTCCCGGTACGGCGACGCGACCGACCCGGCGTCGAGATGGTCCCGCCCGATCACGATCGGCGCGGACAGCTCGCCGGACGCGACCATGTCGTTGAACCGCACCCCGGCGATGTCCCGCTCGCCGTAGCCCAGCCAGCAGATCCGCGCCGGCAACCCCTGGAACGCCACCCGCTCCTCGGCCAGCCGGATCCACCGCGCGAGCGGCTCGTTGTCGGGGAACAGATCCAGCACCGCCCGGTCGGTGGCGGCGATGTCGGCCGGGTCGCCGGAGAGCGCCGCCCACCGGAACGGCCCCTTGCCCTCGGCGAACAACGGCCGGATGTACGCCGGCACGAAACCGGGGAACGCGAACGCCCGCTCGTACCCGCCGAGCTGGGCCTCGCCACGGATCGAGTTGCCGTAGTCGAAAACCTCGGCGCCGGCGTCCAGGAAGCCGACCATCGCCTCGACATGCCTGGCCATGGACGCGCGCGAGCGGTCGGTGAACTCCTCCGGCTTGGCGCTCGCGTAGTCGGCGGCGTCGGCCAGCTCCACGCCGATCGGCAGATAGGACAGCGGGTCGTGGGCGCTGGTCTGGTCGGTGACGATGTCGATGGCCACCCCCCGGCGCAGCAGCTCGGGGAAGACCTCGGCGGCGTTGCCCACCACCCCGATCGACAGCGCCCGCCGGTCCCGCTTGGCGGCCTCCGCCTGCTCGACCGCGTGGTCCAGGCTGTCGGCCACCGTGTCGAGGTAGCGGTCCTTGGCCCGGCGGCGCAGCCGGGACTCGTCGACGTCGACGACGATGCACGCGCCGCCGTTCATCGTCACGGCCAGCGGCTGCGCGCCGCCCATCCCGCCGCAGCCCGCGGTCAGCGTCAGCGTCCCGGCCAGGTCGCCGCCGAACCGCTTGGCCGCCACGGCCGCGAAGGTCTCGTACGTCCCCTGCAGGATGCCCTGGGTGCCGATGTAGATCCACGAGCCCGCGGTCATCTGCCCGTACATGGTCAGGCCGAGCTTCTCCAGGCGGCGGAACTCGGGCCAGGTCGCCCAGTCCGGCACCAGGTTGGAGTTGGCCAGCAGCACCCGCGGCGCCCACTCGTGCGTGCGGAACACGCCGACCGGCCGGCCCGACTGCACCAGCAGCGTCTCGTCGTCGTTCAGCTCGTCCAACTCCCGGACGATCGCGTGGAACGACGGCCAGTCCCGGGCGGCGCGGCCGGTCCCGCCGTACACGACAAGATCCTCGGGCCGCTCGGCCACGTCGGGGTCGAGGTTGTTCATGAGCATCCGCTTGGCGGCCTCTTGCGGCCAACCCTTCGCCGTGTACGACGTCCCGCGGGCTGCTGTCACCATTTGCTGTCTCTCCTTACGTCTCAGGCTGCGAACACGTGCCGACGGGCGACTGTTGCCTCGAACTCCTCCAGGCGGCGCTGGGTCGGCTCGGGCGCGGCGTCGCACATCGCCTGCAGCAGCACCATCGCCATCGCCATCGGCCCGGTGTGCAGGTCGAACACGAGTTGGGTGCCGACCGCCGCGGGCAACACGACGTCGGCGCACTCGGCGGCCGGGCTGACCGCCGAATCGGTGATCGCCACGACCTTCAACCCGGCGGCGCCGGCCTCGCGGATCGCCTCGAGCGTCTCCCGCGGATACCGGGGCAGCACCAGGGTCAGCATCGCACTGGCCCCGGCCGCCCGCGCCTGGTCGAGCCGGTCCAGCAGGTGCGTCCCGCCGGTATCCAGCACGCGCACATCGGGGTGCACCTTGGCCGCGAAGTACCCGAAGTACGCGGCCAGCGGGGCGGCGGCGCGCAGCCCGAGCACGGGCAGCGGCCGGCTGGCGATCAACAGCTCGGCGGCCCGGCCCACGCTCTGCAAGCTGTCCAACTGCTCGACCAGCCCGGCGAGATGCTCCGCCTCGGCCAGTACGGCACGCTGCATCGCGTTGGTCGCCGTGTTCCCGGCCGGGCTGACGTCAACCAGCGCCCGCAACTCGCGGCGCAGCGCCGGATAGCCCGAATAGCCCAGCGCCATGGCGAACCGGGTCACCGACGGCTGGCTCACCCCGGCCAGCTCAGCCACCTCGGCCGCCGACAGATACGCCGCCGAGGCCGCATGCTGCACGAGACTGTGCGCGATGCGGCGCTGGGTCGGGGTCAGCCGGGCGCCCTGGAAGAGGTCGAGCACCCGCTCGGCCGGCTTGGCCCCGGCGTTGGCGACAGTTCCATTCACTCGATCAGAGTATGCATAAAAACTTTCACCGCGCCAGAGCCCCTTCGCATGGCGCCAAAGCCGGGTGTGTTCGATTTAGTTCGAGAAGCCACCTTTCGGGGCGATGATCTCGAGGTTGGTGCCATCGGGATCGTTGAAGTACGCAACTTGGGTGCCGAGGGCGGCGTCGGGCGTGACCTCGCCGGCTTCGAACGTGTAGCTGGCACCGAGGAACTCGTAGCCCGCCGATTTCATGCGCTCATACACCGCATCGAAGTCATCGACATGGAGGCAGAGATGCATCGATCCGGGTCGATTGGCCCGTCCCTCGGTGAGTTCACCCTTCGGATCCGTGAACTGAATGAGATCGAGCCCGACGTTCTCGAGGTTGATGGTGGCGTAGCGGAGTACCGCGTTCGACAGCCCCTGAGAGTGCCCGAATCGAACGCTGTTCATGTCGCCGTGAGCAGACGGTTCGACGCCGGTCAGAACCCGATAGAAGGCGACAGACCGGTCCAAATCCGATACCGAGATCCCGACGTGGGCGGCCTTGGCGATACCGATAGTAGTCATACGTTGTTTTCCTCATTCGCTAACCGGAGGTGATCACTCAGGTTGCAGATCTCCTCGACGGCGGCCTTCAAACGTTCGAGCTCGATACCGGCCTCTGCGGCGTGGAAACTGGTCTGGTGCACGTCGCGACGCTTCACACGTACCCGATCAAGGGTGGCCACCGGCTGGACCACGACGCCGCCGGCGTCGAACCCTGGGGCCTGGCCGGCGACCGGCGCTGGATGATCGTCGACCCCGACGGCATCGGCATCACCCAGCGCACCGCGCCCCAGCTGACCCAACTACAGCCGGTCCCGGCCGCCGACGGGCTCGTGCTGACCGCGCCGGGCATGCCCACCCGCGCGATCGCCGCGCCCGCCGACGGACCGAAGGAACTCGTCCGGGTCTTCGCCTCCAAACCGGCCGTGCCCGCCCGAGTGGCCGACGACTCGGGCTGGTTCACCCACCTCCTGGGCCGGCCCGCGCGACTCGTCTGGCTCGGCGACCCGACCGCCCGGCCGATCCAGACCCACGCCCTCGACGGCGACCGGGTCAGCTTCGCCGACGGCTTCCCCCTCCTGCTGACCAGCACGGCGTCCCTGGCCGCGCTCGGCGACTGGCTGATCGAAGGCGGCGACGAGCCCGTCCCGATGACCCGCTTCCGGCCCAACGTCGTCATCGCCGGAGCCCGAGCATGGGCCGAGGACGACTGGCTCGGCGGCCGGCTGAGAATCGGCGACACGACCTTCCGCGCGGCCAAGTCATGCGCACGCTGCGTGGTGACGACCGTCGATCAAGAGACCGGCGAAGTGGGCCGGCAACCCCTGCGCGCCCTCGGCCAACACCGCCGCTTCGAGGGCGCCCTACTCTTCGGCATTAACCTGATTCCGGACATCGGCGCAGGTCAACGCGGCATCATCCGAGTGGGCGACGTTGTCTTAGCAGTTCCTTAGGAACGTTGCCCCGGGACCCTCCGGCCCCGCAGGATGCCTCAACGTGACCGCTCATCGCCTGTTCGCACCCCGTTGGCTCGCTACCGGGGGTGCCGTGGTGCTCGCAGGCGTCATCGGCATCGCCCTGATGCTGCAGCACTCGCCGGCCTGCGCCGCGCCCCCGTCCTCGACGACACACAAGGGCCAAGCCACCTTCTACGACCTGGCCGGCCCGACAGGCAGCTGTAACTTCAAACCCCCAGCCGATGATCTGTACGTCGCCCTGGGCCGCACCCAATTCACCAGCGCCCTGTCCTGCGGCAGCTACATCGACGTCACCGGCCCGAAAGGCAAGGTCCGGGTCAAGGTCTTCGACGCCTGCCCCGAATGCACGGTGGGCTGGCTGGACCTTAGCCGCACGGCCTTCCGGAAGATCGCCGGCCCGAACACCGGCCTGGCCTCGATCACCTACAAGGCCGTCCCGAACGCCGCCACGCCCGGCCCGCTGAGCATCACGTTCGTGAAAGGCGCGTCCCGCTACTGGTGGGCCATCCTGATCGACAACCACGCCAACCCGATCAAATCGGTATCGGCAAAGGGCCCCGGCGGCTCCTGGATGACAGCCAGCCACACGGACTTCAACTTCTGGATCATCAACCGCGACACCGGAAGCGGCCCGTTCAGCATCAAGATGACGGACATCTACGGCCACACCGCCACGGCCACCAACGTCAAACTCCAACCCCAAAAAACACAAGCCACGACGGTACGCCTGACCAGCGGCTCCGCGGTCGGCACAGCCGTCGGCGCGACAACGCCGAAAAAGAAGGCAACCCCGTCCACGTCACCGACCAAAGCGAAGCCGTCCCCCTCGGCCTCGGCAACATCGGTAGCCCCGCTGATCGAGTCGACCTCGGCAACCGAAGAGCCCCCCGTGGCACTGGCCGCAGCCCCCGCCGCCAAACGCTGCGGCTGACCTCAGCTGCCCAGCACTACGTCAACGGCAGCCACATGAAGATCTCGTCGCGGTCATCACCGTCGGCGACCCGCAGAGCACCCGGCAGCCGGCCGACCTCCGAGTAGCCAAGCCTGGCGTAGAACGCCTCAATGCCCTGCCCGCCACGAACCGTCACCTGAAACCCGGCCAGCCCCAGCTTTCGCCCCAACTCGGCGGCCTCCCGCATGAGCGCGGCGCCATAGCCCTTCCCCTGACTTCCGGGCGTGACCATGACCCGCTTGAGCACCCGCCAGTGATCCTTGAGCACGAACCGGTTGTCGGCCACAAACAACAACGCGACAACCCGCCCACCATCAACCCCGACGACCAGCCGATCCAGCCCAGCCGCAACCCCAGCAAACGCGGCGTCAGCGGTAGGCCGAACATCATCAACAGTCACCGGCGGAACAAACCCCACAGCACCACCGGCGTTGGTCACCGCAACCCAAAGCGCAACAATCTCCGCCCGCAACTCATCGGTCAGCAGCGGATCCACCAAAAAACCAAGCGCCATCCGCCCATCCTCCCGGCCCACAAACCACCACACCCCCCAACCCACCCAAAGGTGCGCCCCACCACAAACCACCCCCGAACACAACTGCCACACCGCGAGCGTCCAAGGCCACGGCCCCCGGACTCGGGGTGAAGAGCGGCCAGGCCGATCCTCCGCGAACCGCACCTCACCTCCCGCTCCGCGGGGTGCCGGGGTGTCCCGCTCCCTGGAGTGTGCGGTGGGGTTTGGTCCTTGGGGCTGGGGCTGGGGCTGGGGCTGGGGCTGGGGCTGGGGCTGGGGCTGGGGCTGGGGCTGGGGCTGGGTTGGGGGTTGGAGTGGCGAGTGGCCCGGTCGGTGTTTCCGCGGACCGGATGTCGCGGCGACTGCGGCGCGTCACCTGGGCTGCCGCTGCGGG
>Ga0307515_10022508_pt1 | contig 11101 bp, 17 predicted proteins | sample 17_EM_MG_FD_194513 | JGI IMG/M metagenome (GOLD analysis project Ga0307515, IMG submission 194513) | Populus trichocarpa ectomycorrhiza microbial communities from riparian zone in the Pacific Northwest, United States - 17_EM | ecosystem: Host-associated > Plants > Roots > Unclassified | place... | reverse complement strand
TTTCTTATATTTTTTATTTATTATGATGTTTTTTGTTTTTTAAAGTATTTTTTATTTGAAAAATATAAAAATAATATTTTTTATTTTAAAAAATTATTTTTAATATCAATACATCAAAACCATAAAAAAAATATTAAAAAACTTCAAATAATTACGAAACATGAATTTAACCGTAAAAACAAATAATACCCGATCCCACGTATTAAGGGTTGGGTGAGTTCTCTTAATTTGACTAATATAAATTCATTTTAATTTTTTCTATGTCCTTTAAGAAGAAAATTCTTTGAAATATTGCGAACCCAATTCCAATCCTAGTGTCATGAATTATTGAGAACGTGGGGAACAAATTGTAGAAGTTGGAGATTAATATGCATGATCCAAATCATTGTCGAAGTTGGAAATAGTAAAGTATTTCTACCTAACACTACTTTACATGCAAGGATTATAAAAGAAATAATCAAATCCCATGAAGGTTTGGAACACCAACCAATCAGCCTACTTAACTAGTTTGGTGCATGTGGTAGCCTCCGACGTTCCATGTTTTGCTTGCGCATTTGGACACCCACGGCCATAAAAGGTTAGTGCCTATTTTGGAGGGAAATGGGAAGGGACAGTTAGGTTAGAACTGCAAGTTTTGAAAGGTAGCTGGGCAACGGTCTTTCCTTGCTACTTGACAGGGTAGTGGAGAGTCTTGTTTCAAACAAGCATAAGAATTTAGTCGTCTTCTAGCTCTTGAAGGAATTAATGGCTAAGCACAGATGGAGACATTGCAGGATTATATATTAGGATCATCTGCTCTTCATGAATCCCCAACCAACAGTCAGCTTCCAAATCATGATTATCTAATGATAATATATATTTGCGTTCCTTTTTAAACATCTCATACTTCACTCCTCTCTTTCTCAGCTCTCTTAACACTCGTGAAACAGAACCCTCCTCAATCCTTCCACGACTAGTGTTTCTTCAGTTTTCCAAGCTTTCCCCGATTTGACAAAGGTTAGTTGATCGATGAATGTGTGTGTTTACTCAGCTAAATATGGGGTGTTGAATTAGGTTTGTTTTGCTTCTCAGTTATGTGGGATTTCAGTGTCTTCCTTTTTTGTTGGATTTGCAATGTGACCTTAATTTTTCATGTGGGATGCTGGATTAACGTTCAATTCAAGTCATAGTGGTTGAGCCTGGCCATTTTAAGTTTACAGTGGTGAATGCACAAGCATAGTTTAGTGCATGATCAATAGAGGACCATAATTTAGTTCCTGACTTTAATTACCTATGGTAGGTACTACTGGTTTTGATATTATGACTATTACTATTTATAGTTTCTGCGGATTTTGAAATACCAAGTAATTAGTACATCACAGATCAAGAAATATCCTTTCAACTTCAAGGATCGGGTTGTATGCTTTCGTGGCTCTTAGAACTTCGCCCAGGTGTAAATGCTTGAAGGGGAAAACATTGAAACATCTCAGTGTTGAGCCCGACTTGTTGACTGGACTTGTTCAGCTGAAACTGAATTGTATGCTTCGATTTGGATACATTCTATTCAACATCAATGTACATAGATAGGGTTTATAATCGAATCTCTTGTAAGCATGTCATTCTGCAGATTCATACATGTGTGTTTTCATGCAACTAAAATGGTCAAGTTGAACTTTACTTTTGCTAGTTATATATTTCAATGGAGTAGGCAAGTAGTATCCATGGCTGTGATATAGCACCATTTATGATGCTTTAGGTTACAGAAAGTCCATATTGATGATTATGTGAAAAATCTGTTGTAATTTCCAGGTTGTGAGGCCTGAATCATGGCTGAGGATCTGGAGAAACCACTGTTGAATCCCGAGAGCTTCAACCGAGAGGGGATTGACTTGGTAAGTTCTGCAGAAATGCCACTTTTTGGAATACGCATTTCCTAGTACTAAACATTTTCAAAACTGTTTATTTGACAGGAGCGTTTGCCACTAGAGGAGGTCTTTGAGCAACTGAGAACATCACACAGAGGACTCTCGTCTGAAGATGCTGAAGCCAGATTGATGATTTTTGGTCCAAACAAACTTGAAGAGAAACCAGTAACCACTAATTCCATTTCCATTAGTTTTTTATGCAATTAGAAAACTCAATTTTTACCATAAATCACCTTAACTGGAAAGATGATTTAAATTTCAAGAAGAAACGAATGTAAACTTCAATTCATAGAATCTCGATTGCTACTTCGCAGGAAAATAAGTTTTTGAAATTCCTTGGTTTTATGTGGAATCCTCTGTCATGGGTTATGGAAGCGGCAGCAATAATGGCAATTGCCCTTGCTAATGGTGGAGTGAGTAGTTCAACTTTGATTCCATTATTAATTTAGTATGGTTTTCTTTTCCAGCTCTTTTTCTGGGTTCTGTTTGCAACAGATTCTGATGGTGTTTTTCCGCTTGATAACTCCATTGTCGGAAATGATATTTCAGGGGCAAGGTCCTGACTGGCAGGATTTTGTAGGGATTATTTGCCTGTTGATAATCAATTCAACAATTAGTTTTGTAGAGGAGAACAATGCTGGGAATGCTGCATCCGCTCTTATGGCTCGTTTAGCTCCCAAAACGAAGGTATATATCCCTTGAGCCATGCCCTTCCGCTTAATATAACGGATACAAATGTATTTGAAATGAGTGATCAACATCTTTGTTTAAGTTAGTTTTCTTTCACATGCTATTTTTTTAGAATTCTAGGTATTATGATGAAATCAACGTTATCTTGCACTAAGTTTGTTCAGACATAATCCTCAAAACATGGATTCAGTTGTGAACACCATCTTGATGATGGAGGTTTTGATGTTAATCAACAATTTTGCCTATCTGTCAGGTTTCTTTCGAGTGGCTGAATTGTTGCTCTAATCAGTAATCACCACATGTTGATGCAGGTCCTGAGAGATGGGCAGTGGAAAGAGCAAGATGCTGCTATTTTGGTGCCAGGAGATATAATTAGCATTAAGCTTGGGGATATCATCCCTGCGGATTCTAGATTACTCGAAGGAGATTCATTAAAAATTGACCAGGCAAGTGCTTCTTACAGCTTTATATTATCTCTTAGCTAATTTACCTTTTGTCAGGTGATTTTATGTTACAGTTAAATAAACATGAGCACAAGATTTATGGAATCATAGGAAGAATCTGTTTGTGCAGTCAGCTCTTACTGGAGAATCTCTTCCTGTTACCAAGAGAACAGGCGATGAAGTTTATTCTGGCTCAACATGTAAGCAAGGTGAAATTGAAGCGGTGGTTATTGCGACAGGAGTAAACAGTTTCTTTGGAAAAGCAGCACATCTAGTTGACTCCACTGAAGTCGTTGGACATTTCCAGAAGGTAAGGATGATATATTCAAGAGAAAAAAAAAAAAAAACAATTGGTATAAAAATATTGAAATATACATAACTTAATATCATGTTATATACAAGTTTCATTGAATTTTATTGTCTTCAAAAAGAAAAACAACGCAAGGCATGTGCAAAAATAACTAGTTCTGCTTAAATTCTCTGGCATTTAATTTGAACTTCATGGATAGAAATTGCAACTGGAAACAGTTGCATATTTGAAAATATGTCAAATGATGAGGAAAGGAGCACATATTGGAACATGTCAAATAAGTCCAGGACCAGGTGATTGCAAGTTGACAAGTTCTGAGAGTTCCGAAGTATCATCATATAATTTTCATAAATTCTGAGCAGCATTAATTAAAATTGCAGACCGTGAGACATTAATTATAATATGACATGGTTAAAATGTCTGTGGCAGGTCCTTACCGCCATTGGGAACTTCTGCATTTGCTCTATAGCTGTTGGAATGATTCTTGAAATCATTATCATGTTCCCAGTACAGCACCGTTCATACAGGGATGGAATCAACAACCTTCTGGTTCTCTTAATCGGAGGAATACCAATAGCTATGCCAACAGTCTTGTCTGTCACACTAGCAATTGGTTCTCATCGGCTATCTCAACAGGTGCGAATCTTAAAAAAAAAAAAAAACAAATGTACATTATGACAGTAATCTTATATACCTCAGTCGTTGTCAAATGATTTCAGATGTCTTTAAGATATCATAAAGTAATTCAGACAGTAAGAAACTCGTCCAGCCCAAATGATGAACTTCATCATCATATGACTCGTTTTCACCTTCATTTGTTAAGGGTGCCATTACAAAGAGGATGACAGCGATAGAAGAAATGGCAGGAATGGATGTCCTCTGCAGTGACAAAACTGGAACTCTTACCCTCAATCGCCTGACAGTTGATCGAAACCTTATCGAGGTACAGAAAGCTTATTTTTATTTCCAGGGAGCTACATCTATTTCTTCTACATCATGCAGGAATATAATGCTCCTATTATTCTCACCTGTTGAAGTGATACATCTTCTGTACTGGATTTATCAGTCTCAAATACTGAACACAATTGGGCTTTTATATGCTTCATTTATCTAGACAAGCCTAACAAAAGGACTTTTATCTTCTGCAGGTTTTCAACAAAGATATGGACAAAGAAATGATTGTCTTGCTTGCAGCCAGAGCATCCAGATTGGAGAATCAGGATGCTATTGATGCAGCCATAGTTAACATGCTTGCTGATCCAAAGGAGGTAGAGACTGGATAACTATTAGCTCAGGATTCTTCTGTTTGACTATATATATGTGTGTGTGAAAAAGAATGATTTTACCTTTCTGTCTGCAGGCACGTGAAAACATCAGAGAAGTGCATTTTTTACCCTTCAATCCGGTGGACAAACGTACTGCAATTACATACATTGATTCTGATGGTAATTGGTATCGAGCTAGCAAAGGAGCTCCTGAGCAGGTATCGCCTTCAATATGTTCAATTTCAAAATTGCTATAAGATTTCTAAACTGCTAAACTGAATCAAGTTTGAGGTTGCAATGATCGATAATATCCCATTTCCAATTTGATATTCTTCAATGTCTGTTGTCTACAAAATTTAGTTGTGACGCCTTCGATAACATATTTAACAAAATACATTTATCGCTCTCCTTATTGAATATCAACTTTCAGCTATCTCTATACTCACCCTTCACAAATTTCTTTATTGCGTTCTGAGTTGAGAGAAACTCTGGCTGCCTCTTGACTTTATGATTAAACTAACAGGCCTAGAAGTATAAGTTGATTTGGAAAATTAGTTTTTTATTGATAAAAAAATCATTTCTTAGTTCATGTATAAAAAACAATTTAGCTTTCACGTATTTTGTAGCAGAGCATGAAACTGTTTCGTATTTTCTATAATTTCAGATTCTAAATATGAGCAAAGAGAAGGACGAGATCTCTGGAAAAGTGCATGCCATCATTGAAAAATTTGCCGAAAGAGGCTTGCGATCACTTGGAGTTGCATTTCAGGTACACAATCATCTCTCTCTTTTCTCATTGATGTTTGGTGTATGTATTGACCTTATACATACCATATATATCAAGAAACTGGTTGTTCTATGATAAAGATAATGATATATAATTTCATGAAAATGATTTGTCTCATTGAGAACGAAGTATTTCTAGCAAATTACACTTTGTGATGCCCTTGAATTCTCATTCATAATAAACATACCCCTTTCTGATGCAGGAAGTTCCTGAAAAAACTAGGGAAAGTCCTGGAGGTCCTTGGACGTTTTGTGGGTTGTTGCCCTTGTTTGATCCTCCTAGGCATGATAGTGCTGAGACCATCCGCAGAGCACTAAACCTTGGAGTTAATGTCAAGATGATTACTGGTACATGCAAATTTCTTGTGATATTTAAGAGCTTGTATACAATGAGTACTTTGCTAGTTTGGGTAAGAATGTTCATATCTGTGAAAACTTGAACAGAATTTTTCTTCTTCTGAGAGACTGGGAGCATGATGTATTGAAATGATCCTATTAAAAAAAAACTGTGGCTGTTGTCATTACATTGGATCGGATTTTCAGTATGTTTAATTTCTTTCAATTACAATCAAGCGTATCAATTTATCACCAATACTTCATTACGGCTGTCCACACAGTTTAGACAACCAATGCATCTTGATGCCCCAATGAGTGGCTTTTGCAGAAATGTTGAAGAAAACTAATTTGTAAATATGCTAATGAAGGTGATCAACTGGCAATTGCAAAGGAGACAGGAAGACGACTTGGCATGGGAACGAACATGTACCCCTCTTCAACACTGTTAGGACGGGACAGGGATGAAAATGAAGCTCTTCCTGTCGACGAGCTCATTGAAAAGGCAGATGGCTTTGCTGGTGTATTTCCAGGTATTTAACTCATCATCTTTTTTTATTATTATTATTTTAAAGAAGTTAATGCTGACTACTTGTGACTTTTTACTTTTATGTATGCATTTATGTTCGTAAACTTTGATGCAATTCTTACATCTGATTTCTTTTTTCTGATTGCTATGCAACTTCCAGAGCACAAATACGAAATTGTTAAAATTTTACAAGAAAAGAAGCATGTGGTTGGAATGACTGGAGATGGTGTGAATGATGCACCTGCTTTGAAGAAAGCAGATATTGGAATAGCAGTGGCAGATTCTACAGATGCTGCGAGAAGTGCTTCTGATATTGTCTTGACCGAGCCTGGTCTAAGTGTGATTATCAGTGCTGTCTTAACTAGCAGAGCTATATTCCAAAGAATGAAGAACTATACAGTTTAGTATCAATCCTTTCTTCTAAATATGTCATTTTTACTGTCCTACTTTTGTTTTACTTTGATCTATAGTCTTATTTAATGTAGAAAAGAAAAATGCTAGCCACAGATGCAGGGTACATTTATGAATCGAATTGAATGAACCAGTCACTGTTTTAATTATACAAGATCACTAGATAATTATTTTAAGGCAGGAGATAAATCTGAGTGGAAGTAATTTTTGTTGGCCAATATAAATAAGCATGCAAAGTACATCATAGAGTCTGTAGGATTGCCGATGCAATAGCTTATCGTGTTTTTTATCGTTACCAGTTTTGTTTCTTTCATGTCTTGCTTCTGAATTAATTTAATGAGAAAACTGATTATCCTGCATGCATTTGCAGATATATGCCGTCTCCATAACCATTAGGATTGTGGTAAGCTGGATTTTTTTGTACTTGTTTAGCCACTGTTCAATTTCCTGAACATCTGCCTTAAAAGCTCTTGCATTTTGCTTCAGTTTTCAGTTAATGTTTTAAATTCAATTGCTTTGCAGCTTGGTTTTGCGCTTCTAGCTTTGATATGGGAATATGACTTCCCACCTTTCATGGTTCTGATAATAGCAATACTCAATGATGGTAATGTATATCAAAACATGAAAGCTTTTCCTATTTCTTTTCTTCCCTCTGGGTGACTTACTGATCCTTTACATTTTTTCTAAGAATCTGATAACAGAGTGAACTAAATGGTATTGACTGGTGTTCAGACACAAAACAGACTAAAATAAAAATACAATAGAGTAGGGAAAGAATATTTCCAAACCCAGTTTGCAGTGCTAGCTCTATGCAAATGACTGCGGGAAATAAATGGATTCGGAAGCAGCGTCTTCTGTAGTTGTCATCCACAGTGCCTCTCTCTGGCATAAAAAGTTTATTTCAAACACAGAACTTGTTTACCAAATGGATTGATGAGGACACTGCATTATCTGATTAACTATAATGTAACAGTATCCTGAAGCATGCATACGTATTATACAGAAATTATGAAAGAAGGATTCTTGTAACAGAAGGATAGCATTATAAACAGCTTTGCATGATATTTAAGAAGGTTATTGTGCTATTTTATTTTAGGGACCATAATGACTATCTCGCAAGATCGAGTTAAGCCATCTCCAAGGCCTGACAGTTGGAAGCTTGAAGAGATATTTGCGACAGGCATTGTCATCGGCACATATCTTGCTTTGGTCACTGTCCTGTTTTACTGGATTGTGATCGATACAAATTTCTTCGAGGTATCAGACATATGGTAGTTCCTTTGTGCTGGTTTTAATATAGTGAGATTTTGTGGTGAATATTGGCTGTGTTTTCCCCATATTGATATTGGTGGCTATTAATCATGTCTGTGTGCAGACACACTTCCATGTGAAGTCTATCTCCAGCAACACTGAGGAAGTCTCTTCGGCCGTGTATCTACAAGTCAGCATCATCAGCCAGGCTTTAATATTTGTTACGCGTAGTCAAAGTTGGTCGTTCCTTGAGAGGCCTGGAATTCTCTTGATGTGTGCATTTGTGGTGGCTCAACTGGTACGCTGTACCCAAGGAAAGCTCCTAAATGGGCTCTATCTTTCAATCATTCTCGCATATTCAACATTCAGGAAATCCTGTTTGAAAATGCCTAACCAGAGCCTTAATTTTTTAATTGATATTGGCCATTTGGGCCAAATCCTTATGTGTTCTTTCACAAACTTCACTTTTGAACAAAATGAGACCTGTTGGAGTTATAATACATTTCTGACTGTCGTTTCTTGATGTTTAGGTGGCCACTATAATTGCTGTCTATGCACATATTAGCTTTGCTTATATTAGAGGCATTGGATGGGGATGGGCTGGTGTCATATGGTTGTATAGTTTGGTCTTCTACGTACCACTGGATATTATCAAGTTCACAATTCGTTATGCCTTGAGTGGAGAAGCATGGAATCTCTTATTTGATAGAAAGGTTAGTGAAGTTGGGTTTTGTCATTAATCGCTTAAGGAATGTGCCTTGGCTTGAAATGTCTCTATACGCTTTTTTTCTTTCTGATCTTTTTTTTTTTCAACAGACTGCTTTTTCTACAAAGAAAGATTATGGAAAGGAAGATAGGGAAGCTAAGTGGATACTTTCCCAGAGGAGTCTACAAGGGTTGATGGCAACAGACCAAGATTTCAATGGCAGGAGATCAACTTTGATTGCCGAACAGGCCAGACGGCGTGCAGAAATAGCTAGGTACTCTTTTAGACTTTAATCGCTTCTTGTTGAGACCTATTGCATGATTACCTTGAGCTTTGGTCAGTTTCAAGCAATATTTGTCTCCCAGTTACATGCTAAGTGTATGTATCTTAGCTTGCAGCTACCAATTTATGCCTTCGGTGATATTCATGTCCAAATTTCATTCCCAAAAGCTAATATACTTTCAAGTTGAATGAACTTGCTGAATAACTTTTGAACTTTGCAGACTGGGGGAGATTCACACCTTGAGAGGACATGTAGAATCGGTAGTCAGGCTCAAAAATCTGGACTTAAATTTAATTCAAACAGCTCATACGGTTTGAAGACATGATATAAACAACGTATCTTTCAATTTTCCTGTGAAGAAAACTTGACAGAAGTTGCTCACATAACTACTGTGGAGCATGATCTGCTAGAGGAATTGACATTTGTTATAGGAGTCGTTCAGAACGCACCTGTAACTCCTACAAGATATAATCTCCAGATGTTTTTGTCCAGAGCACATCTTAAGAAGGTATCTTCAGAGAGTAACTGATGCCATTTCCTAGTATGTATTGCGATTCTTTTGACATGCTATTTGTGTTGAGGTTTGGGAATTCTTGTATTTGTTTGCAGAGTTTTTACTGTCATATTTAAGCAGTTTACAGTAATAAAAGCTACTCGACAGAGTGGAATTTTCACATTATTTGATTCAGGAATTATGAATATTGAATAGATGGTATGAAGGTGGATTCTTCGCAATATAGTAAAAAACACTCCAGTTGCAGGTACTTGCATATTATGAGCCAATAACCTTGATGGCACTAGCTGCATTATCACAGCGACTTCATTAAGCTTCAAAGACTGCATGCTATGAGAAAATGAGGGTTTCACTGGAGTTAGGCTACAGACATTCCATCGAATTGTTACTAGGGGTGAGCAAAAAAACTGATAAACTGATTAAACGGAAAAAACCAAAAAAAAAAAAACCAAAAAAATCAAACCAAAAACAAAACCGAGTTAACCGATTAAAAATCACAAAAAAATTCTGGTTCGGTTCGGTTTCGGTTTTCAAAGTCTGAAACCGATTGAACCGAACCGAACCGAACCGGTTCAACCAGACCATCACTTAAAAAAAAACAAGTATAAATTAATAGGATGTTTTTTAAGCCTAAACCTAAAGTAGCATTCCTAAACACAAAACCAGTCGCTGCTCTCTGCATCTCTCCCCTCCCTTTGCCCCCTTTGCTTTGCTCTCTGCATCTCTCAATTCTCTCCTGATCTTAACCAGCAACCCCCCCTCATACAGGCACACACACAAACACCTACTTGATAAACCTCATAGACTCCTCCTCCACTTTTTCTTCTTCTTCATCGAACTCGAACACACTAGCTATGACTCACTCATACGGAGCTTCTTCAGTTGCTATTGAAGCTTTCATGCGACAGCTAAAAAAAATAAGGCAGTCCTCTACATGCAAAAGGTTATGCCATGGCTGATGTACATATTCTTGATAAGAATTGGGTTGCTTAAAGCAAACCCCTGTTTTATTCTGTACATATTCTTGATAAGGATTCAAACCCCTGTTTTGGCTTGTACAGATTCTTGATAAGGATTGGGTTGTAAAAGCAAATCTCTGTTTTGGCTTGTACAGAAATTGCATCATTTCCTAGATTTCCAAGCTAGCGAACCAAATCGACCGGTTTGGAAAGGGAAAAAACCGAACCGAACCGAAATTAATCGGTTTGAACCGGTTTTCGGTTTGGTTCGGTTCAAAAAAAATTAAAAAAAAATTTTAGTTTGGTTGTTTATTTTGGTCCAAAACCGGACCGAACTGAAAATGCTCGGCCCTAGTTCTTATAGAACCACAAAATTTTAGTCAAAGGAATGACACGAAACCAATCACAGGCACAAAACCTATACAACCTAATACCCCCACAGCAAAAAAGATACCTAGCAAATTGGCAAGCTACTACTTAGCAGATTTCATCCCAGTTTATCAAAAATTTCACAATTAGATCCTCTGCCTGACAGGCATTACAAACCCAAGAATATAAACTGAACAGCGCAATTTTTTTCTGCAATAGAAACTCAAATATTTTGGACAGACAGACACTGGTAAGTACTACATAATCCAAAGGACATGAAAGAAAGGTGCTTTGACATCAAAATGGAAACCAGAACCCAAAAGCGTAAGAAATAATGTAGACAACTAG
>Ga0307515_10022507_pt1 | contig 11102 bp, 7 predicted proteins | sample 17_EM_MG_FD_194513 | JGI IMG/M metagenome (GOLD analysis project Ga0307515, IMG submission 194513) | Populus trichocarpa ectomycorrhiza microbial communities from riparian zone in the Pacific Northwest, United States - 17_EM | ecosystem: Host-associated > Plants > Roots > Unclassified | place... | reverse complement strand
CCAAACTGTCGGATCGCACGAAGACCGGGCCCGGCTCGGGACCGTTGGATAGGGACGGGTACGGGATGCGAGTGGGGGAGGGCCCGTGTACGACGTCGTGGTCATCGGTGGCGGGGCGATGGGTTCAGCCGCCGCGCTGCGCCTGGCCGACGAGGGACGGGAAGTGCTGCTGCTGGAGCAGTACCGGTTCGGCCATGACCGCGGCGGGTCGCACGGCGGCACCCGGCTCTTCCGGGGCGCGGTCGACGACGCCGACTATCTGGACCGGGTGGAGCAGGCACGGGTCCTGTGGAACGAGCTTGAGGACCGCGCAGGGGTGGCACTGCTGGAGGTCACCGGGGGCCTCGACCACGGGACCGGCGACGCGATCGTGTCGACGTTCCGCGACCTGTTCGGGAGCCGCCGGCTCGCGCACGAGGTCCTGGATCCCGACGAGGCCGCGGAACGGTGGCCCGGCATGCGGTTCCGTTCGCCGGTGCTCTACCAGGAGGGCTCCGGACGGCTGCTGTGCGACCGGGCGGTGGCCACGGTGCAGGCCCTGGCCCGGTCCGCCGGCGCCGACCTGCGCGAGGGCACGCGGGCCGAGGCCGTGCGGGTCGAGCGGGTGGGCGATGGCGTCGCCGACGGTCGGGTCACGGTCGAGGCGGGCGGCGAGACGCTGCGCGCACGCCAGGTGGTGGTGACGGCCGGCCCGTGGGCGCCGGCGCTGCTCGACGGCCTGCTCGACGGCATTGCCACGCTGCCGCCGTTGCGGGTCACCCAGGAGCAGCCGCGGTTCTTTGCGCCGCGCGCCGCCTCGGCCGCCTGGCCGTCGTTTGTGCACTGGCGGACCGACGGCGCGGAGTCTTACGGCCTCTACGAGGCTGGTTCGGGGGTGAAGGTCGGCCTGCACGCGACCGGTCCCGAGATCGACCCCGACGTCCGCCGCCCGAGCGACCCGGACGTCGACGCCGCGCTGCTCCGCTACGTCGAGGAGTGGCTGCCCGGCCTCGACCCGACCCGGTCCACGCCGATCAGCTGCCTCTACGACAACACCCCGCGCGAGACGTTCGTCATCGACCGCGTCGGACCGGTGACCGTGGCTACCGGCTTCTGCGGCCAGGGCTTCAAATTCGTCCCGCTGGTGGCCCGCTATGTCGCCGACCTGGTGACCGGCGCCGGCGGCCCGCCGGCCGACTACCGTCTCGCGGCCCACGTCACCTTTCGGGCAGGTTGAAGACCGCCAGCTGGAACGCCAGACCGAAGCGCAGGTCGGGGTCGCCGAGGTCGACGCCGGCCAGTTCCTCGATCCGGGTCAGCCGGTACCGGAAGGTGTTGGGGTGCACACCGCAGACGCGGGCCGCCGCCGGCACGTCGCCGAAGGTGTCGAGCCAGGCCCGCAGGGTGGTCACCAGCTGCGCCCCGCGCGCCCGGTCGTAGTCGAGCAGGGCCCGCAGCGCCCGCGACGGGCCACGGTCGCCGAGCCGGGCGCTCGCCCGCAGATCGTGCAGCAGGGTGCTGACGAACAGCGCCGAGACCTCCCCGACCCGCTCGGCGCCGGGGCGCTCGGCGAGCACCCGGACGGCGGAGTCGGCGTCGGCCCGCGCCCGGGCAAGCTCGTAGACATCGTGGGCGAGGCGGCCGATGCCGATCCAGGGCCGGCGGCCGGGGCTCAGCGCCGCGACGAACGCACGACAGCGTTCGGCGAGCACCTCGACGGTGTCCTGGCCGAGCCCGACCGCGAGGTAGACCATGTCGTCGGCCTCGGTGGCCACGCAGCACGGGAACGTCGACCGCAGGTGCATCGTGAGCGCCACGGTCATCCGGGCGCGCCAGGCGACCTGCGCGAGATATGCCGTGAGGTCGGCGCCGGGGACCGGGTCGGCGGCGCTGTCGCCGACCCGCACGGCGAGGGCCACGGCGGGCCAGGTCATCGCGCGGGCGAGGGCGGCGTTCGCCGCCCCCGGCCCGCCGTTCAGCATCTCGGCGGTGAGCCGCTGGTCGGCGGCGGTGTCGCGCAGGTTGGTCCGGGTACGCAGATGCAGCGCGGTCACCCGGGCGGCCGCCACGAGCGCCGCCTCACCCGCGGCGTCCAGCGGCTCGGCGACGATCGCCCAGATGGTGCCGAGCAGCCGGCCCTGGTGGCGGACGGCGATCACGGTCCGCGGCTGCACCGTCTCGCCGTCGGGGCCGCGCCGACCGGGCACGAACACCGGGTCGTCGGAGGCGAGTTCGGCGTCCATCGACGTCTCGTGGTACTCCGTCGGCGTGGTCCGCCGCAGGATCGAGGAGATCCGCAGGCTGTCGGTGTCCTCCTGGTGGTCGGAGAAGGCCAGCACGTTGGTGTTGCGGTCCTCGATCGTGACGGGCGCGCCCAGGGCACGGCCGACGACGTTCGCCAGGGCGAACAAGTCGCCCATCGCGACGGCGCGGTAGTCGCCCGGCACGGCGTCGCTGCTCCCGTCGGCGTGCGACCGCTCGCGGTCGACCGCGGAGGTGACCTGTAGCCAAGGCACGCCGGGGCGCAGCCGGAGCACCCCGACGGCCGCCTCCCGAGCCCGGGTCCGTACGGCGTCGTCGACGTCGCACGCGTGCGGCACGACGACCAGGCAGGGGCGGTTCGGGCCGTCGACGAGCGCCTCGTCGAGGCGGCCCGTCCCGACCGCGAGGAAGATCTCGTCGGGTGTGTCGGGATGCCGGCGACCGGGCTCGCGCAGCGTCACGGCGCCGGCGACGCGGTCCGGGGCCGCCTCGACCACCTCGACGAGATCCGTGAGCCGCTCGGCGAGCAACGCCGCGGAGACCGTATCCATCCGGGCCAGTATCCATCCGGGCCGGCGCTCTGGTGCTCGTGACGGCCTCCGAAACCGCAGGCGGGTTTTTGTCGCCGCTCCCGAAGTCGCCCGCCACGGGCTCGCGTTGAATGCGGCGAAGTGATCTGCATGACACGATCGGACGGAGCCGGATGAGCATCGTGGCCACGCCGCTCGGCGCGCCGGTCCAGCCGGCGCAGCACGGGTGGCAGCGGCTGCGCCGGGACCGCCAGGCCGTCGTGTGCGCGGCGTTCCTGCTGCTCGTCGTCGCGGCGTCGGTGCTGGCTCAGGTGCTGTGCGGGCTGCTGGGCATCGACACCGCCCGGCATGTCGAGTTGCTGAGCATCGACAACGTCGGCTTCCCGATCGGGCGGCTCGGCGGGATGAGCGGGGACCACCCGCTGGGGGTCGAGCCCCAGTCCGGCCGTGACCTGCTCGCCCTCCTCCTCTACGGCTCGCGCAACTCACTGCTGATCGCGGTGGGCGCGACGCTGGTCAACATCGTCCTCGGCACCTTCTTCGGTGTGCTCGCCGGTTACGTCGGCGGCTGGGTCGACGCGGTGATCTCCCGGGCCCTCGAAGTGCTGATCGCCTTCCCCGTGCTGCTCTTCTCGGTGGCGTTGCTGGCGGTGCTCGGCAACGTCGGCGCGGTCGGTCCGGTGCACGGCAACGGGCTGCGGATCGCGATCCTGATCTCGGTGATCGGCTTCTTCGGCTTCCCGTACACCGCCCGGCTGCTCCGCAGCCAGGTGCTGGCGCTGCGGGAGCGGGAGTTCGTGGCGTCGGCGCGGGTGCTCGGGGCGTCGCCGCTGCGGATCGTGGCGCAGGAGATCCTGCCGAACCTGACCGGCGCCCAGCCGACGTTCCTCTCGCAGATCATCAAGGACCCCGCCCTCGAGGCGAATGCCGACAACCCGACCACCCTCGGCATGACCATGCTCATCGTCTACCCGTCCGCCGGCGTCCTCGAGAACGTCCACTGCCGCCGGGCCGTCGCCTACGCGATCGACAAGCGTGACCTGGTGATCCAGGCCGGCGGTACGCACGGCGCCGAGTTCGCCGGCACCCTGCTGCCGCCGGGCCTCGCCGGCCACCAGGATGCCAATCCGTACCCGAGCGGCGACGACTGGACCGGTGGCCTCGACAAGGCGCGCGCGGAGCTGCGGGAGTGCGGCCAGCCCAACGGCTTTGCCACCTCGCTGGCCTTCAGCAACTACGGCTCGGACCCGAAGATGTTCGCCAGCGTGAAGTCGGCGCTGGGCCGCGTCGGCATCACCGTCGAGCCGCGCCAACTCGACGCCGAGGCCGGCTACGACACCCTCAGCACGCCGACCGCGGTCAAGAAGCAGGACATCGGCCTGGCGCTGATGAGCTGGTATCCCGACTACCGCAGCGCGAACGGCTTCCTGACGCTGCTGGTCGACGCGGACCGCTACACCGGCACCACCTCCGGCGCAGCGGGCGCTGCACCTGCTGCCCGCGTGGTGCTGCCTGGCGTTCCTGCTGGCCGCGTTCTACCTGCGGCTGACCAGGTCGACCCTGCTGGAGACGGCCGAGGAGGACTACATGCTGACCGCGGCGGCGAAAGGGCTCGCACCGATGCGGGTGCTGGGACAGCACGGCCTGCGGGTCGCCGCACCGACGCTGGTCACCGTGGCCGGGCTGGACCTGGGCACGCTGCTCGGCGGGGTGGTCATCATCGAGTCGCTGTTCAGCTTCCCGGGCCTGGGCCGGATGGCGTACGACGCGATCTCCAGCAAGGACCTCCCGGTGATCATGGGTGTCACGCTGTTCTCGGCGGTGTTGATCGTGGCGATGAACGTCGTCGTCGACCTCGCCTACGCCGCCCTCGACCCGCGGGTGCTCATCGCCGACGAGCCGACCACCGCCCTCGATGTCACTGTGCAGGCGCAGATCCTGGACCTGCTGCTCGACCTGCGCGACGACTTCGGGTCCGCGGTGGTGCTGGTGACCCACGACCTCGGGGTGGTCGCTCAGGTGTGTGACCGGGTGCTGGTGATGTACGCCGGTCGGGTGGTCGAGGAGGCCACCGTCGACGACCTCTTCCACGCCCCGGCCATGCCGTACACGTGGGGCCTGCTCGGCTCGGTGCCCCGGCTGGACCGTACCGGGGGCGACCTGGTGTCGATCCCGGGCTCGCCGCCGTCGTCGCTGGCCGGCCTCGGGCCGGGCTGCGCCTTCGCGCCGCGGTGCGGGCACCGCGGCGACGTCGCGGACGACCGCTGCGCGACCGAGCAGCCGGAGCTGATCCAGATCGGACCGGGCCACGCCGCGCGCTGCCACCTAGGTGATCCGTCGTGACTGATCTGATTGATCGACAGCTGCTCGAGGTCCGCGACCTTCGCAAGACCTTCCGGCGGCTCCGGCGTGACCTCCAGATGGTGTTCCAGGACCCGCAGTCCTCGCTCAACCCGCGCCAGACGATCCGGACGATCCTCGCGAAGCCGTTCCGCATCCAGCGGATCCGGCCCGCGGGCAGGCTCGACGCCGAGTTGGCCGCCCTGCTGGCGGACGTCGGCGGCCATGTATCGCGGCCGCGTGGTCGAGATCGCCGACTGCGACCGCCTGTACGACGAGCCGCAGCACCCGTACACCCGACTGCTGCTGGCCTCGGTGCCGGTCAGCGATCCCGCGTTGCGCAAGGAGCGGACCCGCAGCGTGATGCCCGTCGACCAGGCCACCGGCGGAGGCGGTTGCGCGTTCCGCGGGCGGTGCCCGCTCTATGCGGCGCTCGACGCCGACGGGCGGGTCCGCTGCGAGACCGAGGAGCCGGAACTGCGGCCGCTGGGTGGCGGCAGTTCGGCGGCGTGCCACCAGGCCTGAGCTCCGTTTACGCGGATCCGACGTTCCGTTTACGCGGATCCGACGAGAGTGCGGCCCGAAGTTCGTTCCGTGGCACCAGGCCGGCGTGCGCCGGAACCGGTTGACTGACGGGATGAGCTTCTCCGCACTGACGCTTGACGAGGCGCGCGAGCGTTCGGCGTCGATCACCGTCCGGGAGTACGACGTCGACCTCGACCTCACCGACGGTGCGGGCGGGGCCGCCGAGCGGACCTTCCGCTCGACCACGACGATCGTGTTCACCGCCGAGACCGGGGAGACCTTCCTCGACGTCGATCCCGAGCGGCTGCTCCGGGTCGAGGTCGACGGCGTCGCGCTGGCCGACCCGCAGGTGCACGACACCCGGCTGCGCCTGTCCGGGCTGGCGGGCGAGACCCGGGTCGTGGTGGCGGCGGAGTTCGCGCTCCGCACCGAGCACCAGGGTCTCCAGCGTGCGGTCGACCCGGCCGACGGCTCGGTCTACTTCACCTCGATGGCGTTCATGACCGGCGCCCGGCACATCTACGCCTGCTTCGACCAGCCCGACCTCAAGGCGCCGTTCACCATGTCGGTCGTCGCGCCGCAGGAGTGGGAGGTCGTGAGCAACGGCCCGGTCGTGGAGCGGTCCGCCGCGCCGGGCGGCGGGCAGCGGTGGCGGTTCGCGACCACCCAGCCGCTGGCGACGTACGTCGTGGCAGTGCTTGCGGGCCCCTTCGGCCGGACGAACCGCACGGTGACCACCCGCCGGGGGCCGTTACAGCTGGGTGTGCTGTGGCCGAGCGGCTCGCGTGGCCACCTCGACGTCGAGCGCTGCCTACAGTGGACGGCCGACGGGATGACGTTCTTCGAGGAACTCTTCGACGCGCCGTACCCGTTCGACAAGTACGACCAGGTGTTCACCCTGGAGCCCGGCGACTGGGCGATGGAGCACGCCGGCGCGGTGTCGTTCGGCAGCGAGTTCCTGGTGCGCGCCCCGGCCACCGATGTCGAGTCGGAGTCGCTGGCCTACACGCTGCTCCACGAGTTGTCGCACATGTGGTTCGGCAACCTGGTGACGGCGCACTGGTGGGAGGACACCTGGCTGCAGGAGGCGTTCGCCACCTACGCCGGCTACGTCGCCCTGCCCGAGGTCACCGAGCACCTCGCCGCCTGGTCGACGTTCGGGCTGACCGCGAAGGTGGCGGGCCTGGAGGCCGACCAACTGCCGTCGACGCACCCGATCTCCACCGAGGTGCCCGACCTGCAGGTCGCGCTCGCGAACTTCGACCATGTCACCTACGAGAAGGGCGCGGCGGTGTTGCGGCAGTTGGCGGCGTGGCTCGGCCGCGAAGCCTTCGCCGACGGCCTGCGCCGCTATGTGCGGGCGCACGCGTTCGGCAACGCCTCCCTCGGCGACCTGCTGCGCTGCCTGGCCGACACCGGCGGCCGCGACGTGCTCGGCTGGGCCGACACCTGGCTGCTCACCTCCGGTGTTTCCACGCTGACGACCGAGGTCGAGGCCGACGCCGACGACGTGCTGACCGCCGTCACGGTCGTGCACACCGGCCCGGACGGCAAGCCGCCGCGACACGGGCACCGCCTCACACTCGGTGTATACGACGGCGATGAGACCCTGCGCCGCGTGCACCGCGTCGACCTGGACATCGAGGGCGCCCGTACGCCAGTGCCGGAGTTGACCGGCCTGCCGGCATCGGCGGTGCTGGTGCTGAACGACGAGGACCAGACGTTCGCCAAGATCCGGCTCGATCCGGCCAGCCGGGACCGGCTGCTGGCCGACCCGGGCGCGCTCGCCGACCCGCTGGCGCGCACGGTCGTGTGGACGTCGTGGTGGGACATGGTCCGCGACGGCGAGTTGACCGCGGCCGACTACGTCGACGCCGTGCTGCGCGGTGCGCCGGGCATCGATCACGTGGTGGCGCTCAACAGCGTGCTCAGCAACGCCGAACGCGCCGTGCGCCTGTACGCCGGGCGGTCCGCCGACTCGCTGCGGAGCCGGCTCGCCTCGGCCTGGTGGCAGCTCGCGCTTGACGCCGACCCCGCCGATCCGCGCCGCCACGAGTGGCTCCGAGCGTTCGCCCGTGCGGTCGGCGGGACGCCGTTGGAGGACGTCGCGCTCGCGCTGGTGCACGGGAAGGGGCCGGCCGGCATCGTCGCGGCGGTCGACTTCGACCTGCGCTGGGATCTCGTCGAGTCGTTGAGCCGCTCGGGGTCGGTCGACGAGGAGACGATCGCCGCGGAGGTGCGGCGCGACGACAACACGATCTCGCTGCACCGCGCCGCCACGGCCCGCGCGGGCCTGCCGACGCCGGAGGCCAAGCTGCGCGCCTGGCAGCTGATCACCACCGACGACGGCGGGCAGGTCAGCGTGAAGTACGCCGCGGCGCAGGGCTTCTGGTCGCCCGATCGGGTCGAGTTGCTGCTGCCGTGGGTCACCCAGTTCTACGCCGCGGCCGACGACCTCTGGCGGCTCGACAACGGCGGTGAGCACGCGCGCGCCGCCACCCAGGCGCTGGCGCCCGCCGTGGTCCACCGCGACGTGGTCGACCTGGGTCGCTCGTGGCTGGCGCGGGACGGCCACGCCGCGACGCTGCGCCGGATCGTGGGCGACGCCGTGGCCGAGGTCGAGCGGTCCCTGCGCAATCGCGAGGTCGCGGACCGTGGCATTCGCGCCTGACCTCGAAGGGCTCCTGGCCGAGGTGGTGCCGGACGCCGCCGGTCCCGGCCTGGTCGTCGGGGTGGCCGTCGAGGGCGCCGGAATGCGGGTCGCGGCCCGGGGCCTGGCGGACCTCGACCACGGGGTTCCGCTGACCGCCCACTCCGTCTTCCACGTCGCCTCGGTGTCCAAACAGGTCACCGCCGGCCTGGTCGACCACCTGGTCGCCGAGGGCGCCCTGAGCTACGACGATCCGGTCGCGCAGTGGCTGCCCTGGTTCCCGTTCCCGGCCGTACGGGTCGCGCATCTGGCGGTGCACACGAGCGGCCTGCGCGACCATTGGTCGCTCTTCGAACTCGGCGGTCGCCGGATGGACGACGTGCTGACGGCCGACGACGCCATGCGGACGTTGGCCATGCAGCACACGCTCAACTTCCCGACCGGCGGGTGGCAGGGCTACAGCAACACCAACTACACGCTGCTCGCGCTGATCGTGGCGGAGGTCGTCGGCCGCCCGTTCCCCGCGGTGGCCGACGAGTGGCTGGCCGCCATCGGGCTGCGCGACACCCGGGTGGTCGGCTCGTACGGCGCGGTGGTGCCGCGCCGCGCGACGTCGTACGACGCGGGCCCGGACGGCCCTCGCCGGGTGGCGCTGTCGTACGAGGTCGTGGGCTCGACCAGCCTGCACACCACCGCGCCCGACCTGCTTCGCTGGCTGGCCACGGGCCGCGTGGACCGTACCCCCGAGGCCTGCGCCGCGGCCGGCCTGCCGACCGAGCTTGCCGGCGCGGAAACCTACGGCCTCGGGGTGCGGCACGGCCGGTACGGCGCGGAGGAGACCCGCTACCACGCGGGCGCCGACGCCGGCTTCCGCACCTACGTCGTCCGCGTGCCGGGGCCGGGGGTCGGCGTGGTGGTGCTGTCGAACCTCGGCTCGATCGACGTCGAGGCGGCGGCGCACAAGGTGCTCGCGCTGGTGCTGCCGCCGGACCCGGCGCACCCGCCGGACCCGGCGCACCCGCCGGACCCGGCTTCGACGCCGCCCACGGGCCGCTTCCTCGATCCGCGGCACGCGCTGCTGATCGACCTGGCCGACCTACCCGGGATCCCCGGCGGCGTGGGCTTCGACGGCGCGCACGGCGCGATGCGTTTGACACCTGCCGCGCCCGGACGCTGGGCCGGGCCGATGGCGGAGCTGATCGCACAACCAGATCTGGCCGTCTCGGACGACCCGGTGCGGGCGCCGCACCGGTGGCGCCGTCTCGACCCGGCCGGACCGGCGCTGACGCCGGGGCTGTACTGGTGCGACGAAATCGACGCACATCTGTGGGTGATCCAGGACGGCGAGGACGGCCCCGCCGCCGTCGCGCTCCCCGGCGGCGCCGCGCACGTGGCGGAGCACGCCGGCGAGGGCTGGTACGCCGTCCCGGTGCCGGACCGCGAGGTCGCCCGGCTGACCCTGCGGGTGGTTTCGCCCGACGCGCTGCGCTGCTCGGTCTTCGGCGCCCAGGACCTGCTCTACCGTCGCGTCGACCGCGAGTAGGCGGCGCCGAAGAGACGGAGTTGGAGCGCGAGCTCGAACCGCGTGGTGGGGTCCGACAGGTCGCATTCGCCGATCTCCTCGATCCGGCGCATCCGATAGCGGAAGGTGTTTTGGTGGACGTGGCCGGCCTCGGCGGCGGCCACGGCGTCACCGTGGTGGTCGAGCCACGAGCGCAGGGTGCCGAGCATCGAGGCCTGCCGCTGCTCGTCGTAATCGCGGAGCCGGCGGTACGTCGGCGTCGGGCCGTGGCCGCGCAGGGCGACCAGGCTGCGCGCCTCCAGCAGCAGCGCGTCGCCGTCGAGTTCTTCCGCGCGGGCCACGCGGGGTGCCGTGCGGTGCTCGCGGATGACGCGTACCGTCCGGTCGGCGTCGTCGCGTGATCGGGGCAGCTCGTCGGCCGACGACACCACCCGCCCGATGCCGACGATCAGCGGGTCGCCCGCGCTGCTGCGGGCGACGAACGCGCGGCAGCTGGCCTCGACGGTGGCCACCAGGTCGACGGCGCCGGCGCCGGGCACGAGCGCGTAGACCTGGTCGTTGACCACGGCGGCGACGGCTCCGGGCGTGGTGGCGCCGAGGTGGTCGTCGAGCAGCAGCGCGATCCGCTGACGCTCGGAGAGGCGGCGCGCGAGCAGGGCCTGGCCGCTGGTCACCGGCTCGCCCGGCACGTCGAAGGCGACCGCCGCGACCACGAAGCGCAGGCCGGCGAGGCCGAGTTGGCCGATCGCCGCGGCGGCCCGGGGCCCGCCGCCGAGCGCGGCCTCGACCAGGTCGCTGCGCACGGCGAGCCGCGCGTCGGCGGCCGAGCGAAGCCGCAACAGCCGCTGGGCGACCAGGCGTGCGCAGGCCAGCAGGTGCCCCTCGCGCTCGCTGCTGAGCGGCCCGTCGACGATGGCCCAGATAGCGCCGAGGAACTCCTCGTCGACCCGGATCGCCACGGCCGCGCGGTTGTGCAGCCGGCGGCCGTCCTCGCCGGTCGGTGACTCGATGTAGACGACCCCGCGGGCCCGCCGTACCGTCTCGGCGGCGGACCGATCGCCGTCGACGAGGAAGGACTCGGGGCCGCGACCGAGGATCGCGGCGACCCGGGCGACGTCGGACTCGTCCTGCCGGTCGGAGAAGGCGAGCACGTTGTTGTGCCTGTCCTCGACGGTGACCGGGGCGTCGATGAGCGTGCAGATGGCGTTGGCGAGGTCGAACAGCTCGCCGGTCAGGGCCGCCGGGGGCGCCGAGAAGTCGGGCTCGGCCTCGATCTGCTGCCCGAGCAGCGAGA
>Ga0307515_10022506_pt1 | contig 11102 bp, 10 predicted proteins | sample 17_EM_MG_FD_194513 | JGI IMG/M metagenome (GOLD analysis project Ga0307515, IMG submission 194513) | Populus trichocarpa ectomycorrhiza microbial communities from riparian zone in the Pacific Northwest, United States - 17_EM | ecosystem: Host-associated > Plants > Roots > Unclassified | place... | reverse complement strand
TCGACGCGGGCGCGCCTCCGGGCCATGACGACCCGATGCGCCACCAGGCCGCGCAGCACCGCTGGATCGCCACTGTCGTCGCCATCGTTGTGACCGCTGTGCTGGCCAGCCTGCTCACCGCGGGCTTCATCGCCGCCGTCGACCACACCACCACCCGGACCGCCGCGGCCTCGCCGGTGGCACCCGTCGTGGCGAACGGCTCCACCCCGGACTGGGTCGCCGTCGCCGCCGCGGTCGAGCCCAGCGTCGTCGCGGTCCGGGTCGACACCGCGGCCGGTGGCGACGAAGGCTCCGGCGTCATCCTCGACACCAGCGGCCGGATCCTCACCAACGACCACGTCATCGCCGGCGCGACCACGCACGGCATCACCGTCGCACTCGCCGACGGCCGGATCTATCCGGCCACCGTCGTCGGCGCCGACACCTCCACCGACCTGGCCGTCGTGCACCTGACCGACCCGCCCACCGGCCTCAAGCCCGCCGCCTTCGGCGACTCCGGCACCCTGAAGGTCGGCGACCCCGTGATGGCGGCCGGTAACCCGCTGGGCCTGTCCGACACCGTCACCACCGGCATCGTCAGCGCGCTCAACCGGCCGGTCGTCACCACCCCCGACACCACCCAGCAGAACCCGTTCGGCTCCGGCGGCACGGGATCGTCGGCCCAGCCCATCGTCACCAACGCCATCCAGACCGACGCGGCGGTCAACCCCGGCAACAGCGGCGGCGCCCTGGTCAACACCAGCGGCCAGGTCGTCGGCATCACCTCGTCCATCGCTTCGCTCGACACCACCGGCGGCGCCCAGAGCGGCAGCATCGGGCTCGGCTTCGCCATCGGCTCGAACGAGGCCAAGAACATCGCCGATCAGATCATCGCGAACGGTACGGTCCAGCACGCCTACCTCGGCGTCACGTTCACCGACGGCACCGCCACGGTCGACGGCACCAGCCGCAACGCCGCCATCATCGCCGCTGTCACCGCCGGCAGCCCGGCCGCGAAGGCCGGCCTGCAGGCCAAGGACGCCATCGTCGCCATCAACGGACAGCCGCTCGACGACGCCGACTCCCTGATCGCCCAGGTCCGCGCGATGAACCCCGGCGCCACCGTCAGCCTGACCGTTGCCACCGGCGGCACCACCCACACGGTGTCCATCGCCCTCGCGGCGCAGCCCGCAACAGCACGATGAAAGGAAGCGCAATGATGCGCACTGCACCCCGCAAACTTCTCGCGACCACCGGAGTCACGGTGCTGCTGGTCGCCGGCCTGGCCGCTTGTGGCAATTCAAAAACCTCATCGAGTACGACGGCCGCGAAGAACAACAAGGTCGGCGTCCTGCTGCCGGACACGGCCTCGTCGCCGCGCTGGGTCGCCGCCGACCCGAACGAAATCAACAAGCAATGCATCGCCGACAACCTGACCTGCTATATCGACAACGCCAACGACAGCGCCACCACCCAGCAGGCGCAGGCGCAAGCGCTGATCAACGCCGGCGTCGGGGTGCTGCTGGTCACCAACCTCGACCCGGGCTCGGGCAAGGCCATCGAGGCCCTGGCCAAGCAGCACAACGTCGTCACCATCGACTACGACCGGCTCACCGCCGGCGGCACCGCCTCCTACTACGTGTCCTACGACAACGTGAAGGTCGGCGTCGACCAGGGCACCGCCCTGACCCAGTGCAGCCAGGTCAAGGGCAAGAGCACCGTGAACTACGTCGAGATCGACGGGGCGCCGACCGACAACAACGCCACGCTGTTCGCCCAGGGCTACAACTCCGTACTGGCCAAGCAGCCCGGCTGGAAGAAGCTCGCCGACCAGACCGGCAACTGGGATGCCGCCACCGCGCAGACGGTCTTCACCACCATGCTCGGGCAGCACCCGAACATCAACGCGGTCATGGTCGCCAACGACACCATGGCGCAGTCGGTGATCAACGTACTGAAGTCGCAGGGTCTGGCGGGCAAGGTCGCCGTCTCCGGGCAGGACGCCACGGTGGGCGGCCTGGACAACATCATGGCCGGCACCCAGTGCTTCTCCATCTACAAGCCGGTCGCCGGGGAAGCGGACGTGGCGATCAAGGTGGCCAGCGAGATCCTGGCCGGGCAGAAGCCCACCGCACCGGCGACGACCAAGGACCCGACCACCGGGCGCGAGGTCCCGTCCTATCTGGCCACCCCGACGGTCATCACCAAGGCGAACGTGGCGCTGCCGGTGACCGACGGATACGTGACGGAGGCCGCCGTCTGCTCCACCCCGGCGCTGACGAAGCTGTGCACCGCCGACGGCATCAACAACGCCGGCTGATCTTCCCCGCACGGCTCCGTCGTGGGGCCGGTGCCGCCGCCCCGGCACCGGCCCCACATCTAGGAAACAGGTGGTCAATCATGAGTGATATCCCGACGCTACGGCTGCGGGGCGTGGACAAGTCCTTCGGTGCGGTGCACGTACTGTCCGCTGTGGACTTCAGCGCCGCGGCCGGCGCGGTGACCGCGCTCGTCGGCGACAACGGTGCGGGCAAGACAACCCTGATCAAATGCGTCGGCGGGATCTATCAGGTCGACGCCGGCGAGTTCCTCGTCGACGGGAAGCCCGTGACGGTGCACGACCCGCGGGACGCGGCCGCCCTCGGCATCGAGATCGTCTACCAGGACCTCGCCCTGTGCGAGAACCTCGACATCGTCCAGAACATGTTCCTCGGGCGCGAACGCCGTACCCGGCTGGGGACCCTCGACGAGAACACCATGGAGAAGCTGGCGCGGCAGACCCTAGCGTCGTTGTCGGTGCGCACCGTACGGTCGGTGCGGCAAGGCGTCGCCAGCCTGTCCGGTGGGCAACGCCAGACCGTCGCGATCGCCAAATCGGTGCTCTGGCAGTCGAAGGTCGTCATCCTCGACGAACCCACCGCGGCGCTCGGCGTCGCGCAGACCGCACAAGTGCTCGCGCTGGTCCGCCGCCTCGCGGAGCAGGGCGTCGCGGTCATCCTCGTCTCGCACAACATGAACGACGTGCTGGAGGTCGCCGACTCCATCGCGGTGCTCTACCTGGGCCGGCTGGCCGCGCAGGTGCGGCGCAGCGACGTCACCCAGACGCAGGTCGTCGAGCTGATCACCGCGGGCCGCTCGGGCGACCTGGGGCTCTCACCCGCCGAGTCGAGCGGGGCGACGGTATGAGCGCGCAGGCCGACGAGATCGTCGAACAGAACGAGCCCGATCCGCTGAGCGAGGTCGAAGGGCTGGCCGCGCTTGCGGTCTACACCCGCGCGTACCTCGGCCGGATCAAGGGCGGGCAACTCGGCTCGATCCCGGCCATGGCGGGCCTGATCGTCATCTCCGCCGTGTTCGCCGTCGTACACCCGGGCTTTCTCAGCGCGTACAACATCGAGGCGCTCGTGATCCAGGCCGCGCCGATCATCATCATGGCGATGGGCCTGATCTTCGTACTCCTGCTCGGCGAGATCGACCTCTCGGCCGGCACCACCGGCGGGCTCTGCGCGGCCATCATGGCGGTGCTGCTGCTCCGGCACGGCGCACCCTGGTGGCTGGGGGCGATCGCCGCGCTGGTCGCCGGCGTCGCGATCGGACTGGGCATGGGCTGGCTGCGGGCCCGGATCGGGATCCCGTCGTTCGTCATCACCCTCGCCACGTTCCTGGCCTTCCAGGGCGTGACCTTGATCCTGATCGGCGGCCAGGGATCGGTCATCCTGCCCGGCGGCTCGCCACTGATCGGCCTGGAGAACAGTTTCATCCCGCTCTGGGCCGGCTGGGTGCTGCTGGCGGTGGTTGTCGCCGGGTACGCCGCGGTCAAGATCAATGATGCCGCCGGGCGACGACGCGCCGGGCTGCCGCCCACCCCGATGGCGGTCATCGCGGTCAAGGTCGCCACCTTGGCCGTACTCGGAGCGCTCTTCACCTATGTGCTGGGCATCAACCGCAATCTGACCAGTAACGCGTTCTTCAGCAGCAAGGCACAGGGCATGCCGTGGGTCGTGCTGCTGCTGGTTCTGCTGTTCGCGGCCTGGCATTTCGTGCTGAGCCGCACCGCTTATGGCCGGCACCTTTACGCCGTGGGCGGGAACGAGGAGGCGTCTCGACGCGCCGGCATTGTCGTGTCCCGGGTACGCATCTCGGTGTTCGCTATCTGCTCGGGGATGGCTGCTGTGTCGGGCATCGCCGCCGCCTCGTTATTGCAGTCTGTGCAGTCGAATGCCGGCGCGGGGAACACCTTGCTGTTGGCGGTGGGGGCTGCGGTTATTGGCGGCACGTCGTTGTTCGGGGGCCGCGGGCACATGATCGACGCGGTGCTCGGCGGCCTGGTCGTCGCCGTGATCATCAACGGCATGAGCGACCTTATTCAGGGGGCCAATTCCGCTGGCTTTGAGTACGTGGTGACCGGCGCGGTGCTGCTGCTGGCGGCGGGATTCGACGCGGTGGTGCGCCGTCGCGGGCGCACCACGTAGTCCGAGTGCCGGCCCGCGGTGCCCCTTCCACGGCCGTCTGATCATTATAAATCGCCTTTATTCGAAATCTTCCCGAGCAAAACCATCGAGCTTGGTCACTGGGCGCCTTTCTGGAGCGTGGAGCGCAATTCGACGCGGCGATCCGTCGAGAGGCAAACCTGCGGCTCTAAAGCCGCAATATGGACGGCCAACTTCGCCGCTATAGCCCATTTCGTGGGCATCGAACATGCGCGGTGTGGAGCCTGAATTGAATTACCTGCCACGCTCCATGGGGGCGCCCAGTGACCAAGAATGGCCGGCGGCGCGGTGTCGAGCCTTGTCGGCGCAACCCTCGGCTCGGGTCGGCCGATAAGGGCGGCTGATGATGGTCAAACCCTCCCATTCTGTGGCGAGTGAATGAGGTTGGTCGGGGCGATTCATCTAGGATCCTAGGCTGATTGGAGGGTGTGCTCGACCGCGCGCACGACTAGGGCCACGACCATGCCGCCAGCCGCCAGCCGCCAGCCGCCAGCCGCCAGCCGCCAGCCGCCAGCGGTGGGCGGTGGGCGGTGAGGGGCGAGTGGTGAGGGGTGAGGGATGGGCGGTGAGGGCGAGCGGTGAGTCGTGAGCCGGGCGGGCTGGCCGTGAGTCGCCGGCCGTGAGTCGGGCGATCAGCTCAGTGGCAGTCGTACCGTGACGACCGCCCCGCCCAGTGGTGCGCCGTTGGTTAGGCGGGCGGTGCCGCCGTGCGCCACCACGACCGCGCGCACGATTGACAGCCCCAACCCCGCACCCGTAGCCGCCGCCCGGGACGCGTCGCCGCGGACGAAGCGCTCGAACGCCGCGTCGAGCAGACCCGGCGGGAATCCCGCCCCGTCGTCCGCCCACTCGATGCGGGCTAGCTTCTGGTCCACGGCCACCGTTATCCGCACCGATGCTGCTCCGGCCGCCGCGCTGTTGGCCGCCAGGTTGGTCAGCACCTGGGCCAGCCGGTCGGCGTCTGCCTCGACGATTACCGGGTCGCCGTGGATGTCGAAGTTCAGGCCGGTGACCGGGGCCAGCGTTCGGGCCTCGGTGTGGGCCAGGTCGGTCAGGTCGACCGGGACCCGGTGCACCACCAGGGAGCCGACTCGTTCCCGGGCGAGCAGCAGCAGGTCTTCCGCCAGCCGGCCGAGCCGGGTCACCTGGCCCTCGGCCGCCAGCAGGGACTGTCGCACCTCGTCGGGGTCGTCGACCGCCCCGAGCGCCAGTTCGATCTCGCCGCGCAGCACTGCTATCGGGGTGCGTAACTCGTGGCTGGCGTCGTCGACGAACGCGCGTTCCCGGGCGAAGGCCACCGCCAGCCGGGCGAGCATGCCGTCCAACGTGGCCGCGAGGCGGGCGATTTCGTCGTCGCCGCGTACGGCCGGGAGGCGGCGGTCGGAGTCGAGGGTCGAGATCGCCGCCGCCTCGCGGGTCAGCAGGTCGACCGGGCGCAGCGCCGCCCGCAGCAGCAGCCAGCCCAGGGCGGTCAGGGCCGCGATCATCAGCGGGCCCGCCAGCGCCAGCACCACCAGTTGGCGGCTGCCCGCTCGTTCGATCGCGGCCGACGGCAGGGCCACGGTCAGGACCTGGCCGGACTTGTCGATCGGCCGGGACAGCAGCCGGACCCGCACCGGGGCGCCGGCGGCTCCCAGCGGCAGCGTGCTGCTCCTCGTGGTCGTGCCGTGCACCGCGCGCACCTGGGCGGGGTCGAGCAGCACCCGGCCGGCGATCGACATCGCGGTGGCCAGCGGGGCGCCGTCCGCGGCGTACAGCTGGGCCATCGGATCGCCGGCGACCGCGGTCAGGTCGTGCGCCCGGACGCTTGCCGCGAGGTCGTCGCTGCGGCCGGCCAGGTCCGCGTCGACGGCGCCGTTGAGCTGGCGGTCGAGGGCCAGATAGAGGACGAACAGCGACAGCAGCAGGACCACCGACGTGCCGGCCCCGAACAGCAGGGCCAGCCGCGCGCGCAACGAGGTGGGTATCAGCTGCACCGCTTCACCTCCGCCGGATTTCACGATCCTCTCATGCGGGGCGGTCGAGGATTGCCAGCATGACCTCGTCCGATCGCCGCCCCGACAGCTCGATCGACGCCGCCGAACCCGGCCTGCGGCGGTTCAGCGGCCGGCCGGGCTGGGACCAGCATCCGGGGGTCCGCACCGGTCGCCGGTTGCGGCCCGGCGAGCATGTCGTGGACGTCTTCTGCCGGGTGGCCGGGTCCTGGACGTACCTGATCATGGTGGGGATCGCGGTCCTGGCCGGTGTCGCCGTGGCGCTGTCGCACGACAGCCGGGCCGGCGGGCTGACCCGGCTCGACGTCGGGCTGTCCGCCCTCGTCCTGGCGGCGGTGTCGCTGGTGTTGATGGCCGCCCGGCGGGCCGAGCGGATCGCCACGGAGCTCGCCCTGTACAACCTCGACCAGGCCCGCCGGGCGACCGCCATCGCCGAGGATCTGCGGGAGGAGATGGCGCGGCTGCACACCGATGTCGCGCGCATCGCCGCGTATGCGGAAAAAGAGGGGGGTCGGCACCGACCTATGCTGGGTCCATGAGGGTCTTGATCGTCGAGGACGATCCGGCCATGGCCGCGATGCTGGTGCGTGGCCTGCATCGGGCGGGCTACGCCGTGGACACGGCCGGCACCGGCACGGACGCCGTCTGGAGCATCGGCGAGATCGACTTCGACGTGGTGGTCCTCGATGCGATGATCCCGGCGCCGGACGGTTTCGAGGTCTGCCGCCAGATCCGCGAGCGGCAGCGCTGGGTTCCGGTGCTGATGCTCACCGCCCGCGACGGCACTCTCGACAAGGTCCGCGGTCTCGACGCGGGCGCCGATGACTATCTCACCAAGCCGTTCTCCTTCGACGAGTTGCTGGCCCGGGTGCGGGCGCTGACCCGCCGGGAGCCGGCGCAACGGCCGACCCGGCTGCAGGTCGGCGACCTGGCCCTGGATCCGGCCAGCCGGACGGTGCACCGCGGCGACACCCCGATCGCCCTGTCGGCCAAGGAGTTCGCCCTGCTGCACGAGCTGATGCGCCGGGCGGGGGACACCCTGACCCGGACCTATCTGATCGAGCACGTCTGGGATTTCGCGTACGACGGCGGATCGAACGTTGTGGACGTGTACGTGCGATACCTGCGTGACAAGGTCGACCGGCCGTTCAGCCGCGACACGATCCGGACCATGCGGGGTGCCGGCTACCGGCTCGACCCCGACGCCTGAAACGGCGGTCACCGGCGGCGTACGCGCGGGTCGAGCACCGCGTACATGAGGTCCACCGCGATGTTCGCCGCGACCACGAAGAACGACGCGACCAGGACGATGCCGACGATGACCGGCAGATCCTGGGTGGTGACCGACTGCACCGCGAGCTGGCCGAGACCGGGCAGCCCGAACACGTTCTCGGTGATGATGGCCCCGCCGAGCAGCGCGCCCACGTCGATGCCGAGCTGGGTGACCACCGGGGTCAGGGCGCTGCGCAGGGCGTGCCGGTAGACGACCCGGCGCTCGGAGATCCCTTTGGAGCGGGCGGTGCGCACGTAGTCCTCGCCCAGCACCTCGAGCAGCGAGCCCCGGGTCAGCCGGGAGTAGGTGGCGGCCGAGACCAGCGCGAGGGTGAGCCAGGGCAGGACGAGATGTTGCGCCCATTGCGCGGGGCTCTGGGTGAACGGGACGTAGCCGCCGCCGGGGAAGGCGTCGATGCCCGCGATGTGCAGCCGGAAGAACAGCGTGTAGAGCAGCAGCAGGCCGACGAGGAAGGTCGGCATGGACAGGCCGCCGAGCACGAAGACGGTCGAGGCACGGTCGATCAGCGAACGGGGATGCCGGGCGCTGGCGATGCCGATGCTGACCCCGAGCAGCAGCCACAGGACGGCGCCGCCGAGGGTGAGCGAGAGGGTGACCGGCAGCCGGGCGAAGATCAGCGAGCGTACGGGCTCCGAGTTGTAGTAGGAGTAGCCGAGGTCGCCGTGCGCGAGCCGGGTGAGGAAGTGCCCGTACTGGGTGAGCACCGGCTGGTCGAGTCCGAGCCGGTGCCGGACGAGCGCGACGGTCTGTGCCGTGGCCTGCCGGCCGGCGATGGTCCGGGCCGGGTCGTGCGGGGCCACGAAGAACAGCACGAAGACGGCGATGCTGATCAGCCAGAGCACCAGCAGCCCGAACAGCAGGCGCCGGAGCAGGAAGCGGAGCATGGTGACCCCTATTCTTCGGCGAAGAGCCGCTCGGTGGCGGGGTCCAGGGCGTCTCGTACGCCGTCGCCGAGCAGGTTGAAGGCCAGCGTGGTGATCAGCAGCGCCAGGCCGGGGAACAGGATGAACCACCAGGCCACCTGGTAGTACTGCAGCGAGTCGGAGAGCATGTTGCCCCAGGTCGGGGTGGGTGGCACCACGCCCATGCCGAGGAACGACAGGGTGGCCTCGAAGACGATCGCGGTGGGGATCAGCAGGGTGGTGTAGACGATCACCGGGGCGACCAGATTCGGCAGCACGTCGACGAACATGATGCGGATGTCGCCGGCGCCCAGCGAGCGGGCCGCGGCGATGTATTCGCGTTCCCGGATGGACAGGGTCTGCCCGCGCACGATGCGCCCGACGGCGGCCCAGGAGAAGAACGCGATGACGCAGACGGACACCACGATGCTCGGCCCGGCCACGGAGACCAGCGCGATCGCGAACAACAGGAACGGAAACGACAGCACGACGTCCATGAAGCGGGCGAGAACGGTGTCCGTGGCGCCCTGGAAGTAGCCGGCGGTCACCCCGACCACGACGCCGAGGGCCACCGCGAGCAGGGTGGAGACCACGCCGACCAGCAGCGAGATGCGGGTGCCGTAGACCACCCGGATGAACACGTCCCGGCCGAGGTTGTCGGTGCCGAACAGGAAGTGCCGGTTCGGGCCGACCGGGAGCCCGGCCGGAGTCAGGCCGGTTTCGCGGTACTGGGTGCTCGGATCGTGCCCGACGAGATGCGCGATCAGCGGCGCGGCGAGGGCGACGAGGACCAGGACCAGGACCGTGCCGGCCGACACCATCGCGACCCGGTCCCGGCGCAGCCGAGCCATGGCCAGGCGAAACGGGCTGCGCCCCGCGATGCCCCGCTCCCCACGCGCGACGAGCGGCGTGGTGCTCATCGCGGGACCAGTTCGTCGACGCTGTGGACCGGAAAGTGGCAGGCGGTCAGGTGCGTGCCGGCGTCGGACTCCCGGGCGGTCAGGGCGGGGGCCTCGACGGTGCAGCGTGCTTGCGCCTTGGGGCAGCGCGGGTGGAAGCGGCAGCCGGTGGGCGGGGCGACGGGCGAGGGCACGTCGCCGGTGAGCAGCACGCGCCGGCGCCGGTCGGCCAGGTCCGGGTCGGCGACCGGCGCGGCCGACAACAGCGCCGCCGTGTACGGATGGCGCGGCTGTTCGTACAGTTGCCGGGCCGGCGCGGTCTCGACGATCTGGCCGAGGTACATCACCGCCACCCGGTCGCTGACGTGCCGGACCACCGACAGATCGTGCGAGATGAAGACGTAGGCGAGCCCGAGTTCGTCCTGCAGGTCGTCGAGCAGGTTGATGACCTGCGCCTGGATCGACACGTCGAGCGCCGAGACCGGCTCGTCGCAGACGATCAGCTTGGGCCGCAGGGCGATGGCCCGGGCCACGCCGATCCGCTGCCGCTGGCCGCCGGAGAACTCGGCCGGGTAGCGGTTGAAGTGCTCCGGGTTGAGGCCGACGCGGTCCATCAGTTCCTGCACGCGCCGCTGCCGGTCGCGGCCCTCGGCGACACCGTGGATGGCGAACGGATCACCGATGATCGAGCCGACCCGGCGGCGGGGGTTCAGCGAGCCGTACGGATCCTGGAAGATCATCTGCAGATCGCGGCGCACCGGGGCGAGTTGATGCCGGGAGAGCCGGGTGATGTCGCGGCCGGCGAAGACGATCGTGCCGCGGCTCAGGTCGGTCAGCCGGGTCAGGCACCGGGCCAATGTGGACTTCCCGCAACCCGTCTCGCCCACCAGTCCGAGCGTCTCTCCACGGTGGACGGTTAGGCTGACCCCGTCGACCGCGCGTACCTGCGGCCCGCGCTGCCGCAGGGGGAAGTATTTCGCCACATCGCCGGCTTGCAGCAGGACATCCTCGGTCATGCTGTGCCCTCCTTAGGCATGCCCTTCTGGCCCTCGCCTGCGAGCGCGGTGACACGTGCGGCCGTGTGCCGCTCGGTGCAGTCGGTCATGCCAGGGCCCCGCTGCCGGCGGCGAGCAGCCGGGCTTGGTGGGCCGCCGCGCTCGAGCCGACCGCGTCCGGCGGGAGCCAGCAGGCGGACCGGTGAACCCTGTTGGCCTCGACCGGCAGCAGGGGCGGCTCCTCGACGAGGCAGCGGCTCATCCGGTACTCGCAGCGTGGGTGGAATGGGCAGCCGGCCGGCAACTGGATGGGGCTGGGTGGCTGCCCGGCGATCGGCTGCAGGCGGCCGCTGCCGACGGCCGAGGGGACCGAGGCCAACAGGCCCAGGGTGTACGGATGGTGCGAGCGGTAGAACAAGGCGCGCCGCTCGGCCGTCTCGACGACCCGGCCGGCGTACATCACCAGCACCTCGTCGGCGGTCTGGGCGATGACGCCGAGATCGTGGGTGATGATGATCAGCGCGATCCCGAGTTCTCGTTGCAGCCGGT
>Ga0307515_10022505_pt1 | contig 11103 bp, 2 predicted proteins | sample 17_EM_MG_FD_194513 | JGI IMG/M metagenome (GOLD analysis project Ga0307515, IMG submission 194513) | Populus trichocarpa ectomycorrhiza microbial communities from riparian zone in the Pacific Northwest, United States - 17_EM | ecosystem: Host-associated > Plants > Roots > Unclassified | place... | reverse complement strand
CTATCCTAGACCATGCCCGTATTAACTAACTAGCTTCTTTTAACTCTTCTCCAAGTAGTCGTAACATTGTACTTAAAGCGTCCGTAACACAGAGTGCCGAATTTAAGGATTTTAGTGATTTTAACCGTAATGTTTTAACCATGCGCGTTATAGTTTAGGTTAACGCGTCCTACTTTAGGCCACCAACCCTTTTTTTTTATAGCTATCTCTAGGTATTAGATAATAGCTAAAGGGCTTATAAGAAGAATGCAGCTTAATTTAAAACGCTAGGAGTTGTGGTTATAGAGTTATTTCAAAAATTAAATTTTTATAAAGATTCGTCGTCTTCCCCTAGGAAACCATAGTGGGGAAATATAGCGTACATCTGCTAAAAGAATTTGTACGCCGTTTAAAAAGACTAACCTTATCCAGCTACTAGTTGACCTATTAGGACCCCTTTTTAATTAACTACGGATAACGATATGGAGACCATTTAAAGAATATAGTTTAACTTACTTGCGATAACTCTTAATTTTCCAAGCCCGCTAGTAGTCTAAATTTTATCTTTGTAGATATGATATTTAAAGTATAAGGTCCGTGATGGATACTAAAGAGGTTAGCCTACACTTCTCGGCATTAAGAAGGAGCTAAGTTGCGTTTCTTAACCCTTTGTAGCTTTCGCTTAACTTCTTAAGCCTATGTCTATTTTCCTAGATCGAATCCTGTAATAGGGCTTACGACAAAACATGCTTCCCTAATAAATGGGTTATCCCCAAGCCGTTGATTTGGGTCCTACGGTTATTGGTAAAGGACTAGCTAATTGGAGAACCCTGTTCAATACAAGTGCCCAATTAAATCTAGTAGCGAATTCTCTAAGGACCCCAACGGGTTAGGGGATAATGCGGTTTAATATTGTTCTAACACAAATTATTAAATAAATAAATTCTAGACCAAATGTGCTAATAAAACCAAAACTCTATAGGGATAGAACTTTAACTATAACTATAATACTAGTAAAGATGTTAAAATAGGAGTGATTGTCGATGATTTGGCTGCACTGCCCCGAGTCTATAACTGTTAGTTGTGTTACAGACGCTTTAAGTACGATGTTATAACTACTAGGAGAAGAGTCGGAAGAAGCTAGTTGGTTAATTCAGGCACGGTCCGGAATGGAACCAATAGAGCTATATAACGAGGAATAGTAACCGAGGTCACGTGGGGTGATCTATATAATCTGTATGATCTGTGTAATCCGTAACAGAGCAGATAGAGTATACGTACATCACGTATAAGAAGGATTTCATAGGAGTACGGTTGTGTATTTAAGGACCCTTAGTCCCTACCTAGATAGTTCCTTCCTTGTAGTAATTCTCAGAATATAATTAGAGTTAATCTATTGGGCAACTACTCCACCAGTTATTATTCGTTGTTAACTTTATACTTACATTTCCTATACACCTAGCCTAATAACGAGCCCATTATAGTTCTTGCTACAAGGTTCCGTTACACAATTACTACCTAATTACAGTATTAATATAAGAAGTCGAATAACATGCCACTAAAAGCAGCCACCATAACGCTATCGACGGTAGCAACTACTTTAAGATTAGGTAACGACACTAGTATAGCAGATACTAACTTATAGCAACTAGTGACGGTCGGACAGCTACAAGAGATAGTCGACTAGTTAATAGCTAACAATGTAGTGTTAGAAGAAAGACTTAACGGGATAGAGGTAGTAAAGATTAAGCTACTATCAATCAAGCGATTCTTAGGAGAGAGATTAAAACTTAAAGGATTTCTTACGTAGATACATTTTAAGGTCTTGCAAAAAGGAGTAAAGTTACCAATACCTGTGGATCGAATAGCCTACGCAGGACTATTCTTGTTAGGAAAAGCACTTAAGTAGTTTAAACCTTATCTTATAGAGATACAGGTAAATAGAATAACAACCACTAACCAAGACGTACGATTTATGTTCTTAAGTTGGGAAGGATTCACAGAGTAACTTACGCAGATGTTTAAAGACCCGGAAAAAACAACTATAGTAGAAAGAAAACTCCAGAACCTCGTGCAACAAACTTTAGCAATTAAGTATACGACATAGTTCTAGACACTAGCAATATAAGTAAAGTGGAATAATAGAGCGCTTATAGCACAGTATAAATAGGGACTTAAGGCTAAAGTCTAGGACGCAATTATCCTAATGGAAGATGCGGACACCCTAAGGGAACTAATAGATTAAGTAATTAAGATTAATAATTAGATCTACTAAAGGGAATAGGCTAAGAGAGGCTAGGATAGAGTTCTATAGTTATATAAGGCGCAAAGTACGCAACAACAGAAGCCAAGTTAGAAACTATAGTATAGCGCAGAGCTAATAGACCTAAGTAGTACCAAAGAGCCTAAAAAGTAGGATAAGAAATTATAGAAACCCAGAGGATAAGGATTAAGTAATTAAAGGTCTAAAGAGCAAAGGCCGAATTAGGGATCTTAGCAGCAAAAGACATTTAGGCGGACTCTATAGCAAGAAAAATGGTTTAAAGAAGGAGCTTATATAAATTGCGGAAAACAGGGTTATTACATTAGAGACTGTAGAAGTGGACAGAGTTACTATATAGTAAAAGGCACGAGACTAGTAGATAATATATACGTATAGAGGGATAATAATATGCTGCGAGGAACAAAAGAATGTTTAATTAGAAGTTTTACGTTCTATTATAACAACGCATACCGAATTTATAAGGACGCTAAGTATGGCGTAAGCTATTAGCTATAAGAGCTAGCACCTATAGGATGCAGAGGAACTAACAAACCAGCTCGCAGATCGGACATTAAGGACGATAATTTCAACATAGGCAAAGCATTCCGTAACGATAAGGCAATAAGAGCGGTCTACTAGGGATATATAGCTATTAAAGATGTCACACTAGAGGTAGAGGACAATTCCACCACAGAATAGGGAACGTTAGTGGGGATTAAGACACTACTAGACACAATGTCTATCGCTTTATAAGACGTAAGGGAAGTAGGATAGCGAACTACTTCGGCACTTAATAAAGGCAGAAGGCTAAAGGCTTAAGACTCTTAAGATAAGATGTAAGACAACTAAGATTCTTAAGATAAGATAAGGCAAGCTTAAGGACCTATAACGGACGATAACCGATGGAGCAGAGTAACGGCTTAGTTTAGTAATATACAAATGAGCTTGGGACGAAGATTCCCTAAAACATAAGACTCTTAAGATAAGATGAGTAAGATTTAAGACTTTTAAGACGAGATAAGAACACTAAGTAAGCCTAATTGGACTAAGGCTAGAGTAAAGCTTAAGATAGAAGTAAGCTTAGGATTAAAAATCTAAAGGGGTTAAGAATTTAGAGTGCGAATTAGAACACCTATAAGTAGGAGGCAAGGAGCTTCTTTATAGATTAGAGAATCTATAGCGCAAATAGCAATTAGACTGGGAGATAAGTATATAGACCTAAAAGATTTACTAGTAGAACGAATGGTTCGGACTAAAGATTGAAATGTTAATACTAAGATTAAAAAGTAAGACGACTTTAAGGATTAGAGCGTAAGACGCAAACTAAAAGAAACCATGGACGAGTTTAGGTAAAGAATTATTGCATAGCAAGAACAGAAACTAGATAAGAGATTTAGTATATTAGGACGTATAAAGGACAGAGCGCTAGTATAAAGAATTACTAATAGGCCGAGAGCAGGCACACTAAGAGCTAAGTAGCTTACTAAACTAGAAGATAAAGAGGATCTAGGGATTCTAACTAGGTTTAAAGAACGATATATAAAGGGCTATTACAATGCAGTAATAAGAAGATACTTCCTTACGGACAAGCTATATACACTTTAGCAGCTATACCAAAGGTGGTATAGGCAAAGGCATAATAATAAGTGGGAAGATTTCTATATATGGTTAGATAAGAAAGTTATCCAGGACTACCCAATTATAGAAAAGGCTATAACGTATATTAAAGGAGCCTTAATTATAACGTTAAAGGATTTAAAGGAGCGTTTAGAGGACTAGAGAAGCGAGAGACGTATTTTAGTACCTGCGAATAAAGTCACAACGTTTAGATTAGCACGATAGAGGTTTAAACTTAAGGATAAGGATAAGCTAAGAGTTAACCTAAAGCACTCGGCATACTATACGTTATTATAGATTACGTACGTGGACGATATATGCGAGATGCATAAGAATCCGAAAGAAAAGAATTGGAAATACCCTATAAGAATATACTAGATAATAGACGAGCGGCAGTACAGGAATGCCAAATATATATATAGATGGCATCCAGCAGAGGGCTAAGAGGAAGGAAGCTTAGTACTTTAACTAGGAAGATTCCTTATAGAAGAATGCTTAGACGGACAACAGTAGTGGGAATGCCCAGAAAACACGTGTCTATGGTATATTAAAGATAAAAAGCAAATAAGGCATTGGCTAAAGAATAAGCTAAGTGCACTAGGATTAAGCAGCCAATAATTAGGAAAAGTAGAGGCCTACAGAACTAGAGGGAGCCAGTAGTAGAGCCTCAGACCCTTAAAGGAATTTAAGAACAACACCTAAATTTATAAGTTAAGTGGCAAGATTAACAGTTTAAGGCGTTAATAGATAGTAGAGCAATAAGGAACTATATCTTACTAGCAGCAGTTAAAAGAATAGGACTACCTTACAGATAAAAGGAGCAACTTTACCTATTAGTTATGATTTTAGGAGATCTAATAGCCTATAGAGGAGAGATCATTAATCTGGAAACAGGACCTATTTAGATAACTATTAAAGGGAGACAAATCGAGATATCTTTTAATATTCTACCATTAGGACAGGACAAGGCAGTATTAGGTATGCCTTAGTTATAGGAATACAATCCAAAGATCGATTAAATTATAGGTCAGGTTAATATTAAGGATACTTAACGCCATAAGATGCGACAATAGGCTAAGATAGTATAGTATTAAGTCAGAGCGACATATAAAGAGACTAAGTAAGGCTTAAGTTATATACCAAAGAGATACTATAAGTACGGTAAGAAACTATAGTTACCAGAAAGTAAAAAGCTGTTAGAGTATATAGCATAGGATTATAAGATAGAATTAGAACTAGAAATAAGTCTAAGGTTCTTTCCAATCTATAAGCTTACCGAAGAAAAAGGTAGAGCATTAAAAGAGTTTATCCAGAAAAACTTATAAAAGGGATACATTAGACTATCGCAGTTATTAGCGGGATATCCAGTACTATTTATACTAAAGAAAAATGGCAAACTAAGGCTGTGTATTAATTATAGACAGTTAAATAGCATTACTAGGAAGAATAGGTATCCTTTACCCTTAATTAGCGAAATCTAAGATAGGATAGGCAACGTACGAATCTTTACGAAGATAGATCTAAGATAGGCGTACCATTAGATTAGGATTAAGGAAGGCGATAAATGGAAGGCAGCCTTTAGGTTAAAGGAAGGACTATATAAACTATTAGTTATATAATTCGGGCTTATAAACGCACCAGCAACGTTCCAGAAGCGTATTAACAATGTATTAGAAGAATACTTAGATGAATTTATTATGGCATATCTTAATAATATTATTATCTACTTACTAACTAAGGAAGAATATAGAGAACACGTTAAATAGGTCTTAAAGAGACTATAAGAAGAATAGATGCCAGTAGCAATTAAGAAATGCGAGTTCTTTACTAGAAAAACAGATTTCATCGGATTTATTATTAAACTAGGCCAACTTAGTATAGATCTAAAGAAGATCGAGGCTATAATAAATTGGCAAGAACTAGAGAACGTTACGCAGTTAAAATCGTTCCTAGGGTTTTACAATTACTATAGAAGGTTTATAGCGCAGTAGTTAAAGGACATTAAGCCATTTACGTAATTAATAAAGAAAGAAGAACTATAGGCATAGGGAGAGAAATAAAGAAAACTCTTTAAGAAAGTTAAAGAGTTGTTTACCCAGGAGCCAGTGCTTAAGATCTATTAACCAGGTCTAGAGACGGTTGTAGAAATAGATGCATTAGACTATATACTAGGGGCATACTTTATATAGAGATATCCAGATAGATAGCACCTAGTGGTATACTATAGTCGGAAAATAACACCACCAGAGTTAAACTATAACATCTATAATAAGGAGTTATTAGGTATAGTTACAGTATTAAAAAAATAGAGAGCATTCTTATAAGGCACAGAGAAACTATTTATAGTTAAGACGGATTATAAGAACCTAATAGGATTCCTAATAATAAAGGAACTCAACTAAAGACAGGTTAGATGGGCAGAGATGCTTACAGAATACCATTTCGAGATTTAGTATACTAAGGGTACAGATAATACGCGGGTAGACGCTCTGAGCCGTAAAGCTAAACTATAAAATAATAAAAAGCTATTAGGGGCTTTATTGCGAAAAGATATAGATAGATTAATTAGGTATAATTATCTAAAGATTATAACAACTTAGGAAGATAAGGAGCTAAAGAAAGTCTACAAGATACCAGAGAGCTTTTAGGTATAAAGAATTCTAAAAGCACAGCTAGAAGATCTATAGTTGGATATATACGAAAACCAAGAAGCGAAGTATATCCTAAAAAGTATAGTAGAGTAGTTTATAGAGGACTTTTACAAGGGACTAACTTAAGGACATAATGGAGCTACAGGCTTAGTGTTAAGACTCTAAGAGGAGTACATTATTAACGGAATCTAGAGGATAGCTAGAAGGGTTACTAAGGAATATTTAGATTACTAAAGGAATAAACTAATAAGGCATAAGCCGTATGGAGGGCTATAACCTATTAAAACACCAGAAAGACTATAGGAGGTTATATTATAGGACTTTATTATTAAGTTGCTAAAGTTAAGAGATCCTATTACTAAATGAGATTATAACGCGATCTTAGTAATAGTAGACAAGCTTATAAAGTAGGGATACTTTATAGCATATACAGAAGAAATCTTAATAGAAGATATTGCTAGAATTTATATTAAAGAAGTGTTTGTAAGACACGGAGTACTAAATAAGATTATATTGGATAGAGATCTAAGATTTATAGCAGTATTTTAGAAAGTATTCTTAGCGAAGCAAGGAGTTAGAGCAGTAACTTCTACTGTATATTATCCGCAGACAGACGGTTAAACGGAAAGATTAAATTAGACGCTAGAATAGTATCTAAGGCATTATATTAATTATACACAGAATAATTAGGTATCGCTATTACCAGTTACACAGTTTGCATATAATATAATACCTTAAGAAGGAATAGGCATATTACCATTTAAGGCAAACTATAGGTATAAGCCAAGAATATTATTATTACTACGGCAAGTAAAGAAAACGAGTAGTACAGCTAAAGAAAGAATAAAGACGTTAATAAATCTTCATACAGACCTTATAGAATTAGTAAAAGGAGTACAAGAGAGAATAAAAAAGTACTATAATGCTAGGAGATCTAAGGGACTAGATCTTAAGGAGGGAGATAAAGTATAGCTACTATACAAAATTTTTAAAAGTTAACGACTAAGCAAGAAGTTGGACTATATTAGACTAGGACCTTTTAAAATTACGCAAAGGATTTCACCGGTTACATTTAAGTTAAACCTACTAGCTAAAATAAAGATCTACCCTATACAGCATATTATAATACTAGAGCCAGCATATAGGAATATTAAGCCACCGGTCTATAAAGTAGATACGTATAGAGGACAAAAAGAAGACAAATAGCAAGTTTCGAAGATCGTTAGTTATAAGGATATTAACAATAAAACATAGTACAAGGTTAAGTGGATAGGCTATATTAAGACTACCTAGGAGCCACTAGAAAATTTAAAGAATGCTATAGGAAAGGTATAGTAGTATTAGAAGAGATTAGGTTAGGTAATATTAATAAAAAAGGATCGCCAAAGAATAAGTCACCTAAGGGGGACCCAAGAAGAGCAGTTGCCGAGCTACTTAGATCTATTTCCTTCTCTATTAGAAGAGAATCCGTTCTTTTATTACCTAGTTCCTATAGATCTTATTTTATAAGTTTCCACTCCTTAGAACGAACCTTCTTACGCACCTTCTTAAGACGGATTAACCGAGTAGACGCCGCAAGATGAGACTTAAGGGCCCGTTACTAAGTATTAGCAGCCTCCCGTTTAGTGTCCTAAAAGTAGCGCAATTTAGTAAAAGCAATAGACAGTTTATTATCTAGCCGCGTAGTAGCAGATTAAATATAAGACCTTAAGACAAATCAATTAGGGAACTAGACGACTATTAAGAGTAATAGGTCGCGTATATTTAGCATTAGAGATGGAGCGAACGTCACAGAACGAACGAATATTCGCTTTAGTGCACTTTAAGCAAAAGGACGGTTATTACAAAAATAGGTTCGCCAACACAATATAAACCAACCCCTCTTTCGAACAGCGAGAATATAAAGACGGTATAATCTCACTAAGAGACAATATTGCAGCAACAGTGCGAGCACGACAAGCAGTTGAGGAAGAAGAAATTGCTTTAAGTATAATAAGCAATAATATTAACCAAATTAATTAGACGGATATTATACCTCTAGTAAATAACTTAGAGATGTTTTAAATCTTTAAGGATAAAGATAAAGAGGAGGGAGATGGTGTTACGGACGCTTTAAGTACGATGTTATAACTACTAGGAGAAGAGTTGAAAGAAGCTAGTTAGTTAATTTAAGCACGGTTTAGGATGGAACCAATAGAGCTATATAACGAGGAATGGTAACTAAGGTTACGTGGGGTAATCTATATAATCTATACGATTTATATAATCTATAATAAAGCAGATAGAGTATACGTATATTACGTATAAGAAGGATTTTATAGGAGTATGGTTATGTATTTAAGGACCCTTAGTCCCTACCTAGATAGTTCCTTCCTTGTAGTAATTCTCAGAATATAATTAGAGTTAATCTGTTGGGCAACCACTCCACCAGTTATTATTCGTTGTTGACTTTATACTTGCATTTCCTACACACCTAGCCTAATAACGAGCCCATCGTAGTTCTTGCTACAAGGTTCCGTTACAAGTTGCTTCGACATTAGTGAAACTGAGTTACAACTTCTCCCTAACAATGACCTTGCTTGGGTAAGCGAAATTAAATAAGAGCATTGTGATAAACATGAGCGCCGCGTCGAAGAGGTAGAGGTACATCTCGCGCCTAAGTAGGAAACCATCGGATCCTTAAATATATTCAACAACTAAGTTAGTACAGTACTTAGTTGGAACGATATATAAAGAAACTAAAAAAGGGTTAAGTTATATACTAAAGAGATACTATAAGTATAGCAAAAAGTTATAGAGCCTAGAAAGTAAAAAGCTATTAAAGTATATAGTATAAGACTATAAGATAGAATTAGAACTAGAAATAAGTTTAAGGTTCTTTCTAATCTATAAGCTTACTAAAGAAGAAGGTAGAGCACTAAAAGAGTTTATCTAGGAAACCCTATAAAAGGGATATATTAGACTATCGTAGTTATTAGTAGGATATCCGGTACTATTTGTAGTAAAAAAAATAGAAAGCTTAAACTATGCATTAACTATAAACAGTTAAATAGCATTACTAGAAAGGATAGGTATCCTTTACCCTTAATTAGCGAAATCTAAGGTAGAATAGGTAATATATAAATCTTTATAAAAATAGATCTAAGATAGGCAAACCATTAGATTAGAATTAAGGAAGGCAATAAATAAAAGGCAGTCTTTAGGTTAAAGGAAGGACTGTATAAACTATTAGTTATGCAATTTAGACTTATAAATGCACTAGTAATATTTTAGAAACGAATTAATAGTGTATTAGGAAAACACCTTAATAAGTTTATTACGGTATACCTTAATAACATTATTATTTACTTAATAAGTAAAGAAGAGTGCAGAGAATACATTAAATAGGTTTTAAAGAGACTATAAGAAGAACAGATATTAGTAGTAATTAAGAAATACGAGTTCTTTATAAGGAAGACAGATTTTATTAAATTTATTATTAAACTAGGTTATATTAGTATAGACCTAAAGAAAGTTAAAGCTATAGTAAGTTAGCAAGAACTAGAGAACGTTATATAGTTAAGATTATTTTTAAGGTTTTGCAACTACTATAAAAGGTTTATTATATAGTAGTTAAAGAATATTAAACTATTTATAAGACTTATAAAGAAAGAGGAACTATAAGTATAGGAAAATAAACAAAGGAAGCTGTTTAAAGAACTTAAGGAGTTATTTACCTAAGAGCCAATCCTTAAAATCTATTAATTAGGGCTAAAAATATTGGTTAAAATAGATGCATTAGACTTTATACTAGGAGTATACTTACTATAGAAGTATAAGAACGCATAGCGCCTAGTAGTATACTATAGTTAAAAGATAACACTACTAGAACTAAACTATAATATCTATAATAAGTTATTAGGTATAGTTACAGTATTAAAAAAAATAGAAAGCGTTTTTATAAGGTATAGAGAAACTGTTATAGGACACCCCTATGACACCTTATACACGTCTACCTGTTTCCACCAACTTAGCAACTAGAGACTGACCACGAGACGGCAATCTAATAGCAATCTGCGGCAATCTAATGGCAACCTGCCGCATTTTGCTATATTCTACCAGGTTCTACTAAGTTCCACTAAGTTCTGCTAGGACCACCACCTAAATCCTATTCTACTTTGTGTACGTGTTAATTAAGCAACTAAGTCTACAATATATACCCTTTCTTCCTACTTTCCTACCTTCTTTCCTTATATAACGTCTTAACCTCCTTATATAGTTTATATATATAGCTTAATAATATCTACCTTGCTATATATTATCGCCGCTTATACTCACTCCGTAATAGAGACTATTTATAATTAAGACGGATTATAAAAACCTAACGGGGTTCCTAATAATAAAAGAACTTAATTAGAGATAGGTTAAATAGGTAGAAATGCTTGCAGAATACTATTTTAAGATTTAGTATATTAAGGGCACTAAAAATATAAGGGCAGATGCACTTAGTAAGAAGGCTAAATTATAAAATAATAAAAAGCTATTAGGAGCTTTGTTGCGAAAAGATAATAATGGATTAATTAGATATAATTATCTAAAGATTATAGTAACTAG
>Ga0307515_10022504_pt1 | contig 11103 bp, 16 predicted proteins | sample 17_EM_MG_FD_194513 | JGI IMG/M metagenome (GOLD analysis project Ga0307515, IMG submission 194513) | Populus trichocarpa ectomycorrhiza microbial communities from riparian zone in the Pacific Northwest, United States - 17_EM | ecosystem: Host-associated > Plants > Roots > Unclassified | place... | reverse complement strand
CAACACCCACCACACGCACAACACGCACAACACGCACAACACGCACAACACGCACAACACGCACAACACGCACAACACGCACAACACGCACAACACACACGATGTCAGTTTTGCCGACAAAATCGACAAAGCCAACTCAATTAGGTTCAGCAGCGGGTTTCAGACCTCAGCAACTGCGGGCTTCCAACATACAGAACTTTGCAGAACAGAATACGCCACAAACCGAATGAAGGTCATCGACGACGGCCCTGGGCACTTGTCTGACCAAGTAACCAACTGGATCAGTGCTACGGAGGACATCCAATTGGAGATCATTGATGCTATCATCTCCGAGAGCCTTGAACAAGCAGAGAAATTCGCCAAGATTTGCAACTTCAACGAGAGCTTGGCCGCTAAAGTCAAGGACTTGGAGGCTACTGAGCCTGTCCAAGATGGCCCGAGCAGGGAATTAGCGGCCGGTCAGCAGGAAATTGAGGAGTTGGAGGAAGAGCTCCAGATCAAGAAACATGGGTCTGCCAAGTTGGAGAGACGGCTCGAGTAGTGCAAGTCAGAGCCGGAGACGACGGAGCAGACAGACATCGCACAGCTCCGGCTGGAGAAGGACATGCTGCTGCACCAAGTCAAAAATCTTTCGTCAGAGTGGAGCAGCCTGGAATCTGAATTGAGAGCGTTCGAACGCGTGATTCAACAACTCACGACTAACCAAGTACATGCGACTCCGGCGCCAAACACCTCCCAACCACCTCCAGGCCTATTCGAGATCCGTGGCTCCTCTGAACAGACCTCTGGCTTATTCGAGATCCGTGGCTCCACTGAGCCAACCCCTGGCCCGTCTGGAAACCGTGGCTGCTCTGTCAAGTCTTCTAACCTTCCGACGTAAGAGGGCAAATGAATGTTGGACGATGTCACCGCCTTCCTTTTTGCTTTGGAACGACACTTCAACAATGCAGCCCAGGCCATTGGATGGGTTGGCACAACGGGCTGGGGAGAGCAAGCAGTGCTACAACTGAAAGGCGACGCAGTGGTCTGGGCCATGCACCATTTCCCAATGAGTACGCCCATCGAATGGTCCACCATTTGCACAGAGTAGAAAGCTGAGTTGATCCCGTCCAACGCCTTGGACCTGGTCAAACACGAATGGAAAGAACTGAGCCTAAAGAAGGGAGAACGTGTCACAGAGTTTAACGAGCGTTTCCGTCGCCTACGTTCAAAATTGGACTCACACCAGCCTATGCCTGCCGAGATGTTAGCCGACGCTTATGGCTATAAGATCAAAAAGGGCAACCAGGGAGTTTATAAAGACTTGGTTCGTTATATTGGCATGTGCAATAGGACTCCAACCCTCGAGCAGCGCATGGAGCACCTCACCGCGCTCGACACGTCTCTCAATAAATCTCAACCGGGAGGTAGCTTCAACACCAACACTACCACAACTACGAAAGCTTCAGCTAGGAAGATGGACTCCAAGAAAGGTGGTACAATTGGCACAGCTGGCCCGGCCAAAGACGACGGTTTGACCTGCTATATCTGTGGCCAGGTGGGCCATATCTCTCGCAATTGCCCAAACCGTGACTTGATGAAGAAGCTACTCAAACACGCTTTGGGCAGCAAAGATGCCCCAAAAGCCAAGTCGGGACACCCACATAGAGATAAGAAAAGGGGAGGTGCACTAACCAGTGAAAAGGAAAGTGGACGGCTTACCAAGGAAAACGAGGCGAAGCAGGAGACGGACAGCGAGGCGTAGAGCGAGTTGGAGAGTCTTTCAAACTCGGACTCTGAGGCGGGAAAAGGCACAGGAGGTCAGTAGTAGCTGCGGCTGTACCTCCCATATAAACACCATCATGTACGGTATCGTCAAACAAAAAGGGTGGCAAATTGGTGCCAGATAGTCAATTCATGTTTTTCACCCGTTACCACCACTTGGAAGTTAGTAAACTAGATGACTCAGTGGTCGACCTGCTGAGGTTTAATGGGAAAATAAGATACCAAACGAAAGGAGGATGGTGGAGCAGCAAAAAAGGCGACGGTAGTAAAGGAGGATGGTGCGTCAGAGAACTATGTGGGGCGGAAGTTCATTGAGGAACTAAAACGGCAAGGGGCCGCCCTGCAGGCAAAGGAGGCGGGGTGGATGGTTGTGGAGACGGCCAATATCAAGGCAGAGGATGGCATCGAGAAACGCCAAAGAGTCCAATTGAAACTGCGACTTGGTGCGTCATATGTCTATGAGGCCGAATTTACGATCTACGATGTCAAAGGCTTTGATATTGTACTAGGGAAAGGGTGGATGGGCGATATAAACCGATGATATCAAATCGACCATGGCAGCAAGGAAATGTGGATCGCTGATGACCTCTGGGAAGAAAGAGAGGATGGCCGAGTACATTACCTTCCAGGCCTACGCCCCTTGGACGTCGACAAGGGAATAGCGGAGCAGGCCAAATTCATGGGCATACACATCATATGGAAGGCAGAGCTTAAAAACGTATCTACTCGCCTGTTGAAACGGGCCTTCTTGATCAAAGTGCACCACCGCGGAAATGGCGACACACTTCCGACCGACGGACCACCGGGCGAGTTTCAAGACATGTTGACAGAATTCAAGGATCTTTTCGGCGAGCCAAGTTATGCCAATTCACAGAAAGAAAGGCAGACTGATTTTGAAATTAAAATGGACCCGGGTGGCTAAATACCGTTCCACTCACGATACCGCATCTCTCCACATGAAGAAGAAGAGTTTGGGAGGCAGATAGACAAGGTGATTTGCTGTGGTTGGATTCAACCCTCTCGGAGCAACTTCGGTTCACCATTACTATTCGTGCCAAACCCTGACGGCACACTGCATATGTGCATAGACTATCGCGCAGTAAACGCCATTACTGTCAAAGACCATTATCCTCTCCCACACATCGAGGACTTACTCAACTCCATGCACGGCTCCTGCTGGTTCACAAAACTGGACTTGGCAGCTGGTTACCATCAAATTCGTATCGCAACAGCTGACAGGCAAAAGACGGCCTTTACCACTAATTTTGGCTTGTACCAGTGGCGAGTCCTGCCATTTGGCCTGGCAAACGCACCCAGCCATTTCATGTGCATGATGAACGGCATCTTGAAGCCACTAAAACGGAAACTCATCATCGTATACCTTGACGATAGTATGATTCACAGCCGTACCCAGGCGGAGCATGTCGTACAGGTCCGAGAAGTGCTTACCTTACTAATGGAACATGGCCTCAAAGCCAAACATGCAAAATGTGCCTGGGCTTGTCAGAAAGTCGATTTTTGCGGCTTTGACATTGACAAGGACAGCATCCACGCCCAGGAATATAAGACACGTGCGGTAATGGATTGTCCTCAACCTGAAAATAGTAAGGACATCAGAGGCTTCCTGGGTCTCACCGGCTACTACAGAAAATTCATTGAACACTACGCTCACATTGCAATGCCGCTGTACGCCATTGGCACGCCTCCGAAAGAAAAAGGGGACATTGGGCGGCGACGTGGACAGCCAAGGAAGGTCAAGCGCACTCCATTCGCCTGGGATAAAGAATGCCAGCATGCTTTTGACACCCTGAAAAAAACACTCTGCAATGGTCCAGTCCTGGCTCTACCAGATCCCAAAGCTAAATATTGCCTGCACGTCGATGCTAGCCGGTACGCATTGGGCGCAGTGCTCTCCCAGATGCAAGACAAGGCACAGAAAGTACTGGGCTATTTCAGCCGTAACGTACACGATGCGGAGACGAGATACCCTGCATATGACAGAGAACTATTCGGCATCCAAGACGCATTATTATACTGGAGATTCAACCTACACGGAGCTGCGCAACCATTTCTGGTACACACAGATCATGCGACCTTGCGTTGGATCCTAACACAACCACACCTCACCATACGTCGAATCGATATCCTGACAGTCCTCCAAAAGTTTGACTGGGAGGTCAGGCACATCCGGGGTGTCAAGAATCAGGTTGCAGACGCATTCTCTCGCCCTCCGGATTTCCGACGGGAGCGATGCAATGTAATGGCAATGGAAGTTACTGCGGCCGGGGAATGAATTAAAGACATCAAGGTGGGCATAGTTGACAACGAATGGTTCGGGCCTATTGCATATTCCTTGGCCAACCCAAGTCCCCGCCCTCCGCCATCCACTGCGTCCGCAAGAGAATGCAAATTATGGGTGTCAGCACAACGATTCTATTGGGAAGTGAATAGCCTACTGTGGTTACGTGGAGATTCGGAAAGGAAACAGGCGGAGAAATAGACAAGGGAAAAGAAGAAGGACGAAGAGGAAGTGGAGATAACAGTAAGAGCACAAGAGAAGGAGGAAGACGGAAAGGCAGAGAGGGAGGAAGAAGGAAAGGCAGAGAAGAAGGAAGATGGAAAGGCGGAGAAGAGAGGACGGTTGGGTATTCCAAAGATGATGCAGTGCCGAATCCTCCATGAGGCCCATCACACTCCAGCAGGGGGATATTTCGGTGAAGACCGAACTTACTTATGCATGAAAGACCGGTATTTCTGGAAGCAAATGTGGTGCAATACCCAGTGTTATGTAGCAGGCTGCGACTATTGCCATCGAACCAATCACCGGAGCGGGAAACCCATGGGCCTCCTACAACCGCTTCCTGTAGCCGAAGGCCGCTGGCAGAGAATTGGAATTGACCTTATAACCGACCTGCCGGTCTCGGGAAGTGGCCACGACTGCATTGTAACGTTTGTTGACCATATGACAAAGAGAGCACATTGGCGAGCCTGCAGAGAAACAATTCACGCCCCAGGCGTTTGCACGCATATTCATCGACGACATCGTGTGTCTACATGGAGTGCCTCAAGAGGTTGTATCAGACCATGATGTACGCTTCACAGCAGACTATTGGAGAGAAGTTGCTAGGATTCTGCAGACGAAGCTGCTCATGTCTACAGCGTTCCATCCAGAAATGGATGGTCTCTCTGAGAACTCGAACAAGACAGTTGTACGCTATTTGGGTGGCTTCGCCACTCACGACCAAGCCAATTGGGATGACTACCTCCCACTAGCGGAGTATGCTTACAATTCCTCAGTACACCGTTTGACAAAGCTGACGCCTTTTGAACTCGATCTTGGCTATGAACCGCCTTTGCCGCTGGACTTAATCGCAGATCTCCAGAGGCAGCAAGCTAATGAATCAACGAAAACATTACAAGGCTGCGAATTGGTTGAACGATTGCAGCACACTTTGGGAGTCGCCAGGGATGAGCTGCGCGATGCTCAGGATAAACAGACAGCTGAGGTTAATAAGTCACGACATCCAATTGACCCCGCCATCACCGCCAGCGCAAAGGTATTTCTAGATACAAAGGATCTGACCAATCACATACCCCAACGTCAATCCTACACGACGCGAACTGGTACATCATTTCATTGGTCCATACGGAATTCACCAAATACGCAGGAACGCCGTCGAACTAGACCTCCCAAACGACATGACGATCTACGACACAGTTAACGTCAGCGGGCTCAAAGTTGATCGCACAGACGATTCGAGAATAACCTGGCGGCCACCGCCTCCGCCAGTACGTACAAGCCACGCGGGCACAAGTTATGTCGTCCAGTCAATCGCAATCCGCCGCCCAAGCTCTGAGGGAACAGGGTGGGAATACAAAGTGAAATGGGAAGGTTGGGATGAGAAGGATAACACATGGGAGCCAGAGGACAATATGGCAAAAGCAAAAGAAATGGTGAAGCAGTATTGGAAGGAATTAGGTGGGCGGCCAAAAGAGAGGAAAAAAACGACACAGAGGAAGGCGTGAGAAGCAGGTTTCTTTTGGATGGTTGAGCGACATCATGGAGTCATATTTGTTTTTGGATCAGGGTGTTTTGTTTCTTCGAGAGCTTTCTCGAAGATAATTGGAGAAGGTTGTGATGTAGGTGGACAGCTCTGGTCATGATAAGGTGTGGCTCTGTTCCATTAGGTGTGGCTCTGTTGCATTAGTGCAGTTATGCGGGAGGCTCGCGGAGTAGTTAGTTCTAGCGAGATGTCAGTTCGATCATCGATAACATTCACTTCTATACGGACGAAGAGGCTATTTGCCCACATTAGGTCTTGTTAGTCTGGTATTTAAGAAGTAATTTTGTAGTGGTTATACATAACAACAGAATTGCCAACCTTTATACACAAAAAAGAAAGCGAGACGCTCCATGCCCCATCTTGATAAGAAGGGTCAACGGATCGTCAACAATTTTTGGTCCTGTAAGTCAGGTAATAAAAGTGCGATTTGGTAGTGATTACACATAATGGAAGTGTTGCCATCCTTTATAGGCAAAAAAGAAAGTGACACACTCCCTGCCCCATCATAAAAATATGCGTCAACGGAGTGTCGATGATCTTGGGCCTTCGATCATGGTTTATCAAAGCGCGCTGTGGCTGTTAATGTCCATGTACTTAGTTTTGGCCGTTTTTGTAGTCTAAAACGCTCATGAACACTTAGTTGCACCTCTGTAAATGACATAAGTTGTTACTGTTCAGGAGGCTATCGCGGGAATATCATTTGCTTATTTGCTCATATAGGCTGCTAATCACTTGTTCATGGATACGTGCGATCAAGCGCCACTTAGATTACGCAAGATGCAAGACCATCAATTGTGGACGCTCCATTGACGCTCATTTTCAGGATGGGGCAGGGAGCGTCTCTCTACTTGTTTGCTATATTAAGGTTGTCAATACATCAGAAAATGACAATGCAGTACCATAGTCAATATTTTGCAATTAACCATAGGATACCTGAATGCGACCATAAATAGAAATTCCCGAAATGCAGAGCTGCAGATTGGACCCGACGGGTCTAGCCAGACCCGGCGAAACTGGCGGGTTGACGGGTATGGGGCAGGGTTTCAACCACCAAGAAGCAGAAGGTTGGGTTTTTGGACTGTTCTGGAACCAGACCAAACCGTTTTTCTGGTCCAAACCCGGACCGCTGGCGAGTTACCCGGACCCGTTGCTAACACTATGCAGGATGCAGGCAGTGTATTTAATACGAGAAGAACAGAGAATGGAGGTGCAGGCGGGAAGAAGGGATATATATACCCGAGTTCCTGCGATTTGTTTCATATCCTGCGTTTTGTTGCTTAATGAACACCAAACCGCCCAGCCTTAATCTTCCACAACCACCAAGCACCGCATGAATCAGGAGCCTCAAGACGAGATTAAGTACTCGGTGTGACGACAGTGTGCGATGCCGGGTGTTGCTTCGGCATCAGATACCACTTTTACTGCTCAGACCTCGTCCATCTCGGAGCAAACTGAGTAGTTCTCAAGGTGTCCCAACTGTGCAACCATCCAACATGGCTACCAATGCCTAGCTGTGGAAAACGCACACGCGACTGATGTCATAGGATAGAGAATACGTCATTGTTCGCTTTGCGATGCTTTCAACTCTGCCAAAGGGTAATTTCCACCAGGAAGCGGAAGATATACACAATCGATCATTCGAAGTATTGTGCCAAGAATGAGTGCAAAACTATGATAATCGCGCCAAGAAGGCATTAACACCGTTCAAGCGGTGCAAATAGACCTTCAGATGTCGCTGTAACAGTGAATATCAATGCTGAGTTTAATCTGAGTTGAATCTGATGGCAGTTAACCCCAAAATTGAATACTTTTGAAGGGATCTCATCCCCAAGTATTGTCACGGTTTAGAGTCTAGCGCAGTCTACACTGTGCCTCCCATTCTAGTCGAATCACTACATGTTCGCTCAAATAGGAGTCTACCTCGCCTGCCGTTGCATATGCATGCAGAGGGAATTATTCCTACAGTCTTAAGGTCAAACATCCATATTGGATGATGCCTTCCCAAAGCCCTCAGCCTGTCATTGCTCCGGTCGTACGAAATGTTCGAAGTCTTGCTAATCGTCAGAATCAACCAAAGCGTGGGCCTTTGGGGAATTCTCAACTTTCCCCTGCTATGAGACGCGTTTCCATACCGGCTGACGAGTGGGATTCTTCTCAAGGAGTGAGTTCCATAGCCTCTACAATCCAAGGTCAGTACTTCACCCCTTCGTCTTCACTGAACAATTCTCGCATTGCAGATATCACCCAGTCCGCCACACAGCGACGGTCAATAATTACTCCAACCGCCATGCCGGGTACAAGCTGTTGTAACACACCATCACCCAGCGGAACCTCACAGACAGACTCAATGCTTTGCGTTGCATCCAGCCCCACATCCGGCATTGCTAGCACTCCCACTCCTCTCAGTGGTCTTTAAAACCTGCCTACCCCCATCCCTGATCCAGAAGCCCACGCGATCATTACAAATCCACTGCGAACGCGAGCTACAGAAAGGAATCAGAGACAGAGGCAGTGGCAATTGCAAATGCAGGTGGTGTCTACACCTGAATCAGTGGTCTCCAGCAGTCACAGCATCCATCGATTCGGTCACTCCGACATGACGCATCTTGTATTTGCAACGGGCAGACTCCTGGAGTTCTACATTTGGAACAGATCGCTGTTTATGAGTGCAAGCAACTTGGAGATGGTAAGTTATGCAACGCGACACGTTGCAAAATCATTAGCTGAAGCCCCACACTGGTAGATAATAGAGACATACTGGAACACTGCAATGCAGCAAAACAACATCTGGTCCATAGCATTTGAGGCACGCACAAAGGAGATCTTGAAAGAGGTATGCTGAAGCAATGGCCCACATTGGATATTACATGCTCAAACTGGTACCAGGTTTGCGCACAAGTCAATAAGGTTAAATTCCATTTTACTCAATCAGCCTTGGACAATATAGCAGACCTATATGATCTCCACCACTTTGAATCCAACGCAGAGGGTTTGGAATTCATTGATTCCCTTCTGGCAGACAATCAGTACCTTTTTCCTGTAGCAGAGCATGTGGAAGGTGGTGTATGCGGTCCAAATCCAATGCAGAGACTGTCGAAAGCTACTAACAAATGGCCAGCGTCCACTTTACTTCCTGGCGGAAGCCATTCAGTGGTTTATCTACATCAAATTTCATCATCAGGCGAATAACCACGGTAAGTATGCTGATGGATTTCCTCATTCCATGATTGACGACAAGGACAGTCATATACCCTCGCCACTGATCATGTTCACCTGTACCACATTACGCCATGCTCTCCTGGAGTGGCAAAAGTACAAAGGCGTTCATCCGAAAGATCCAAGTCAGAGCTGAAAGCGGACAGACCTGATCACTCAAAATACTTCAATTACAAGAATCACAGTGGTAAGAACGCATCCTGCTGCACTGCAACGGGTCGCAAGTTGTTAACCTCGCCTGGCGTTGCAGACACATATACATTCTTTATGAATACCTGGAACACACTACCGGAGAGCTACCAACAGAGGGTGTATAACAACACTCTTGCTACAGTCAAGCATCAGATCCAACAGGCGGAGAACCCAACGCCTGCTGGGGTGATCAGCGTGGAAGCAGCGTGTGTTGACAATGCTATTCTTCTTGATTATTTGACCTCCAAAGTGGCGCTTGAGGAGCCTGAGATCGGAAGCACTGACCCAAACATCCCGATAGACAGCAACTGCATGGATGACAAACTTCATTTCAGGATGCCAGGGAGCAGCGGGGATTGAGAAAACGAAGGTGATGAAAGCAACATGCGCGATGACATTCCTACCACCAGCCGGTGACGACGGCGCACCACTGAACTCAAGAGGTTTAACCTGGGAACCAGTGATGTCGACGTGTATGAGGGCGAGGACGGTGATGATGCATATGCAGATGAGGAGGAAGAAGCATTGCAAGCCAATCATGAATCAACGCAGAATCTGGAGGACTGAGGGCATAGTAGGTTCGACCTGGGAACCTGTGATGTTGACGGGTATGAGTGCGAGCATGGTGACGATGCGGATGCGGATGAGGAGGAATAAGCATCGCAAGCTGATGATGGATCAATGCAGAATGTGGAGGACTAAGGGCATAGTACTAGAGAGTGTGAAGATTAGACTGTGTAATTCAGACCTGTAAAATAAAATAATGGTGAAGAAAATGCAACAGCAAGCGATGTATCCAAAACGAAGACTGTATTGCATTATGTGACAAAATCTCAAAGCTAAACATATATGGGGCGAGTGCAGCATCTGATATATAGCAATAGCGGAGAGGTAAAATGTGGCTATCGGCCGAAGAACAGCATAAAAATCGCCAGGCGTTGTGTAAACGGCTACAGCATAACTGCAGCCCCTGCGAAGGGTGTAGCACATGTGTCATTCCGATGGTGCGTATATGTTACCACATTCCAGGCGGAAAGTAATGGAGGTAAGTATGCAACGCAACCCGTCGCCTGGGCGACAGGTAGTGTGTAATTCTCCATCAGAGGGTATGAGGATCGGTCAGAGCTGTCAGAGCCGTCCAGAACACTCAGGTGTTTCAGACAGAAACTAGGGTTGTTGCTGATGTGAGGCTCGCTGTCAAATCGACACAAGGCATGCGATCTCCCGCTAAGGATCATACTTATGGTAGCTTAATATTCCAATCAAAATCGGCGTCATGAACTTTACGGTGGTATAGAACCCATTATGTAGATTTCGGAATAGACTAGTACCACTACCTCTGTGAAGGGAGAACCACTAACAACGGGTTAGAAAAGTCGCGGAACAAGCTTCCATAGTGATCAGGTGGAAGACATTGTTCAATAATCCCTTCCCAGGAGATGTAGATTAGATGGCTGCCGCTGCCTGGATAAAGGCCCACGGATTGTGGAAAGTCGATGACATTGTCCCCCAAAAAACGGCGCCTGAACACGTGGCTAGTGTTAGCAACGGTTCCGTTTTCGGACCGTTTCTATTATAGCGGTTCCATGAAAACCCGGACCTGGCCGGTTCGGTCCTTGTTTGTACAAAACGGTTCCCTCAACTAAGTCCACAAATATTCATCCGATAATTTAGTGTTTGGTACATGAAATATGCAGCTGCAGACGGCGCATCTTTTGGTGGTCTCCGATTTGTGATATCTTTAAAACTCAGCACGCGGCTTTGAGATTATTGTCATTTTTGGCGTAAAAACGAGGTTTTTGGGCTGCCGCTTGCTGAGATTTAAAGATATCGAAAATCGGAGACGGCCAAAAGATGCGCCGTGCAA
>Ga0307515_10022503_pt1 | contig 11104 bp, 9 predicted proteins | sample 17_EM_MG_FD_194513 | JGI IMG/M metagenome (GOLD analysis project Ga0307515, IMG submission 194513) | Populus trichocarpa ectomycorrhiza microbial communities from riparian zone in the Pacific Northwest, United States - 17_EM | ecosystem: Host-associated > Plants > Roots > Unclassified | place... | reverse complement strand
CGCCCCGCGCCCGGCCAAAGAAGAACTTGGCGCCACCGAAGGCCTGGATGATTTCAGGGTGGGCGGCATACAGCAGGACGGAACCAACCATGCCGATCTTCGGGTCACGTTCGGCACAGCTCACCAGCTCGCGCAGGGAATCGGGCCTGGCCAGCGTGTCGTTGTTCAACACCCAGGCGAACCGCACGCCGTGGCGCAGGGCCAGGCGCAAACCGATGTTGTTGCCCTTGGCAAAACCGCCGTTCTCGCCTGCCTGTATCAGCCAGACGGACCGGCGGCGCGCCGGCGGAACGTCCGGCGATTCGGACCGCTCGCGGGTCAGGACGTGCCAGTCCGGCTGCAATCCAAGCGGCCCGAGCGCAGGCGCGGCGGCCTGCAGTTCTTGCCATGAAGCGTCCTTCGAGGCGTTGTCGACCACGATGACGTAGAAGTCATCGCCTTCCAGCGCCGCAAGACTTTCAAGGCAGGCCAGCGTGTCCCGCCAGCCGTTCCAATTCAACAGGACGATTGCAGTGAGTGGGGCCGCGCTATCGCTTTGGCGGTTTTCCATGAGTGGCCTGAATTCCTGAAGCCGCCGCAGCCACCATTGCGGCGATGACGAAGGCAAATATCAAGTTATACGAAATACTCAAAATCATTCGCACGGCCAGCAGACCTAAAAGGGCCGCCATTCCGGCAATCAGGAACGTCTGCTCCGGGCCAGCTTCTGCCGTAACCTTTTTGAAAGCCATCCATGCCGGAATGATGAATATTCCGATGAAAAGGAGCAGGGCGGGAATACCGCTATCCACGCCTATAGATAGCAGGTAGTTGTCGACCGTCAAGATCCCGCCGGTGCCCTGGACACCTGCTATGGCAACAACCTGGCCGTAGCCGTTGCCGAAAATTGGGGCATCCAGCATTGCCGGAATGCCGGTTCGAAGCATCAGCAGCCGGGCCGAAGAACTGGAAGCCTCGGACGCCGTACGCCCTTCTAGCAGGGTTTGCAAAACAGGCATTGCCAGCAGTAGCAGGATGGCGAGGGCTAGCAGAATGAAACCGCGCGTGGTGACGGCCGTGCCCATCTTGCGTTCGCCTTTGGCCCGCACGATCGTGAGGAGCACTACCGTTCCCAACACAATTGCGACAGCCACCAAAGCGACTCGTGACCCACTTAATACGGCGCTGACGCCACTCGCGACGAATGCGGCCAACGCAAGCGCCCTAATTGAACTACTCCGGCCCGTCAACAACTCACTTAAACTGAACGCACTGACGATTGCAGCAAACTCGGCCAACATGAGTGGGTGCTCGAATGGCCCTTGTGCGCGAAAGTTTCCGTCTCGCAGCCGGGACAACTTGAGGGCAGCCTGAAAATCTGTAGAGTCCGCTGAAACCGGCCCATATTTGGTGAACGGATTGACGCCTGATATACGTTCAAAAACAACTAGCGTAGCAACAATTATTGCCAACCAAAATATCAGCCTGACAAACTGTTCTCTAGCGCCATTTTCGCGAATAACAAATATTACGGCAAAGAACGGGGCGTAGAAATAGACCCACTCCCATGCAATCGCAAGAAATGATGCAATCGGCGCGGGCGACTCAAATGCACTGACTATTCTGAGCAACCCAAATATCGCCACAAACCAAGTCAGCGTCTTGGCTCCCGCCGACAATTCCCCCCAAACCCGACCAATAACCGGGCGCGCGGCAATGAGATACAGAAACAGCAGCAGCGAAACCCCAAAAACAATCTTCCGCAAGTCAATCGACGGCAAACCGCCCAGGCGCACCGCCATATACGACGGCCAAAGCGTTGCGGTCACCACGATCGCGGCCAGCCAGAACCTGACCAGCCGGCTGCTCACGGTGGTCGTCCTGACGAAACCAGCGGACAGCAGCACCACGCCCACCACAAAGATGGGTGTGAGCCGAACCACCAACTCAGGAGCCAGTGCCGTCAGGGCGCCGATGATGAACAGCACGAAGCCGGCCGCGCCCACACCCAGCACGAGCGCTAGATAGCCCAGAGGTGATCGACCTTGCTTGAACATGCTGGCGCTCCTGTTGGCAATGCTCATCGATATTGGCCCAACTGCTTGCGCAGCGTGTTCTCGTACGACTTCAAGCGCTCAAGCGCCTGGGCCACGCCGGCGGCGACCTGCGGCTTGATCTCGTCCCGGCGGTCGAGGCTTTGCATCACCAGCGCCACCAGTTCGGCGTCGCGCATCTTCTTGCCGTCGGCCAGCACGGTGTAGCCCAGCGTGCCGAAGAGGCCATTGAATTTGCGGCTGTAGGCGATGGGCACGACGGGCACGACGCTGGAGAAGGCGGCGATGCAGGCGTGCATGCGGGCGCCGGTGAAGAAGTCCATGCCGGAGATGTAGGACTTGGCTTCGGACGGCCGCTTGAAGGTGGGCGCCACGATGACACCGGGGAACTCCTCGGCGAGCTTGCGGGCTGCCGTCACATCGTCTTCCACCGGCATGTGCGGCTCGATGACGTGGCTGACGAGATGGACTTCGACTTCGGGGCGGGCGGTGAGCTGGCGCAGCAGTTCGCGCATCGTGGCGGCGTAGTCGATGCTCAGGCCGAACTGGTTGTTGCCGGTGTAGCCGCCGTTGAAGAGCAGGCCCGACACGTTGATGCCCACGCGCACCTTACCGTCCGCCGCACGCTCGGTGCGGGCGAAGGGCAGGCGGAAGGCCACGTCGATGGCTTCGTCGACATTGCCCGACATGCCGATCTCGCGCAGGTAGGCGCTGGAGAGGTTGTCGCGCGCGAACACGCGCGTGCAGCGGCGCATGATCTGCTTGGCCATCATGCGGGCCAGGCCGCCATCGAAGGGGCCGATGGTCTGCGGCGACAGGATCAGCGGCCTGCCGAGCCAGCAGACGATGTTCTTGCTCAGCCAGTGGAAGCGGAAGCGCTGCATGCCGTAGATGTCGGCAAAGCTGTCGCCCTCGCCGATGTCCAGCACGAGGTCGCAGCTGCGCACGGCATCGCGGAAGTCTTTGCGATAGACACGGATGCGGCGCACCTGCAGCTCATGCCCCGCAGCGGCCAGTTCGGCGGCCAGCTCGGGCACGGTGGACTCGCTCGTGCCAAGCACGATGAAGCGCACGCGCAGGCCAAGTTCCTCGGCCACGCCGCGCACGATGGCGATGTTGGATTCGGTCAGCGCTCCGACACCGAGGTTGCCGGAGCCGAGCGAATGCCACATGAGGCCGACAGTCACGAGCCGCTTGTTGGGTGCGGCGGGGAGCGATGGGGATTTGTTCTCGTTCACGTTCACAGGGACTCACCTTTGGCGCGGCGGAAGGTTCCCCACGCATTTCTCAACCATTCAACTTTGCGGGCGTTCAGCGTGTTGCGCAGCAGGGCCAGGCGCCGGTAGCGGGGCGCCTGGCGCCGGGCCAGCCAGGTGGCGATGACACGGCCGAGCACCATCTGCTTGCGGTTGACCTGGTAGGGCTGCATGCGGGCGATGTCGTCGGCGGGCAGCGTGTCGGCTGCCAGCGCGCCGGCAGCCATGGCGCGGGTGACGAGGCTTTCGCCCACGGCGGTGCGGCTGAGGATGAGGCTGCGGCCGTCGCGCTCGGCGAAGTCGGGGTAGCCGTCCTTGCCGTACCAGGCATCGGCGCAAACGATGTCGGCGAACTCGCCGGTGCCATCGGGGCAGATCTTGCAGCGGAACTGCAGGTGCCGGTTCAGCACGGTGCCCCAGGAGCTGTTGTAGTCGGTCTCGAAGACCTGGCCGTCGTGCTGCACGGCGCGGGCCATGCCGGGCCAGCCGTCGCCACGGTAGCGGAAGCTCTTCAGCTGCTTGCGGTCGGCGCCGAGCTTGGCGAGCAGCTCGTGGGTGCCGTGCAGGCTGGGGATACCAGCGCACATGAAGGAGATCATGGCCACGACGAGTTCACCCACGCGCGGGTCGTGCAGGCCGTAGCGGCGCAGGGCGGCCACGTCGCAGGGCTTGCCGACGAAGGCGAAGCGCTGGCCGCGCTCGAGGAGCTGGCGCAGGCCGGCCAGCGGGGCCGACGGGGCATAGCGGGAGCCGGCGGCGGCCAGGATGTCTGCCCGCGTGGTGCTGACCTGGAGGTCGTTGCGCAGCGGGTCGTCACGGCTGACGGCGATCTGGGCGATGAAGTCGACCTGCCCGCTTTCAAGCAGCCAGGCGGCCACGGCGGAGATGCCGCCACCGGAGGAGCCCTGGCGGCGGATTTCGGCATCCAGCGAATGGCCAGCGCGCACGCCCACGAGGGGGCCCCACAGCGGGTGGTAGGCGGGTGCCGAGGCGCCGCTGCGGGCGGGGGCGTGCCCGACGTGCGCACCGGGGCAGGCGTCGGCCAGCACGCGGGCCTGGCTGGCGCTGAGCGGGGCTTGCTGCTTGGGCCGCAGATAGCCTTCGCTGCTGATGCGCATCTGGATGACCCCGGGGTCGGCGACGGCCTCGCACAGGCCACAACCGGCACACAGGCCGTTCTGCACAACGTTGGGGATCAGCGAACCTTCAGCGGACATGGAGGGGCATCAAAACGTGGGGCCAGCCGCAGTCAGTGCGGCACATGGAGAAAAGGCAAGAAACCGGCCAGGGCCAGCATGGCCAGCGCGGGCTGGCGCCAACCGGCACCGGAGAGTTGGCGGCCACGCCAGACGTAGGCGGCCGCCAGCAAGGCGTTGCCCACGGTGAGCGAGATCAGCCAGCCGACGAGACCCAGGCGGGGCACGAGCACCACGCTGAGCACGCCGATGACGGTCCAGTGCACGGCGTTCATGGCCGCGCGAAAGTGCTGGGCACCTGCCGAGGTGAGCAGCACGCCCCAGGACGAGGCAAAAAATCGCACGAAGAAGAGCAGGCCGAACCAGGGCAGCACGTCGATCAGCCCAAGGTACTGGGCCCCGAACAGCAGGCGCACCAGGGGCTCGGCCAGGCCGCAGAGCGCGAGGCCGAAGACCAGGCCGAAGCCGACGAACGCCCACTGCACGCGCGAGGATTCGCGGCGCAGGCCGTGGCCGCCGTCCTTCGCTTCGGCAGCGGCTGCGGCGCGGGGCAGGAAGACGTTGGCCAGCACGCCGGCCGCCTGCGCGCCGCCATTGAACAGGCGCATGCCGGCCTGGTAGAGGCCGACGGCAGCGGTGCCGACGAAGTGGTTCAGGACGATGCTGTCGACCTGGCCCAGCAGGCTTTGCAGCCCGAAGTCCACAGCGTAGGAACGGGTGGCGCGCAGGCGTGCCCAGGCCTGGGCAGGAGAGGCCGGCCGCAGTGCGGCGAAGTAGCGGCGCTGGGCCAGCCAGGTGACGAGCAGCACGGCCAAGCGCGACACGAGGAAAGCCGCGGCCGCCATCAGCGGCGTGGGTTGCCACCACAGCAGCAGCGCCACGATGCCGAACTGCAGCAACACGGCGAACGAGGCGATGCGGGTTTCGTGGCCGAAGCGGTTGGTGGCCCGGAAGCCGACGTTGAGGAATTCAGTTAGCGCGTCGGCCAGCTGTGCGCCCAGCAAGAGTAGGAAGACGGCACGGCTGCCGGCATCCAGGAACGGCAATGCAGCGATGGCGAGGAGGAGGATGCCCCCGGTCAGCAGCAGCTTGGCCGACAGCACCTCCGCCATGACCTGCGGCGCGCTCTGGGGCGCGGCGCCGATCTCACGCAGCAGATAGGGCGTCAGGCCATAGTTGGCCACCAGCGCCAGCAAGGTCGCCACGGACAACCAGAGCATGAGCACGCCGAACTGCGCCGGGCCGAGCACGCGCGCCATGACGACGAAGGTCAGCATGCCGAAGCCCAGGCGCATGGCCGTGCTGGTCCCCATCAGGGCAAGGTTGCGGACGATAGACATGCGAGGACACGGCGGCGGCCTGGGCCGGGGTTGCGTTGGAAACGGAGGGTGAAGCGGGGCGCGGGTCAGTCGATACGGTCGACACCGGCGATGCGGGCGCGAACGGCATCTGTCACCGCAGCGAGCAGGGTGGCGGCGAACTGATCCTGCAGCGCGAGGGCGGCAGCCGTGTCACGGTCGATGGACGAGACGCGGAACAGCAGGCCATCGGGAATGAGATCGCGAAAGCCGTAGCGCATCTCGGCGATCTTCTTGTCCGTGCCGCCGCGCACGGCCGTCTCGCCGATGACGGTCCAGTAGGTCACGGGCTCGTAGCGCTGGTTGCCGAACACGGTCTCCAGGCGGCGCGCCGGGATGGTGAGACCACCCAGCTTCAGGTCGACCTTGCGGTTGCTGGCAAGGCGGAAGCCCTGGGCCGGATAGCAGATCTCGGGGTAGTGCAGCTGCAGGCCGTCGCGCTGGTCATTGCCATAGGCGATGGACAGCATGACGCGCTGGCCACGGCTGTTGATGTAGGTGCGGGACAGGATCTGGCTGTAGAGCTGCTTGAGCAACTCTTCCTGCTGCGGGTTCACCACGCCGCCAACAACGCTGGTGTCCATCTGCCAGTCGCCGAACTGCTTGGGGATCTGCGTCTCCAGGCTGAGTTCGCCGTGCAGCGTAGCCATGCGCTGCGTGGGCGTGAGCCGCCAGGCAGCGAGCGCGGCGGCGCCCATCAGCAAGGCGGCCAGTGCGGCGCGGCGGGTCTGGCGGTCGATTGGGTTCTGCGGGTTCAACGCGGCATCGGTCATGGGTGCACGTGGCGCGGCGCTCATGCAGCCTCCGGAGGCTTGGCGCGGCGGGCACCCATGCGCAGCATGCCGTCGGTGGCGATGATGAGCATCAAGGCGCTCAGAAACAGCACCATGCCGGCAAAGCCATGCAGGAAGCCCTGGCCGGCCTCATCGCCGAAGTAGTAGGTGATGAGGGTCAGCGCGCAGACGCGGATGACGTTGGCGGCGAAGCTGATCGGGACGATGAGGATGGCCAGCGCGATGTTGCGGAAAAGCGAGCTGTGCCGCACCAGATTGAGATACAGCAGGCCCAGCGCTTCCAGCGTGAAGAGGGTGTGCAGGCCGGCGCAGGCGTCGGCCACCAGCAGCTGGTAGGGGCCGATCTGCAGGATGACGCCGCTGCGGCTGATGGGGTAGCCCAGCGCGTGCAGGAGGTTCTCCGCCACGTAGGAGACAGCCATCTTCATGGGCTGCGTCAGGGCGTCGACGATGGCACCCGGCAGCGGGATCATGAAGAACATGAAGAAAAGGGCGAAGGCGATGACGCGCAATTGCGCCGGGCCGCGCAGCAGCAGCACGAGGCCACTCACGACGATGACGGCCGAGCCCACTTCGAAGATCCAGATGCCCTGCGAGCGACCCAGCGCATAGAGCGCGCCCGCCAGAATGAGCAGCGGCCACGCCAGCACGGGGCTGGGGTTGGACAGGCGGGTGTCCATGACCTGAGGCCAGCGCTTGTAGATCAGCCAGATGCTGATGCCGAGCACGATGGGGCCGTGCCCCTGCGAATCGGAAGCCCAGATGGTGCTGAACAGGCTGACCAAGGTGGGCACATAGAGGGCAAGCACGCCCAGGGCCGCCACGAGCCACGGGGTCAGCGCCATTCGGCTGTCGCGCGGCGCAACCATCGGAACCTCCAGGGCGGCCACTTCAGTGCTCGTTCAGCACAACGCCCGCCAGCTCGGTGGGCGTGTTGCCCAGCGCGCCGACCAGGTCCTGCAACGCCGACACGCGCGTGGTGCCCTTGCGGGCCAGTGCCAGCGCGGCGCCGCAGCGGGCCGAGATGACGGCGTAGTCGGCACCGTGCACGGCGGCGGGTGTGTCGACGATGACGTGGTCGAACTTGGCCACCAGCTCGCGCATCAGCAGCGCGAAGGCCGGACGCTCGACCAGCTCGGTCGGGTTGGGCGGTAAGGTGCCCACGGGCATGACGAACAGGCTGGGCAGATCGCGCACCGGGCGGATGACATTGGTCTCGGAACGGCCGGACAGGATGCCCGACAGACCGGAGCCGTTGTCCAGGCCGAAGATCTCGTGCAGGCGCGGGCTGCGCATGTCGGCATCGACGAGCAGCGTGCGGCCGCCCAGCTGGCTGAAGGCGATGGCGAGGTTGGCGGCGAAGAAGGTCTTGCCGTCGCCGTCGTTGGCGCTGATGACGGCCAGCGCCCGGCGGGGAGCGTCTGCCGAGTAGAGCTTCATGTTGATCTGGCTGCGCAGCACGCGGAAGGCCTCGGCCTGGTCGCTGAAGGGCTTGTTGGACAGCACCAGCTCGTCGCTGGAAGCCGGGCCGCCACCGGCTGCGTAGGGGTAATGGAACTGCTGGCTCAGGGCCCAGAGCACGTCCTCACCCTTGGCCAGGCCGAGGGAGACGGCGGCTTCGCCGAAGCGCAGGCCGTGGCTCTTCTGGTGGGCCAGGATGCGTTCGACCTGCTCGGTGGTGAGCTTGTTGGCCTCGGCAATGATGTCGCCGATGGAACGGTCATGCAGGGCCGTGGGACGGATGTCTTCGGCGGATTGGCTGCTCATGTGATGTTGCATGATCGATTCGTCAGGCGGCTTTGGGGGACGAGCTGCTGTTGCCCAGCAGTCGCTGGCGCTGCACGCCGCTCGTGGAGCCCTTGGTCTTGGGGCCGGGGAGAACGCCGATCACGGCCAGACCGAGGAGCTCGCGCACATCCTCGACCTCGCGGACGCGGCGGTCACGCAACTCGGCCGCCATGACGACACCGATGGCGAGCAGGCCGCCCACAAAGAGGCCCAAAGCGATGTTGAGCGGGATCTTGGGGAAGGAGGCTTCGATGGGCGCGGAGGCGGAGGTCAGCAGGCTGGCGTTGCTGGACGTGGCCTGGCTTTCGATGCTGGTGACCGACTGGCGCTGCATGATGTTGTCGTAGTTGCGCTGCGCGTTCTCGATGTCGCGCGTGATGACGGCACCTTCGTCGCGCACCTGCTTGAGGCGCATCACCTTGGCGCGTTGGGCTTCGAGCTCGCCCCGCGTCTGCGCTTCGCGCTGGCGGCTGATGGTGCCGCTGACGCTGACACCGGCCGTCAGACGCTTGACCTCGGCGTCGAGACGCTGGCGCAGCTCGTTGATGTTGGCCTGCAGTTCGAGGACCTGGGGGTTCTTGTCGCCCAGACGCGAGCTGATTTCCTGCAGGCGTGCCTCGGAGCGCGACAGGTCGGCGCGCAAGGCGGCAACCACCGGATGGCTGCTGATCTCCTGCATCTTGTCACCCGAGCCGGCGGTGGCCTGGGCCTGGCGGCTGGTAGCTTCGGCCGACAGCGACTGCGTCATGACGAGCTGGCTGGAGAGTTCGTTCAGGCGCTGGGTCTCGACATCCAGGCGCTCGTCCGACATGAGGAGGCCGTGCTCGTTCTGGAAGGCACTGAGCTTGTTCTGCGCCTTCTCAAGCAGCTCGCGGGCTTCCTTGGCGCGGACGTCGAAGAAGCTGCTGTACTGCTTGGCCGGGTCAACGCGCAACTCGACGGAGGTCTCGATATAGGCCTGCACGAAGGCGTTGGCGAGCGCGGCGGCGAAGCGGGGATCAGGTGCCTTGTAGAACACGTTGATCACGCTGCTCTCCCGGCCGGGCTTGACGTCCAGGTCCTTCTGCAGGCGCTCGACCAGCCAGCTCTCGATGTCACCCTGGCCGTTCTGATCGTCGCTCCACTGCTGGCGCACCTGGGGCACCTCGGTGAGCTTGAGCGAGCGCACGACCCGGCGGGCGACGCGGTCGCTGGAGAGGATGTCGATCTGCGTGGCGATGACGCCCGGCGTCATCAACGACTGGTAGGCGATAGCGGAGAGCGGGTCAGGCTTGACGTCGACGACGACGCTGGCCGCTGCGGTGTAGCGCTTGGGTAGCACGAAGCTCAGCACCACAGCCGGGATCAAGACACCCAGCAGCACGGCGATGAAGAGCAGCTTGCGTGCAACCAGGATGGAGAGGAATTGGCGAAAGGTCATGCTGGGCCCCGGGTCAGAACAGGCTTTCCTTGACGAAGACCACGTCTCCGTCGCGGATGTTGTCATCCATGGCCTGCTGCAAGACCTGGACCTTGCCGTCGGCACCCTTGCGGTGCACGCGGATGCCGCGCTCGGTGCCGCGCTGGTTCAGGCCACCACCGGCGGCGAGGACCTGCATCAGCGTCATGCCGCGCTCCAGCCGCATCGGGCCGGGGCGTTGCACTTCGCCGTAGATGTAGACCAGGGGCGCACGGTCGACCCAGAGGACGTCGCCGTTCTGGATGAGCACGTCGTTGGCGCGGTTCTGATCGGCGCTGAAGACGCCGGGCAAGTCGATTTCCATGCGGAAGGGCTTGCCGTTGCGCGTGCCGCTGAGGACGAGCTGGTCGCCGCCCGTGGTGGCCACGCCGCCGGCGTTGGCCAGCAGGTCGGTCAGGCGCATGTCGGCCGTCTCGATGGGGTAGCGGCCCGGGCGGTTGACCTGGCCCAGCACGCTGGCCTGGTTGCCCTTGACCTGTAGCAGCGTCAGCGAGACCTGGGGCGACTTGACGAAGTTGCCGCTCTTCAGGCCGTCGGCGATGAGCTTCTCGGCAGCGCTGACACCCAGGCCGCCGATGCGGATGTTGCCCAGCAGCGGGAAGCTGACGACGCCCGACTCGGAGACGCGGGTCTCCAGGGTCAGGTCGGGGTTCTGGTAGACGACGATGCGGATTACGTCGCCGGAGCCGAGGCGGTACTCGGGCGACGCCACCGTGCCTGGAGCAGCCGTCTGAGCCTGAACGCCCAGTGCGCTCAGACCGAGCGCAGCGGCGAGAAACAGTTGAGGAAGTCGCATCGTCATCGTCATCTTCATTTCAGGCCCATGCCCTTGGAGATGGAAGCAGGATCCAGGCCACTGGCGGCCGGAGCGGGAGCCACAACTGCTGCGGGCGCCTCGGAGGCGACCGGCGCGGGCGCCGGAGCGGGGGCGGCCGCAGCCGCAGGTGCGGGTTGGGCGAACTTGCCGACGTATTCGATCTTGGAGCTGTCACGCAGCGCCTTGATGTCCTTCTGCACGGCCTCGGTCTTGCGCTGGTTCAGCAGGAAGGCCTCGATGGCCGGGCGGGCGCGGGCTTCGTCAACCGGCTGGCTGCGCGAGCCGACCAGGAAGAGGACCGTCAGGCCGTTGGGCGCCGGGCTGACCATGGAGTCGCCGTCCTTCATGCGGGCAATGGTGTCCACGCTGGCCAGCGGCAGTTGCTCGGCAGCGCGCACGGCCT
>Ga0307515_10022502_pt1 | contig 11104 bp, 3 predicted proteins | sample 17_EM_MG_FD_194513 | JGI IMG/M metagenome (GOLD analysis project Ga0307515, IMG submission 194513) | Populus trichocarpa ectomycorrhiza microbial communities from riparian zone in the Pacific Northwest, United States - 17_EM | ecosystem: Host-associated > Plants > Roots > Unclassified | place... | reverse complement strand
AAGTAAAAAGCCCTAATACTACAATGCGAGAGAGATGTTGTTATTATTATAGTATAGATGCAGAGTCTGCTTGCCAAGTGATATATAGACACGTAACATCTATCTCTCATTGGCACGCAGTAGAAAGAAAAGGCACTCTTCTTAATAGGGGTGTAGGCTACCAGGCGTTTAATATGCGGAGAATCGCTTATTAAGCGCCCAGAGGCCCACTAGTAAGCGTAGCAAGTATTACAAAGTGGAGTGAAGCGCCTGCCCTACTAAAAAAGAAGAAATAGAGTTGTCTGCTGTGGGGGGATGTAGGCCGCGAGAAGGATACCTCAATAGTAACTGTAGCCCAGTACCTACTCTAGTAAGGAGATAGTCGCGTGTCTATTCACCCAAGGCAATACAGAGGCTTTGCGATATCCCCTAACTCGGCAGCAAGCAGATTTTAAAACCGGAGCGTTAATGTAAAACCTGTTTAAAACCCGTAGGAAAAAATCTTTAGGAAAGACTACTCTCGGGCCTAACTACACAAAGGAGTATCCATCTAACTCGTCTTTCCAGCCATAGAAAACCCGCCTATTTTCGCCGGCAACTCGCTACTTACAACCAACAATAGTAGAAGAGACTTAACTAATATATATATATCGCGGAGGAAGACGTCTCTATCCGGAAGGAAGTATATAGAAGTAACAAATCCGTATCGTCCGTAGTAGGGCTTTAACTAAGTGGTTGATTCTAGGTATTCTGGTAGAGAGGGACTTAGCATAGGTTCTAGCTGTATTTCGACAACTAAGGTACAATTAAGCGATAGAAAGCCTAGCTAGTAGTATAGGAAGGAAGGAAGGGACTTAAAACCTATAATCTCTATTATTAGGAACGTGTGTAACGGAGTAGGGAGGCCAGCTATAAGACATTTCATTGCGCCAGCGAGGTGCGCCATTAAGCACAACCTCCACAGTGCTCTAAAATGAATGAACAACAAAATCCCTATCGAATGAGCATAATATCAAAGTGAAAAGCCCTGATACTACAATGCGAGAGAGATGTTGTTGTTATTATAGTATGGATGCAGAGTCTGCTTGCCAAGTAATGTATAGATACGTGACAACTATAAGATAGAATTAGAACTAGGAATAAGTTTAAGGTTCTTTCTAATCTATAAGCTTACTAAAGAAGAAGGGAAAGCACTTAAAGAGTTTATTTAGGAAAACTTACAAAAGGGATATATTAGACTATTATAGTCATTAGCGGGTTATCCAGTACTATTTGTATTAAAGAAAAATGGCAAACTAAGGCTGTATATTAACTATAGATAGTTAAACAGCATTATAAGAAAGGATAGGTATCCTTTACCCTTAATTAGCGAAATCTAAAACAGGATAGGCAATGCGTAAATCTTTATGAAGATAAATCTAAGATAGGCGTACTATTAGATTAGGATTAAGAAAGGCGATAAATAGAAGGCAGCCTTTAGGTTAAAGGAAGAACTATATAAGCTATTAGTTATGCAATTTAGGCTTATAAATATATTAGTAACGTTCTAGAAGCGAATTAATAATATATTAGGGGAATACTTAAATGAATTTGTTATAGTATATCTTAATAATATTATCATCTACTTAATAACTAAGGAAGAACATAGAGAACACGTTAAATAGGTCTTAAGGAGACTATAAGAAAAACAGATGCTAGTAGCAATTAAGAAATGCGAGTTCTTTACTAAGAAGACCAATTTTGTTAAATTTATTATTAAATTAGGCCAACTTAGTATAGATCTAAAGAAGATTAAGGCTATAATAAATTAGTAAGAACTGGAGAACGTTACGCAGTTAAGATCGTTTTTAGGGGTTTATAATTACTGTAGAAGGTTTATAGCGCAATAGTTAAAGGATATTAAACTATTTACGCGATTAACGAAGAAAGAAGAACTATAGGTATGGGGAGAGGAATAATAAGAACTATTTAAGGAAGTTAAGAGGTTATTTACCTAGGAGCTAGTTTTTAAAATCTATTAACTAGGATTAGAGACGGTTATAAAAATAGATACATTAGACTTTATACTAGGGGTATACTTTATATAAAAGTATCTAGATAGATAGCACCTAGTAGTATACTATAGTTGGAAGATAACACTACCGGAACTGAACTATAACATCTATAATAAGGAGTTATTAGGTATAGTTATAGTACTAAAAAAATAAAAAGTATTCTTATAAGGTATAGAGAAACTATTTATAGTTAAGATAAATTATAAGAACCTAACAGGATTCCTAACGACGAAGGAACTTAACTAAAGATAGGTTAGATGGGCGGAGATGCTTATAGAATACTATTTTAAAATTTAGTATACTAAGGGCATAGATAATACGCGAGCCAATGCGTTAAGTTAAAAGGCTAAACTGCAAAATAATAAAAAACCATTAGGGGCTTTACTGCGAAAAGATATAGATAGACTAATTAGATATAATTATCTAAAGATTATAGTAACTTAAGAGAATAAGCTAGAAAAAGTCTATAAGATACTAGAAAGCTTTTGGGTATAAAGAATTCTAGAAGTATAGCTAGAAGATCTACAGACGGATATATACGAAAATTGAGAAATAAAGTATATCCTAAGAAGCATAGCAGAGCATTTTATGGAAGATTTCTATAAAGGACTAACTTAAGGACACAACGGAGCTATGGGCTTAGTGTTAAGACTTTAAGAGGAGTATATTATTAACAGAATTTAGAGGATAGCTAAAAAGGTTACTAAAGAGTATCTAGATTGCTAAAGGAATAAACTAATAAGGCATAAGCCATATAGGGGGCTATAACCTATTAAAATACTAGAGAGATTATAGGAGGTTATATTATAGGACTTTATTATTAAGTTGCTAAAATTAAGAGATCCTATTACTAAATAAGATTATAATATAATCTTAATAATAGTGGACAAGCTTACGAAGTGGGGATACTTTATAGCATATATGGAAGAAATCTTAGCGGAAGATATCGCTAGAATCTATGTTAAGGAAGTGTTTATAAGATATAGAGCACTAAATAAAATTATATTGGATAGGGATCTAAGATTTATAGCAGTATTCTAAGAGGTATTCTTAGCGGAGTAAGGAGTTTAAGCAGCAATTTCTACTATATATTATCCGCAGACAGACGGTTAAACGGAAAGATTAAATTAAACACTAGAGCAGTATCTAAGGCACTATATTAATCACGTATAGAACAATTAGGTATTACTATTACTAGTTATATAGTTTACATACAATATAACACCATAAGAAGGAATAGGTACTTTACTATTTAAGGCGAATTATGGATATAAGCCAAGAACATTATTATCGCTATATTAAGTAAAGAAGATAAGTAGCATAGCTAAGTAGAGAATAGAGACTTTAATAAATCTTTATATAGACCTTATAGAAACAGCTAAGGTAGTATAGTAGAGAATAAAAAGATATTATAACGCTAGGAGATCTAAGGGACCAGATCTTAAGGAGGGAGATAAAGTATAGCTACTATACAAAAGTTTTAAGAGTTAACGACTAAGTAAGAAATTGGACCACGTTAGACTAGGACCTTTTAAAATTATATAGAGAATTTCATTGGTTACGTTTAAGCTAGACCTACCAGCTAAAATAAAGATTTACCCTATATAGCATATCGCGATACTAGAGCTAGCACACGGGAATATTAAGCCACTAGTTTATAAAGCAGATATATATAGAGGGCAAGAAGAAGATAAATAGCAAGTTTTAAAGATCGTTAGTTATAAGGACATTAATAATAAAATATAGTGTAAAGTAAAGTGGATAGGCTATAATAAGACTACCTAGGAGCTACTAAAGAATTTAAAGAATACTATGGGAAAGGTATAGGAGTATCGAAAGAAAATAGGTTAAGTAATATTAATAAAGAAGGATCGCTAAAAAATAAGTCACCTAAGGGGGACCTAGGAAGAGCGACTACTAAACTACTTAAAGTTATTCCCTTTACTATAGGAAGAGAGTCGGTTCTCTTATTACCAAGTTTCTATAGACCTTATTTTATAAGCTTCTACTCCTTAAAATAAACCTTTTTATAAACTTTCCTAAGACAAAGAAGATAGGTAGATGCTATGATGCGAGCATCTAGGGCCTTTTGTTCCGCATTATGAGAACGCTTAAGCTTAGTAAGAGCCTACGACAGCTTACTATTAAGCCTCGCAGTAGTAGATTAAATATAAAACCCTATAATAAATTACTTAGGGAACTTAACAACTATTAAGAGTAATAGGACGCGTATACTTAGCGTTAGAGATAAAGCGAATATTATAGGACGAATAAATATTTGCTTTAGTGTACTCTAAATATAAAGAGGGTTGCTAGGAGGAAGAACTTACTAATATAACGCAAACTAACCCCTTTTTTGTATAACAAGAATACGGAGATAGTATTATCTTATTAAGCGATAGTATGCTAGTAATAGTGCGAGCATAACGCTGCGCTTATAAAGAAGAAGGAGGTTTAGAAACCTTAGGAGATATAATAAGCAACAATATTAACCAAATTAATTAGATAGATATTATACCTCTAGTAAATGACTTAGAGATATTTGGGATCTTTAAGGACAAAGATAGAGAGGAGGGAGATAGTGTTACGGACGCTTTAAGTATAATATTATAACTACTTAGAGAAGAGTTAGAAGAAGCTAGTTAGTTAATATAAGCACAGTTTAGGATAGAGCTGGTAGAACTATATAATAAGGAATAGTAAGCGAGTTATATAATGTTATATGTAGTATACGCAGTGTATAAGGGGAACGTACGTATAATACGTATAACACGTATATTACGTATAAGAAGGATTTTATAGGAGTACGGTTGTGTATTTAAGGACCCTTAGTCCCTACCTAGATAGTTCCTTCCTTGTAGTAATTCTTAGAATATAATTAGAGTTAATCTGTTGGGCAACCACTCCACCAGTTATTATTACATTGTTGACTTATTCGCATACCTACACACCTAGCCCATTAACGAGCCTATCGTAGTACTTGCTACAAGGTTCCATTACATCGATGTAGCAAACTAAGTAATTGCCTATTGCTTTAAAACAAAATCTACAGCTATTAAATACTTTGGCGAAGTATTTAGAGCATATATATACTTTAGAAACCCTAAAGAAGAAGACGTTACCTTTTGCGAAGTATCTAATATAGTATTTACGGACTAAAAAGAGACTAGATGGAGCTCTTAAGGATATCTATTTATCCTATTTAGAGGTCTAATTAATTGGAAAGCAACCCTACAGCGATCTATTATACGCTTAACTACTAAAGTAGAGCTTCTCTCCCTATCTACTACTGCCGTTGAAATTATCTAGCAGCAACGATTCTTTAAGGCAGTCGGCTTCAATTTAGAACGCGATTTTACTATGCTCTATAATAATATATAAACCGTATAACTCCTAAGATAGGATACACCAAAGCTTAATACTAAGCTTAGATATATCGATGTTTATTAGCACTGGCTGAGACAGAAAGTCTAAAATAAAAAGATTAACGTTTAATGGGTCCCTATAAATAAGATACCTCAATGGTCAACAAGAGACAGCATACAGGGGGTGGTCAAGATACGGGGCACAACTACAAGCGTACAGCAATCGATCGGCAAGGCCTAGCTAGGACGTAGTGAACCCTAGCTTTGGATAAGCCAGAGAAGGAAGCAGTGGTTCCCAAGGAGTTCGAAACATCCAAGGAGGAGGACGAGCTGTAGGCCCGCAGGGCCGCTGCTCGTGCAGGCATGGCAATTCGGGGTTTTTCATCCTACTGAGGTGGCTCATAGGGTTTTTCCTCCCCCAACATATCAGGGGTTTTCTTCTTGTAAATTTATAAGTTTCCCCTGTGTACGGAGTAGTCTGCGTGGGCCACATAGGATCCGTATCAGACGTTAAGCAATGAACAAATAATAATAAATAAGATACCTGCCAACGGCCTTACTAAGATCCTACCTTATTAAAAGCACGAAGCTTAGATAAAGCAATTAAATTTGGTGGATATTTGACATCAGATTAATTAATTCTATTTGTAATATCCGCAATATCCGCGATATTCACAATATCCGTTATAGTTATCCTATCCGTTTACTACTCTCAAATTTTATCTAAATTTCCTATTTTGGTATAGCTTCTGCCTTCATTTTATATTCTATAGCTTTAACTACACCGTTAAATCTAGGGGGGTATGTAACCGACTACCCACACTGTGCTAAGACATAAGATTACCGCTTAGAAGGCTCCAAGACAGCGTTAAACGCCACCCTATATATTGATTGCAGATTAATATTACTTACAGATTACTGTTCCTATTTTAGTTACCTATTACCCTTTTATATCTTATTACCTCCACCTTCTTCGTATATATATAGAGGCTTTAGAGCTACATTTACAATTATATCGTTTATCTAATTCTTCGCTCTATAAAGCTTACACTCTTTATATAGATTAATAGGTATCTAAAAACAAGAGCAGGTAGTATAGCCGCTAGGTAATAAAAGGGCTATAATACTAAAAGAAGCTATATAAAGGATAATCTTACTATATAAGTAGTAGTAGTAGTAAAGGTAGTAATAGAGTGTTACAGTGCTGCAATGAAGTAGACTAAATAACTACGTTATAGTATAAAGAGGGGAAGAAGGTAGAAAGGGGGTATTGTATATAAATAGTAGGGCTAGCCACTAAGTCACTAGTAGTGGGCTAGTTAACAGTAAAAAACAGTATAAGATAGTATGAAACAGTATATGTTAGGTTAGTGCTATAACAGTACTCCTCTCCTCTAGATGGTTTAGTCCCTAAACTAAATAAATAACTTAAAAATAGGCAGTATACGGGGTTGCTTATTTTTTACTACAAAAATATTAGTTCCACTTACCGCCCTTAACTAAGCTAATAGTAATTTTCTATACCGGGCATAGAAAATCCTAATTAGTTAGTTTAGTAAGTAAGGTTAGTAAAGCTCTACACCGCTACCCGAATTGATCTACGTGGCGTTTCTTAGTAAGAATTTAGCTAATTAGATAACTTTAACCGCTAGTTAAAGTTCTATAACATCTTAACTACTATAAATTTTAATACGGTAGTCGGCTGTGACCTTAACGTAACTTTTTCTTATCTTATATCCAGTCTAGGAGTCCTAGCTTCTTAGGGTATTACTTATAAAAGCGCTATACAGCTTATTTATAACCCTTTAGGTCTTCCTTTAGCTGCTAGGTTATATCCTTATAATATTTCCATTTAATCTTATAAGTTAGGCCTTAGGGGTCTTTGTTATATATATTAAGGATTTTCTTAAACCCCTATTTATCTTTTATATTGCCGTTATTATCTCTCTCTACTACTCGTCCTTATATATTACGGCGCTCTATAGTATTAATATTTGCTTAGCTAGGGATCTCTTTAGTAGCCTAGAGGCGGACCTTAGATATATAAAAGGATTTATTTACTTAAATATGGTTTAGGAGGTCTACTATAACTACCCCTTAGTATACTGCGAGTACGGGGTAGAGGCCGTCCTATTTATCGTCCCATTTCTTCTTAGGTTTATTTATCTTTATATTTTCTAAGCTAACTATAACTATATCGCCTTCGTAAAATAACGCGCTCTTATCCCTACGGGTATTGGTATTATCTTTATAGCATTACTATAAAATCTAAGCTAGGGCCTTAAGCTATATTAATATCCACTTAAAGCGGTTAGCTATAGAGTCTACGCGGAAAAACTCCTTCTTTACTTATACTAATAGTATTAGTAAGCGGAAGCCAGTAGGCTTAATTCTAAGGTGAGGGTTAAAGCCATAGTTTATAAAAAATAGGGAGATGCCTATGCTCTTATTAACTTGGTTATTTATAGCAAACTTAGTAAGTAGTAAGTAGTTAACTTAGTTATCCTATATAAAGCTAATAAAAGTATAGAGGTATTTATTTACGGCAGTGTTAATAATTTTAGTTTAGCCGTCTGTTTCTAGGTATTAGGCTAAGCTTAGTTATAAGATTATCTTAAGGCGTTTACTTAGTTGTTGCTAGAAGTTGCTAATAAATTATATACCGCGATTAGAGATAATCGTGCTTAGTATACCGTGGAGTTTATATACATTATTAATAAAGCTATTAACTAGCTCCTTTATTAAGAGTCCTATTACTAGAATAAGGTATTATATTTTAGTTAGGTGGTCTATAATAATAAGGATATATTTATATACCTTACTATAGCGTTAGTATACTAGCAGCGTTATAATATAGTTAATTAAGATATTAGTTTATAAGTAGGTAGGTAATTCTAGTAGCTTTAGGAAGCTAGGCGGGGCAGAATAGGGGGTCTTAGTGCGAAAGTATAGGGCACAGTCTTTAATAAAGGTAGCCGTAAACTAAGAGATTCCTAGCTACTAGTATATTTAGTTTAAAAGGTTAAGAGTCTTAACCTAGCTAGGATAACTAGCGGGGCCGCTGCTATAAGAGCAATGGGTAACTTTTAGGTAAAGGTCTAGGGCGTTAAGGATAAAAAGACGTTAGTGGAAGTAGATCTATCCGTTAATAATACTATATTTTAACTTATTATAATAGAGTAATTTCCTAATCTTCTTTAGCTAATAGCGAGCTTTCCAATTACGTAGGGCCGCTACTATATCTCTTATAAGTTTGTTCTCCTAGTATCCTAGCTAAATTAACTTATTTAATAACTTTTTGGCTATTTTAGGGTCTAAAGCGGCTATAAACTCCGCGTTATTAAAGTTATAGGACTTATATAGTAATTCTTTTAGGATTATAGGGTTAACTTTCTAGGGTAGTATAACAACTTAGGCTTAGTAGTGGAGGCGTTTATTATTAGCGTCCTTAGGCCTTATTCCTAGTAGCCGGCTTAGGGCGTTAAGGAGCGTGGCTTTGCTACTAGGTTTATATATAATTATAAAGTTAAACTATAAAAGGAACTCTGCCTATTAAACTTAGCGCTAATTTAGCTACTTAGTAGTTATAAACGTCTATAGGTTTTTATAGTCGGTAATAATTTTAAATAGCTCCTTAGTCCCTTATAACTTAGGATACTATTCCTCTAAAGCCTTAATAATAGCTAAGAGTTCTTTATTATAGATCTTATAGTTATACTCTAGTATAGAGTGCTTTATAGAGAAGAATGCGACCAGTTTTAATTTTCCGTTATTATTATACTAGGAAAAGACTCTGCTAGAAGCCTAATTTAATATATATATCTCTACTACTATTTTCTTTATATAGTTATAGTATACTAGTACTAGTACTAAAGTAAAGGCTCCATTAAGGGCCTTAAACAATTTGGCTTATTTTAGTCCCTATAGCCATCTAATATCCTTCTTTAGGAGTTTTATTATAGGTATAATAATAGTAGAGTAGCCTTAGATAAATCGTCGATAGAAGTTTGCAAAGCTAAGAAATTATTATAGTTCTTTAATTAATATCGGGTCCTTCTATTCCTATAGGGCCTATACCTTCTTAAGGTCTATAGTTATACTATTAGTCGAAATAATTAAGCCGAGGTATTTTATTTTAGTAGAGTAGAACTTAAACTTATTAATATTAATCTAAAGTCTAGTATTACTAAGTCTTTAGATAATTTTATTTATATACTTAGTATACTTAGCGCGTGTTTTAAAAAAGATAAGAACGTTATTAAGGTAGGCAGTATAGTAGTTATTAAGGGCGTTATATAAAATATAGTTAATATAGTTCTAAAATATAGCGGGTGCGTTATAGAGGCTAAATAGTATAACTAGTATCTTATAGAGTCTAAACCAGGTAATAAATACTATAAGCCACTTATAGCCCTCTATAATCCGGATCTAGTTAAACGCAGCAATTATATTAAGTTTAGTAAAGTACTTAGCACTATAAAGTGCGTTAAGTATCTCGCGGATTAGTAGTAGTGGGTATTAATTCTTAATAGTAATTATATTTAGGCCTTAGTAGTTATAGTAGATTTATATACTACCGCTAGGCTTAGTAGTAAGGAGAAGTAGTGCGGTAGCTAATAAGGTTAATTTGCGGATAAAACCCTTATCTAGTATCTTATTAATCCACTTCTTTATATACCTAAGTTTAGTAAGTAAGAGTAGTCTATTTTTATAGTATAGGGCCTAGTTTCTAGGGGTAATCTTAATTTTATAGTCCTATGGTTGGTAAGGGGGCAGCTTATCTATATTTTTAGGGAGGAAGTGCTTAATATATTTACTAAACTCCTTTAGTAGGCGTTATAGAATATTTTCGCGGGTTAATCCTAGTTTACCTTTTAGGAATTTTTTAATATTAGTGTCAATTATCTTCCAACATAAAAGCTTAGGTTTAGTTTTTAGATTTATTTTAAGGAAGTTATAGAAATAGGGGGGGAGTACTTTATAGGCTTCCTTTATTATATAGTTACCTTTTACTAGCTAGCAGAAAAACCTTTCTAATAGGTTTAGTACTTCTATTAGGCCTATAGGTAGCTCTTTAAGCAGCTATTGGTACTTATCTTATTTAATTAGTTCTACTAGCTCCGCTATATAGATCCTTATTACCTTTACGTCTTTTTATTTATAAAACTAGGTAAAATTAATAGTATAAGTATATTTAATATCGTCTAGGTTAGGATATATCTAGTTCTCTAGTGCTATAGCTAGGCTAGTATAGTTTAATCGGCCTAGGGGGGTGGAAACGAGGCGGCGGCCCTATATAGTACGCGCGGGAGACAGGTATAAGGTTAGGCGTTATAGTAGCGCGGTTTCTATTATCTAGGTCTTAGTAGTTCTATAGCTAGTCCTTACTATAATACGAGCTATAGTATACGTATATAGCTTATAGCTTAGTTCTAGGTATTAGGCTAGGCGGCTAGGGTTTAAATAGTGCCTAAGTTAGGGTTAAATTCTTAGTAGTAGTAGTATAAAGCGGACCTTCTTCCTTAGTCTTAGTAGGGCTAGCTAGCCTATTATTTTAGTCTTAAGTGCTAGGGTAGTCCAGTCTTCTACTATCTTATTTCTTTATAGCTATATAGGCTCCCCTTTATTAGGAACGTCTTCTACTATTAAGGCTTTATATATAGTCCTAGGCACTAGGCTTAATAGTGCTAAGTATCTATATAGGGC
>Ga0307515_10022501_pt1 | contig 11104 bp, 4 predicted proteins | sample 17_EM_MG_FD_194513 | JGI IMG/M metagenome (GOLD analysis project Ga0307515, IMG submission 194513) | Populus trichocarpa ectomycorrhiza microbial communities from riparian zone in the Pacific Northwest, United States - 17_EM | ecosystem: Host-associated > Plants > Roots > Unclassified | place... | reverse complement strand
TATTGATTATTCTTTATAAAATCCTTCACCCATGAGACGTACACATGCTTATAGCTAAATATACTGCATTAATTGACTTCTAAATAAATCCTAAACATTGAGAAATTGTCGATATTTATGTTATATATATAGCGTGTGTATCCCAGCTTGCAAATATTTTTGAAATTTTTTTCTTTTTCTAAAATTCTCTGAAATTATTCTGAAGAATTACTGAATTTTTTATTTTGAAAAATTCAAATCGAAAGATTTTTTAATAGTGATCGCATCTAGCTAAAACCAATCATTTATGCTACAATCGTGTGCTTTGCTTCTTCTTTTTTGTTTTTCTAAAGTCAAGTAGTGAGAATTGTGGTCAACCTTTATCGACCTTATATTTTTATTAAAATTAAACTTTAATTCATCCTTCTCTCTTTTTTTTTTCCCCTTTTCTGCTTTCACCTGGTTTCTTTATGTTTTTTTTTTAGTTTAATATGGGTGTCTGGGTCAGCTTGCGCGCACCTCGACTAATCTTACGGGCCCTGAAATTAACGATCATATAAGCCTCCAGCGACCATCATATGAGCAACCACAGGGCTCGAACCTGAGACCACAGAGGGAGCAAACCTCTTGGTCCCAAACTCTTATCACTGGATCACCACCTAGATGGTTGGTTTTTTTTATGTTTTGAACAACACAGTAGTGATTTGATGGTATTCCTCTCAGCCATCAGTTTACCCCTTGATTTTATTTTCCATGTTCCTCTCTATTTCTTTTTTTATGTATGTTTATATAGTAGTATATAGTATTTTTTAAAAAATATATTAGGATAATTTTTTTAATTTTTAATATTAGCATGTTAAAATCATTGAAAAGCATAAAAAAATTATTAATTTAATATTTTTTAAAATAAAATATACTTTTAAAAAGCATTAAAAAATAAAAGTCACGGAACTCCAATCCACCATTCCTATAATCTTTTTTTGAAAAATAATTCCTTATAATAAAAAAATATTGTTAATTAATGGCAGCAAGATAGTGCTAAAAAACATAGTTGAAATGATGTTTTTTAAAATTTTGATTTATTTTTTAAAAATATTTTTTATTATTTTAATATTCTAAAATTAAAAATAATTTTTTAAAAATAAAAATTATTTTAATATATTTTTAAATAAAAAATACTTTAAAAATCAATCATTTAAAAATAAGATATTTTTACTGTCATTGAATGGTGTTTTTAATATTTTTAAAGTATTTTAATGGAGTGCTATTAAAAATAAAAAAGATTATTTTAAATTATTATGTTATTTTTAATATATTTTAAAATAAAATAATATTTTAAAAAATAATATTTGTCATAATCTCGTATTGTTGTCTGGACAATGCAGTCAGTGCACACTTTACCAATCGTACTCTAATCTCCTGAGCCAATCATAATTCACAGTGGATCAAATCCTATCCTTCCTCGTCATCTCCCATCAGCATAAGGCAAACTGTCAATTTCTTGGCTTGTTTAATTTTTTTTAAAAAAAGCTCTTTTCCTTTTTTAAGTTTTTCTTTTAAATATTTTACGGAGAATGAAAAAACATGTTGATTTATTAGGAATGAGAGTGAATTTTTTTTAAAAAAAAACACGTAAAGATTATACTTATTTTTTTATAAAAAATCAAAATCAAAATCTATAACCATCATCTTAATCTTAATATTTTGTATTTGTATTATTATAATAGTAAAAATATTATATTTTCTAAATTATAAATTATTATAAAAAAGTTATACTGCTAACTAAAAAATATTTATATTAGATTTATAGTAAAAAATAAATTTATTTATAACACTGACTAAATATAAAAATATACAAAAATAATTGTAATCTTTTACATTGTTGAAAGAACAATATGCTTGTATATAAAAAGGAAAAAAATATTGTTAGTATTTTCTTTTATTTAAAAAATAATAAAAACTTGTAAAATAAAATCACAGCAGACTTCTAGAATATGCTTTTCAAACTTGACATGAAATATTGGATTTAAATAAAATGTTTTAATTTTTCCCCTTTTAATTTATTTTTTAAAAATATCACTTTGTTTTTAAATAATTCATTTCCTTCCTTTCAATTTTCTCTTTCGTCCCATACCAGGTTCTCTCTGGCATTTCTATCTTTGTTGGCACAGTAACTTCAAATTTATAATCACCATGCAAGAAAAACCCCTCTTTATCCTCGACTCATAAGCTGATTCTTGAAGTTTTTTCTTGGAAGATTGTCAAGAAGAGGAAGAAGACGTGGGGGTAGAGAGGTGTAGCTAGTTTGTCTTTGGTATATTGCTGAATGTATTTTTTAAAAATATTTTTTATTTTTTAAAAATATTAAAATGATATTTTTGATATTAACATATTAAAACAATAAAAAATATTTAAAAAAATCATCAATTTAATATTTTTTAAACCAGATGTATTTATGAAATGCACTAAAATGTAATTCTATACACAAAAATGTAATTCAAGTCAAGTCAATGTGATTTTTTAGTTCATTGGAAATATTCTTGGAGGTAAAGATGAGTTCTTGAAAATTTCTATAGATACATGATTTTTTTGTTTTTTTCCCCTAATAATTTGTTCTGAACAGTCTATGTTACAAATTAGGTTGCCTTTATTTTGTTGACTTAAAAAGTTAAAAGCACAGTTTTGACCAGAACAATTCTACCATCATTGGTAGTTATTGATTGGTGCTACCTTTTCCCGGCCTCTGGGCGCGTGCGTTTTTTTTTATATATAATTATTATTAATATAAAAAGAAGCAAAAGTCACCGGGCCAAGAATAAAAGCTGAGAAAATTATCCAGATTATCGTTTATGAGAATTTTTAAAAATATTTTTGTATTATTTTTATGAACTATTTTTTTAAAAAATAAAAAATAAAAAAAATATTATTTTAATATATTTTAATTAAAAATATTTTAAAAAACAATCACCAACACAATATAAAATGCCAAACATATTTATATAAAAAACATTATTAATGAATAAATAAGGTTTGAGTTTATTTATTGGATTTTCATAGCAGTATAAGATATTTTTTAAAAATATTTTTAATTCTAAAAATATTTTTTTATTTTTTAATATAAACACACCAAATCCTTCTAAAATATATAAAATATATTAATTTAATATATTTTTAAATAAAAAATAAATTATAACACAATAATAAACACTCTTTTACCGAGCTGTGGGGGCACCCTAGACTCAACCATTACCGACTCCCAGACATTTTGGACACAACCCTGGTTTGAACTTAACCATTGCTCGATCCTCACACGTCTTGGACACAGCCCTAGTTCAATCTCCCTACATCTCTGACGTACTTGTGTCGTGGGATTGAGTTGATTAATCAATTAAGTTTTTTTTCAAAATTTTTTTTTCCTAAAATGAATTCTTCATGCATTTTATAATTTTCCTTGTACCAAAAACAAATGATTATAAAAATCAATGAACAATTACATTTTTTTTCTGCCCCATCAATCCCGTCCCTCCATTGCAACCAGACTCTTCTGCACCGTCTATTTCCTTCTTGAGTTGGTACAATCGAATGATACACAGCGTGTGGCAAGAATGTGAAAGTCTACTTCCTTGCCAGACTGACATATTTCTTCAACAAACCAGTTTGGTTCGAGGATGTCTTTTCTGCAACCTCTTCTGTGCCTGCCAACGAAACCTCACGCATTTCACTACAAATATTGTTGAACTACAAAGGGAAGGAAAAAAAAAAACATGCATTCCCTGTAATTCAAGCATCCATGGAGTTTCAAAAATTTAACTAATCTAAGAATAGAGTTTCTGAATTAAATAACCGGTTAATTAATTAGTGTTAGTAATTTCATTCAATTTTTCCTAGTAATTTTAATTTTATTTTACTTTTTTATTTGTCATGTTTTGAATTTAATATATTTATTAAATTCATATTACCTTATTTCCTTGAAGATGACAAGGACAAATATTTATTCTCTTGAGCATGTCCAAGAAAAAAGGATCATTCGAGTTTTTTAGAACATTAAAAATAGATTTAAAACCCTCTTTTGAGATTTAAGAAAATATCCATCTCCAAAATGCTAATATTTATACCAAAAATGCCCTACCAAGTTCAAATTTGGTTTTTGTTCTCACAATATTCCTTCGTTGATATTAATTTCAATGTTAGTTAACTAAAACTTTGTTTTTTTAAAAAAATCTATCGAGTAAATCATAATAAAACCATTGGAATATTGATAAATTATTTAGTTTTTTTTATAAATAATTTCATCAAATTTTATCCCGATGGATTGATCAGTTTTTTTCTTATTAACTAATATTAAAATCACAATATCAAAATAATTACAATACCCATATCTTGCACCTAGGTAAATGGCAGCATTGATTTAGTTCCTGGATTACTTGCTGTCCAAGTTCGATCAGCTGTGTTGTTCATACAGTCTGACACCATAGTATCATTGAATACTCACCATGGAGAGGATCATGGAGAATTGGCAATCAAATGAACTTTCGAATAGCAAATCTCAGCACCGATGTACTAGAAATTCAACCTGCTATCCAAAGTTCAATCAAACAATATGAAATTTCTTGAGTTTCGTATCAAGAGCTTCTATGCTTCCATAAATTATCTAAAATGTTAAAAAATAATATAAACTACGTTAAAAAATTTACTTTGACCGACGCTATTTTCTACTTTATTAATTAAAATGAGAGTTGTGAGATTTGAACTCATGATAACTTAGATTAATAAAGCTCTAATATCATATCAAAAAATTATCTAAATCTAAAAACTTAAGTTATTAGATGAAACTCTAAAATATTATTATAAAAGAAAGAGTAAATAATTCAATGACATGTTTAACGAAATGAACAAAAGTCTTGATGTGTCGTTATCAATCGTCCCCTAAAGCTGGACATGAGACATGGAAAAACAAGCCAATGCATTCTACCACAGATCTCATGAAAAACGTGCCAAGAAAACTCTTATTTTGACAAAAACCTCAAAAGTTTATCCAGAATCCACAGGCTCTCAAGTGAATGAAAGACTGCCCTTTCATTTTAACGGCCATCTTACATAATAAAGGGTGCAGGCCCACTTCCCCAAATGACCTCACGGTGGAAGCAAGCAGGATTCAACCCCAGGAGACGCACCAGTCGAGTCCTCGGTTTTCATGAAAAGACGACTCCATCCAGAAACTAAGCCCACAGGCAAGAGGTTATTGTCATCTAACTAAAAATGGCTGCAATACTTGGAGCTAATTCGTACAGCAAACCTAGTTTTCCTTGAGCAAGCACTAGATAATTATTGAATAAAAAAAAAGCAGCAGGAAAACAGACCACCTCCAAGACTCCACCCTTTTCAACTTTCCACAACTTGCAACTAGATGTATCAAAGATTCAAAATAAGTCGAAAGACATTTGCCTTATCAACTGTCACTTTCACAGTTTTGCACGCTTAACCAAAATTTACTTCTGGAATCTTTACTAGTTTATGCCATGAGAATTCACTCGTACCTTTGCTTTTCTCAGTACTGACATCTTCATTCCTTATTAAGATGTAAAATAGTCAACAAAAACTGTTCCAGCCTAGTGAAAGGACCATATCCAGCATACGGTGGTCTAAAAATGTCGGTGATCCCTTGGCAAAAAATTAATCTATTGGGAAAAAAAAGTTTAAATTCCATCAGTTTTAAAATCAGTTAAAATCCTATGGAAAGTTCTAGTTAAGGGCAATATAGCTATGTATTGCCAACTGATTTGCTCATTTTATATTGATGTTAACCCATCTTTGTGCAGAAAAAGACAGCTAAAATATCAAATAAATATTGTTTTGAAGAAATACTGAGCAAAGATGAAAATATTTTAAAAGGATACACCAAAAGCATAACACAACCTAGAGTTGTCGGTTCGTGTACACAACTATATGTATGTGATACTATAAGAGAGAGTAACATTTAGGCAGGATAATTACCATCAGCCGAAACTACATCAGGGGTGGTTCCCAAAGAACCCAATAAAGCAGGCTTCCTTAACCAGTACTGTCCGAACCTCTGCCTTGCATATTCCATGTAGTCAAAGTCAATTTCATTGACATGTTCCTGAAAAATCAAAACAGTTTCAGAGATCAACTCAGTGGTGAAGATACAGAATGCACGGATACAATTCCTAGAACTTCTGAATGACATGCACTCTATGTAGCCATAAGGCCTGCAGTTAAAACCAAAATGTAATTCATGTCCATGTTAAAAGCCATCGGACATATTTGTAGTTGTCAGAATGTTTTAAGTTCAGATTTAAAAATTAAGGATAGGAAGGCATACCGATATTATCCCCCATAACCCCCAAAAAAGATGGCTTGCAAGCTTATACTTCTCAACATTTTCGAGTAGCTGCTCCACTTCATTGTCGCTAGGTTGACCACCTGCATCAAAAACCAATGGTTTGACAAAGCAGTTATCATAAAAAGAATTTTTAATTTGAGGTTTTTAGATGAGTTGACATGCAATGCTCAGTCATGACTGCTTGATTTTATACAAATGAATCCAGTTTTGTCATCCAATATGAATGAGAGATTAAGAATTCAATAAATCACTAATAAAATACTCTGAGGAGATGAAAATTTCATGATATACGGCATGCAATTCAATTTGGGTTCTCATTAATGAAGATTGCCAAGCAAGAGCAGATTCTGGAAGTTAAGTATATTTGCTGTTCTAAATTAGTTTAGAATTGCAGGATAGACTTAGTGGCCAATGCAACTTGGTTATTAGACACCAGAGCAACTTGGTTATTCTAAATGATGATCGACAACTTTTCTCCTTTCAGACAACCGTAGTTTCAAGAGAAATATCACACTCGGTTCTTGGAAAATTATCAAAAATTTAACAAAAAAAGAAGGTTCTTCTACAACTATTGACATTCACAGCAACTAATCTGTTTGTATCTCATTAGACATCCCTGAAGTTAAAAAAGCTAAGGGTAATCGAGGTAAAAGATCAATACCTGATGAACTCAGATATACGCGGAGAAATCTTTGACGCTCATCCAAACCTAATATCAGGCTCAGAGATCAAGTAGATGCCTCGAGAATAAATGAATATGAAAGCAAAGAAACATTAAGGAAATCACTGTAGTGGTCACGCACCAGGGTATTTACTATAGTCCAAAATATGGGGCGTATCTGTATGATAGTCAGCAGTCATCTCACAGAAGTGGTTTGCTATATCAAAGGCGATAGGGTTGTAACTTGCATACTCATAGTCCTGGGAAACAGAACAGGCGTAAATCAACAACAAATAACTAATTCTGCATTAAGTAAAAGAAAAACATGGAAGAATCTATTCAAATCACATAATTGAAGGAAAGGAAATTTTCTATATTATCCAAATGTGCTAATATTATCTAAATCTGCATGACTAGAAAAACAAAAAAGGGAGTATAACATCTCAATCTGCTAACAGTTACATACAACCATTGATGGTCTTGCACAACAGAGAGCAAGTTAAGCCCAAGTCAAACCCACATCTGAAAAAAGGGAAAAAGGAGTGCAAGGCTTCATATTTCGCACTATCTTAATTAAGTAGAGCAAATAATAAATGGTCTTAAACATATTATGACTACAAAGTCTTAATCTGCCCAAAAGTTAGAGGGACAAGGATAATCTAAGCATATAGGCCGTTTGAGATCACTTTAAATTCATTTGACTATGCATTGACAAGATAAAGTTTGCAATGCATTAAAAATGCAAGTCACAGTTTAGCACGCACGAAGCAAACAGAGAAAGCATCAAGTACAGCCAAAAGGTCAAAGATAGGAAGAATACACATCAAAACCAGAAATCTAGAGAAAAAAGGAAAAGTAAGAATGCCCAAAACATGTTATTGGATTTTATGTAGAATACAGCATAGAATGCCAACAGGCAACATATCCATAAAACGCTTTAACTAGCAAATAAAAAGAGAACTTACAATTATAGTTATCACTCTTGTCTTTTCATCAATCATGATGTTGCCATATTGTAAATCATTGTGGCAAAACCCTATAGACCGATCTCCTGATAGTTCCTTTTCCAACAAGGAAATCTCCTCCTCGATAGAATCCAAGCGAAAGGGTTTAGCTTCTTCTGGAGTACACAAACGCTTTGCTGTTTCAAGCCAATTTCTGAAGAAGCAACAAAGAAAATAAATAATAGCAGCTATACTAAAAGCAAAGAATAAACAGAGAGGGTGACATGTGCAACCTTCATTTTCCTTTATAAAGAAAAGGGAATGAGCAAAGAAAAGAAAGCACACCGCAATCTATCCCACAGGGAGATATTCTTTGGACCTGGCATCTCAAGACCATGAAACTCCTTCATTTTAGCTGCTATGAGAGCAGACATATCAGGATCACGCAGATCAGAGGCCGATAGAGTCTGAAACTCGTATTTGAAAATGCAAGAAATGTTAGGTTCAGGAAGGGGAAAGTTGTAATTGAACATATTAACTTTTGATATAAGGAAATTAGAAAGGAAATTCAAACTATTTTTTTATCAACCAACACATTTTACTTCTGTTTATCCCAGGAAAAGATACACAATTTCAATAGTTAATTTAACCTGTCGGTATCTGAGCAGTTGAAACTAACAAACCCCATTTTCCAAATGTTTGGGATATTAAAAGTACATATTGGAGCTGTATAAGCTATCCAAAAAAAATGTTGTATTATATTCCTTTAAGACTGATCATTTAAATGCCTCAACTACCATTCTCTTAAATCAAGAGAACTCTTCAAGACAATTTGCATTTCAATATTCATAGTAATACAGGAAAAGGTGAACATCAAAGTACCCGTGCATGGATGAACTCTTCAATCCGTCCATTTGAGAACCGCCCTAGTAAACGAGGTCCCTGCCCTTGCTTTGAAATGAACTCAAACGTATGAATCTCATTTTCTCGATCAAAGAACACCTCCACACCTTCACCGTAGATCCTAACTAAAACCTTATGTGACACATTCTCTGTCTTCGTCGGCCACTTTATTTGGAAAACCTCATTGGTCATTGCACCTTTTAAAGGGATCACCTGCAACGAATTTGCATCAGCCACATCTTCCCACTTGGAGGCCAATGATTTCAAAATCTCCTTCGCCTCTCCTGGTATCCGATATTCTTTATTGTCCACAGGATTTTCTACGGCACCCATTACAACAAATCCACCAAAAAGTTGCACCCAACAAACCAAATTTCTTAATATAAAACCGAATCTGAAAGCAGCAGAGAAACCAAATTAACTTCCTTTTTTAAGATACATTTTCATCTAATCAAATCAACCCATACAGACATATGATGTATAGAACATTATTGACAGAAAAACAACAAAAAAGGACAAGCATTCCAACCAGACTTCCGTTCACACAAGCAATCGCTGACGCACGGAATTCAAGAAAACTTGTGCAAGAATTTAAGAAACAAAAAATAAAAGGCTGGTAATAATTTATTACCAACAATCAAAATTGGATCATCCTAATAACACATGCATGATCAGATCGAATCAAACCAAACCAAACCAAACATCTAACTAATTAATTGGTTATTTTAAATAATGAATCTAATAAACAATTAAACAAAATTAACTTTAATTGCCTGGCTTCAACAGATTGCTCTCTTTAATCTCATCTTTAACAAAAATGAGTGTTTCAATCAATCTGCAAAATCATTAATCATAAATCAATTGATTAACTTAATCCTCTTTTCAGTGATTTAATCATTGCCACGGCATATTATAATTAAATATAACACAATACGCGATCAAATCGAATCACATCAAATCTAACAAAACAGCAAACTAATTATTTAATTATGTTAAGTAAATGAATCTGACAAACAATTAAACAAACACAAGCGTCATGATTGCTTAGCAAAAAGAAAAAAGAAATCAATTAAAACAAAATTCACCTTTTAATCGATTATTTTCTTTTCTTTTCGTTTTCTTTCTTCTTAATGCTTGCGAACTGTGAGAACCGGAGAGAAAGGAAAAGAAAGAGGCTTGTACTCCAGCTACCTCAGCAGAGATAACCGGAGGTAAGGAGGAAGAAAGTGCCTTGTACTCTAATATTTCAGTTACGAATCAGCACCGTGCGGTTGAGCAAAATTGCGGGAGAATCAGAGGATGAGAGTGAGGGAGGATGGCTAATTGGTTTAAGATGCAAATGTAGATGTTCTTAGTGGAATATTGAATTTAAGACGTTGGATTATGCCGAGTCCCGGGGAGTTTGAAAAGGTCGCGGACAAAATAATCTTTGGATAGTTAGTTCAGAGGGAGCTGACGTGTGAGGTTTTTAGCGAGAATGAGAGTAATGATGAATTGATGAGAGACGACAGCACATCGCAACAGCCTTTTTTTGAAAAAAGAAAGATTCTGGGGTTCATCCGGGTATTTTCGTATATTAATATCATTTTGACAAAAAAATATAATTTTTTTTTGGGTAAAATAGCATTTACATTTCAGAAAAATGGTTAAATATACTGACATAAATTACAATTTAGAGGAGAAAAAAAAAAGAAAGATATAGAAAGGCTGAAATTTTAATTATAATATTATTAGTGTTATTAAAAAGATTTTAACGAGATAAATTTAATGACACTAATAAAAATCACCAACGATAACTAAAATAAGTAATAAATCGTTCAAATATAAATAAGCAATTACAATAAAAAGAGAGAGGAAGTAAAAGAAAATAACAAAGAGACTCTACAAACATATCAAAATTGTAATAATGATACCATCGATACCATTAATTTTTTTTTAACAAGATGAATCAAACGATACCGAAAAATATCATAAATGGTAACTGAAGTGGATCACAGGTATCACACCAAAGACAAGTGAGCAATTGCTATACGGGAAGAAAAAGAAAATAAAAAGACTTTAGAAATATACCAAAATGTCGTTACAACACCTTTAAAAAAATACTGATAAGATGAATTCAATAATACTAAAAAAATAATTCAATGATATTAAAAAATATTATCAATAATAATAAGAGGAGGACACATGCATCATCTAGAGGCACGTGAACTATCACTTTTTTTTACAGTATATATGGCTCCTCCAATTATCATT
>Ga0307515_10022500_pt1 | contig 11105 bp, 10 predicted proteins | sample 17_EM_MG_FD_194513 | JGI IMG/M metagenome (GOLD analysis project Ga0307515, IMG submission 194513) | Populus trichocarpa ectomycorrhiza microbial communities from riparian zone in the Pacific Northwest, United States - 17_EM | ecosystem: Host-associated > Plants > Roots > Unclassified | place... | reverse complement strand
GAAGAGCCAGGGCTGGAAGTGGATCCACTGCCCGTCGGCGTGGCGGCCGTCGTCGTGCACGTGGATCTGCTCAGAGGTCAGGTAGTGAGCGTTGAGCAAGAGTTTCGGATCCTGGTCGGCGGGCCAGAAGCGGTTGAAGTGCGCGCGGATCTCGTCCTTGCCGACGGCCCGGCCGAACTGGTTGTCGTAGTACTCGCCCACCCCCTCCCATACGGCGTCATCGGTGTACAGCTCGAGGATGCGCTCGATGCGCTCCCCGTCGTCCTTCACGCCGTACTCCGGGTTGGGGGTGTCGCACAGGAACATGTAGCGGGCCTGGACCCGCCGAATCTCGGACTCCGCCTCCAGCCGCTCCAAACGGGCTTCGAGGTCGGCTCGGGCCGCATCGCTCACAGTCATGAGGGCACTTTCGCTGCGCGGATCACTCAAGCGAAGGAGGCGGTCCGGTCACCGGACTGGACGCGCCGGCCTGGCGCCGTTCAAGTTCGGCCGGGTCATCGCAGTGTCCTGGGTCAGCGCGCGCAGCCGGTCGCGGATTGTCCCGTGGCGTGACCTTGCGTGTCCTGCAGTGACGGGGCGCTGAGCCCGCGACTGATTTCCCCAGCGGCCGCCCACAGGGAGTGCAGGACCGGTTGATCATCACGCCGGTCGGCCCGAACGGTGGCCGAGATTGATCCCACCGGATGCTCTGTCCCAGGGTAGAAAACCGGAACCGCGCGGGTCTTGAAGCCCGGCACGACCTGCCGTTTCTCTTCCGAGTAGCGCCGGGCACGGACGAGGGCGTAGCACTCCTCCAACTCGGCCTGACTGTGCATTCCCAGCCCCTTGACGGCCGCTTTGTCGAGATCGGTGCGGCTGTGTCGGTCGGCGTAGGCAAGGAAGAGCAGCCCCGAGGCGGTGGCGTGTTTCGGGACCCGGGAGCCGACGGCGTGGATCAGGCTCACCTCCCGGCGACCGGCGAGCCGCTCGAGGTAGACACAGTCAGGCCCCCGCCCCACCGCGAGATGCACGACCGCGGCGTGGGTAGAGCTGCGCAGATCCATCAGGGCCGGCCGTGCGACGGCCTTGAGCTGGGCCGGCCCCGGCACGAGCTGGCCGAGCTCGAAGATCCGCCAGCCGAGCTGGTAGCTCTTGCCGCTGCGAGCGAGAAGACCGAGGTTGACCAGCTCGACGGCGAGCCGGTGCGCGCTCGCCTTGGGAACGCCGGATCGCCTGCTGAGTTCGGTCAATCCGATCGAGACCGGGCCTTCGACAAAAGCGGCCAGCAGCTGATTCGCCTTCCCGAGCACAGAGGCGGGGTGCGAGTCGGCATCGTCCGGATCAATCGACACAGGCTGCCCGGGCCCATGAGGTGGCTGGTTCATGTCGGTCATCTCGTCCCCGATCTACGACTGAGCAACGACAAGGATGACCAGTCTCTGTTCCATTCGCCCGCGTTCCCGATTACGGCTGCGCAACCGCCTCGCCCTGCCAGCCTAGGCGTTCGGTAACCGCGGCCCCGACCTCAGGTGAACCGGCAGCAACCTGACATAACCGGCTGAGCTGGGGTCGCAGGGTTCGGTGAGCGAACCGACACCTCGGTGAGCCGGATGAGTGTCCCTAGTCTGTGCCTTCAACCCGCCGAGGCAGGAGGTCGCGGTGGTTGTTAACTTGATCATGAGGTGGTTATGCACATCACTTCTCGCAGACGTCTTGCCGCGACCGTCGCCGCCATCGCACTCGCCTCGGGCCCCGCGGCCTGCAGCGGCGGTGCCGATGCAGCCACGGGCGACACGATCTCGATCGGCGTCGGAATCGACGGGACCTACGCGGCCTTCTTCGTCGCCGACGCGGAGGGCCTGTTCCGCAAGCAAGGTGTGAACGTCAAGGTCGTCCAGTTCTCCGCGGGCGGTGACGCGGTCCAGGCCATCGCCGGAAAGCAGGTCCAGCTCGCCGGCTCCAGCACGACCACGGCAGTCACCTTGATGGCCCAGAACAGCAACCTCCGGGGTCTGTTCCCCTACATGAAGTCCGACACCTACCTCAAGGTGGTGGCGAACCCGAAGGTGAAGACCGCGACCGACATCAAGAGCATCGGCGTGGTCCCCGGGGTCAGTGAGTATCTCGCCCACAAGTACTTCGAGTCCGAGGGCGTGGACGCCGGCGGGGTCAAGTTCGTCAAAGCGGATCCCCCCGAGCTGCCCGCGCTGACCGCGAAGGGCGATCTCGACGCTTTCCTGTTGTGGGAACCGTGGCCGACCAACGGCGCGGCGATGGGACTGCACGTGCTCACCGACACCGGTCAGTTCGGTCAGCCGACGACCCAGATCCTGCTGGGCGAGGACAACTGGATCACCGGCCACGAGGACGATGTCGTCAAGATCGCGAAGGCCCTCAATGAGGCCAGCACGAAAATCGAGGCGGATCCGGAGGCCGCCGCCAAGACGGTGAGCAAGGGGACCAAGATCTCCGACGCGACCGCCCTGAACGAGATCAAGCAGGTCGACTACGGCGCGCATGCCTTCACCACCGACGACATGAAGAGCTTCAGCGAGCAGAGCGCCTACTTCGTCAAGGCCGGCACACTCAAATCGGTCCCGGACCTTTCCACCACGATCTTGCAGTCGTGGTACGCGGACCATGTGAAGTGAGCTGAGATGTCGTCAACGACCAGCACCGTCACCGATCGGCCCGGCGGCGCTGTCCACGCCACCGGAGTACAGATTCGCTTCGGCGATTTCGTCGCCGTGGACGGCATAGACCTCGACGTCAAGCCGGGAGAGTTCGTCTGCTTACTGGGACCCAGCGGCTGCGGAAAGTCCACCCTCATCACCGCCATCGCTGGCTTCGAGAAGGCATCGTCGGGGACCCTCGAGGTCGACGGGCGCCCCATCGACCGGCCCCGGGACAGCACCGGCATGGTGTTCCAGAGCAGTGAGGCCCTCTTCGACTGGCTCACCATCCGGAGGAATATCGAGTACGGCCCCCGGATGCGCGGCGTACCCGGGGCCGAGCGGCGGGAGATCTCCGACCGGTTCCTGGCCCTGGTCGGTTTGAGCCATGCCGCTGACAAGCTGCCCGCGCAGCTCTCGGGAGGGATGCGGCAGCGCGCGCAGATCGCTCGGGTGCTGGCCAACGAGCCCCGGGTGGTGCTGATGGACGAACCCTTCGGCGCACTCGACGCTCAGACCCGCCATGTGATGCAGACCGAGCTCGACCGGATCTGGCGGGAGACCGGGTGCACGATCGTCTTCGTCACCCACGACATCGACGAGGCGATTGTGCTGGCAGACCGCGTTCTGGTGATGACCGCCGGGCCGGCCGCCCGGATCAAGTCGAGTTACGTCGTCGATCTGCCGCGACCGCGCGACGAGAGTGACCCGGCGGCGACCGCTCTGCACCGCCGGCTTCGTGCCGACATCGGCGAGGAAGTGCACAAGGCGTTGCGGAGCCAGGGGCTGGCCGTGGAGGAGGAGAAGTGACTGTCCTCGGCATTCCGCGGACGAAGGCTACCCGTGGAGCTCTTGGCCGATCCGGTGCGAGGTTGCGCGGGCTCGGGCGACGTACGGGGATGTTCCTGCTGACCATCGCTGTCGGGCTCGTCCTCTGGCAGCTTCTGGCCGGGCACTTCGGGTCGGCGCTGATCGCGTCCCCGCGGGAGACCTGGGAGGCCGGCATCGCCCTCGCCGAGGACGGAACACTGTGGGAGTCGGTGCGAGCATCGAGTCAGCGGATCCTGCTCGGGTGGGGCCTCGGCCTCGTCGTCGGCGCACCGGTCGGGCTGCTGATGGGACGGATCCGGATCGTCCGGGAGCTGTCCGAGCCCTACATCGAGTTCTTCCGGTTCATTCCGCCGATCGCCTTCGTGACGCTCGCCGTGATCTGGTTCGGGCTCGGGGACACCTCCAAGATCGTCCTGATCTTCTACACCGCCGTGTTCATCGTCACCATCAACACGATGGCCGGCGCGGTCGCCACCGATGAGAACAAACTGCGGGCGGCGGCGAGCCTGGGGGCGAACCGGTTCCAGATCCTGCATTCGGTAGTACTCCCTTCCGCCATCCCGTACATCGTCACGGGCGCCCGGCTGGCGATGGGCAACAGCTTTCTGACGATCGTCTCGGCCGAGATCGTCGCCGCCGACCATGGGCTGGGCGCCCTCATCTGGACCTCTCGCAACTACGGACGGATCGACTGGACGTTCGTCGGGATCATCACGCTGGGGATCCTGGGGTTCAGCTTCGACAGGGCGCTGCGACTGGCGGTACGGCCATTGGCGCGGTTCAAGGTGAACATCTGAGCGATCAACACGAGGCCCGCCTGGGTCAGAGGCCTAGAGACGTCAAGAACTGGTTGACGACAGCGACCACCTCGACCATCTTGTCTTCCATCAGCGGGATATGGCCACCCTCGATCTCGACCACCTTGATCGAAGCCGCTGCCGGGTAGGCGGAAGCCACGCCGGCGAGGTGCGGATAGGCGGCCGGGTCCTCGGTGCCGGCCAGGACCAGCAGTGGCGCCGTCACCAGAGCGACCCGTGCCTCCATGACATAACGAGCGACTGCACGGTGCCCTTCGGCCGGATCAACGCCCGGCGCGAGCGCGTCACGGATGAATCGGTTGAGCAGGTCGGGGCGGCCGCCGGGGTAGTCGGGCCGCCGCTTGGCCCACAGCTCCCGCAGATGGTCACCGTCGGCGCTGAGCGCGGCCACGTCGACCGCATGAGCCTGGTCCGCGGCGGTCGCACGGCGCCGTCGTTCGGCGCGGAATGCCTCGTCGGCGAAGCCGCCGGCCGAGAAGATCGCCGCACTGATCCGGTCCGGGGCCGAGGCCGCCACCTCCGAAGCGACGTACATGCCGGTGTGGTGGCCCAGCACGGCGAAACGCGTCAGGCCGAGAGCGTCGGCCAGGGCGATCACCCCCGCGGCGTACTGCTCGATGCGCTGCGGACCGTCCGGTGGTTTCGCGGACATCCCGAAGCCGTACATGTCCATGGCAATGACGCGGCGCCCGTCGGCCAGCAGCGGCTGTACCTCGCGGAACTCGTCGAGCGATCGCGGCGTCTGATGCAGCAGGACGAGCGGCTCACCCTGCCCGCACTCCGCGTAGTGCAGCTGCCCCAGCGGGGTGTCGGCGTACGCGTAATGCATGCCTGCATCAAGCATTGACGGCGGTCGCCGTCTCGGCCGCCGGCCGGAACCGCAACACGGCTCGCCCGTTGACTCGTCCCTGGCTCAGCCTGTCCAGCGCATCGGCCACCTGCTCGAGCTCGAACTCCTGCACTGCGATGGTCAGACCTCCGTCAGCGAACCGCGGGAGCAACTCGGCGGCGAACCGATGGGCCTCGGCCTCGTTCGCCATCAGGTTGACGGGCAGGATCGAGACGGTGGAGAAGAACCAGCTGGGCAGGTCGATGGTGAACTCCGTGCCCGCGGTGTATCCGAGGCACGCGACCTTTCCGCCGCGTGCGACCCAACCGATTCGCTGGCTCAGGCCAGCCCCGCCGATCGTGTCGATCAGCAGGTCGGCCGGACGGGTCTCGGCGAGCTTCGCGGTTGCGTCGGCGTCGGCGAGCGAGATGCCCTGCACCCCGGCCGGAAGATCGCGAAGCCGGGAGGACCGCGAGACCAGGGCAAGAACGTTGGCGCCGGCAGCGCGGGCGAGCTGGACGGCCATCGACCCAACCGCACCAGTGGCACCACTGACCAGCACGGTCTGACCCGCTTCCAGCCGGCCGATGGTGAAGAGGGCCACAGCCGCGGTCGTGGTGGGGGTTAAGAAAGTTGCGGCCACGGCCGGATCCACCGGGGTCGCCACCGGCAGCAACGCTTCGTCGGGCACGACGGCGTACTCGCGCCACGTGCCGTCGCACTCGAGACCCACGGCGTGCGCTCGAAAGATCACTTGGGTACCCGCGGCGAGGGTGTCCGACTCCACCACGGTTCCGGCACCCTCGCAGCCGGGAACGTACGGCAGTGACGGGCCCAGCGGGAACTCACCGGTTCGCACCGTGAGATCGAGATGGCTGATGGTGGCCGCGTCGATCCGCACCAGCGTCTGCTGACTGCGCCGTTCCGGAAGGGGTAGATCCTCTACGACCGGAACGCCCTTCCAGTCGTGAATTCGTGCCGCACGCATCGATGGCCCTTCTCTCGGAGAGTGACCTCCCCAGGCTAGGGAAGCTTTGGCCGGATTTGTCGCTGCCGGTCCAGCCACCGGACCGCACCCATGACGTCGTGTCGCCCTCCGCCTTGACTGGCCACGACACCTACCAGCAAAGGACGTTGATGGCATCGAAGCAGTCCCTCGACCGCGGTACGACCGCAGGTCGATCGCGATGAAATTCCTTCACGAGTCACTGGCGCAAGGCGTCGCCTTCGCTTCCGGCCAAGCCCCTGCCGCGGTCGCGGCGGGCCGACCGACCGGTGATCTCCTTGAGGATCGCGATGTAGTCGACGAACGTTGGCGTCGGGCCAGGCGAAGGAGAAGCAGTTGTAGCCCACGTTGCCGCCGGTGTGCCCGAACCGCCGGTGGCCGGTGGAGTCGTCGATCTCGGTGCCCAGCCCGTAGGCGCCGTCGGGCAATTGCGGGGTCAGCATGTGCGTAGCCAGATCCTGATCGAGCAGCTGCGACTTTCCTGTGGCGGCGCGGGCGACCTCAAGGTCGAGTCGCAGCAAGTCGGTGGGTGTGCTCCACAGTCCCGCGCCGGCCATCTCCGGGATCGTGCGCCAGCCACCGGAGACGGGAGTTCCGGCGACGTGATGTCCCAACGCCACCAGCTGCGGCCGCTGGTGCGGAAACTGCTGGTCGAAGCTGCTGTCGGCCATGGCCACCGGTTCCAGCACCAGCGCATGCATGAGTTCGTCGAACCGGGAGCCGGTCGCATCTACCATCAGTTGCTGCAGCACGGCGTAGTGGCTGCCCGAGTACCGGAACCGGCTACCCGGCAGCAGGCTGGACCGCACTGGCGGGGTGTTCGCCGGGGCGTCGCCCTGCAGAGTCTGAACCAGGGACGGGATGGGTTCGTCCACGCCGTAGCCGCGGAACCAGTTGTAGGACAACCCTGCCGTGTGCGCCAGAAGTTGGCGCAGCGTCACGCTTGGGCGCCAGCCCTCGCCGGCCAGCAATCGCCACGAGGTCAGATATTCGTGGATGTCGGTGTCCAGATCGAGTACGCCGTCGGCCCCCGCGCCCGACAATGGACCGGCGACCGTCGTTTCGCCGGACGCAGCCGTAGCAGACACCCTTCCGCCCGACGTGACCATGAAGGTCATCGGCGCGGTCCCGAAGGTCGACGGCCCCACCGACGTCTACCGCGAGGGTTTCTCCATCAGCAGCACGGTGGTTTCGCCGCAGGCGGCCGCGCTGCCGTTCAACTTCATTCTGGACGATGTGTCGTACGGGCTTTCCGGCCGGGCGTTCACCCCGACGCACACCTCGGTGTGCATGGATATCGCCATCCACGCGGTGATCAATCCGGGAGCCGCATTCGGCCCATTCAGGGTCACGATCTACAAGGGCTCGACCGCCGGCAGTGGTGTGTCGGTGCCCCGCGATGGTGACGCCCGCTCGTATTGCTGGTCGGGCATCACCGCCGGCGCCGACTACCACTTCACCTACGGCTTCGGCAGCGGCGGCGGCTCCGGCGGCGTCTACGAGTATGTCGACGGCAACGGCACGGTAGGCAACCCCTGACCTCTGAGTGGACGGGTCAGGGCGCGCGGGAGGCTGGTACGGCTCCCGCGCACCCTGACGCGCTATCGGGTGCCTTCCGCGGGCGGCGTCATGATCGATACCTCGGTGAGGTGAGCGAGATCAACCGCTGGATTGAGTTCCACGGTGGAGTCAGCGGCTGGTTTGGTACGGGCCGCTCGTCCGATCGTCACCGCACCGGCGGTGTCGCTTCGTTGCGACGGATCCGCCATGATGACCCGGTTGCCCTCGTTGACCTCGTTCTTTTCACCGGCGGGTATCTGCTCCAACAGCACTGTGCCCCCCAGGCCGCGCACCGAGCCCGGCACATTGCTGATGTCGGTGTAGGCGGCACCGGAGAATCCCGTACTGGTGACCAGATCGATGGTTGCTAGTCCGGTTGTGTCGTCCACGGCCGCGACTCGTCCGACCAATCCGGAAGCGGCCACGGCGAACTGGCCCACCTGGACCGGCCCCCTGCCGTCCGTGGCCACGATGATCCGCTGATCGTCCCGGCGCACAACGGTGGCGGGCACGGCCTGCGCATCGCCGATCGCGCCGCCGTCGCCTTCCGCCATGAACACCTGTTTCGACTTGACGAAGCCGGTGATGCTGGTCGTCTGCGCGGTCGAGGAGATCGGCAGCTGCTGGACCACGAACCGACCGTTAGGCCGACCGGAACCCTGTCGGAAAACCTGGTCGATCGTGGTGCTCGACGCCTGCAACTGCGTGACCCCGGGCGCGGCCACCGCGACGGCGAAAGCACCCCAGTAATCATCACTGGCTGTGCCGATCGGGCCGGTCAAGCGAGGGCTCACCAGACTGATCACCTGCGTGGTGGCCGGGTCCGGAGCCAGCCAATCGACCCGCAACGTCAAGGCTCCCGATTCGCTCGCGTCGCCGGTGAAGAAGGCCAGCCGCGGGACATTGCGCTCGTCGTAGCCCTGCAGCACGACAACTGCGCCGAGCAGCTGATCCTGTGCCTCCAGCAGAGCCCGTACCCCGGTGTGCGGCCCGGAGCCTGGCGGCGTTGAGCTGGGCGAGCCGCGGTCCCAAGCCTCGCTCGCGCGGCGGACCAGATCGCCGCCCGTGGCGTTCCCTGTCGTTTCCCAACCGAGGAAGGGACCGTCGGGCGGGGACGCTGCCAGCTGCGGTGTAGTCCCGACACCCGCGAGCCGGAGCATCGTAGCCAGCACCGCGACGCACACCGCGGCGGCCGACACACTCACAGCCCGCCGGCGCGAACGGATTCGACGCGCCCGCCGCAGCACCTCCACCTCGTAGGCAGCGGACGGCCGTGCGGCCTCAGCCAGCTCGATCAACCCGTCGCGCAGCTCCGCCTGACTATGCATATCTCACCTCATGCTCAGCCGCGGCCTCGGCATCCGCCCACCGCGAACGCAGGCTCCGCAGACCCCGCGACGAAAGAGACTTGACAGTTCCAACCGAGCACCCCAGAACGTGCGCAGCCTCCTGCTCCGACAGATCTTCGTAGAACCGCAGCACGACAGCGGCCCGCTGCCGTGCCGGCAAACCGTTCAGTGCCCGGCGCAACCAGTCCCGCTGTTCAACCGCACCGTATTGATCGTTTGCCCGGCTCTCCGCCGAGCGCCCGAGCGGTTGCTCCCACCAGGATCGCCGCCGCCGCGCACTCAGATACGTGTTGACCAGAATCCGCTGGACGTAGTGGTCGATCCCCTGCGAATGCTGCAGCCGAGACCAAGCCACCACCGTCTTGGCCAGCGCCGTCTGGACCAAGTCCTCCGCATGCCCCAGATCACCGCACAGCAGGAAGGCCACGCGGAGCAACCGCCCATAGCTCGCCCTGACGAAATCCGTGACCTCCTCATCATCGCGACCGCCCATCAGCCCCCCGAACCATCGACGTCAACCCCACGGCAACTACATACGCTCCGAATCCCACCGAACGTTGCCGAGACCGACAAACTTTCTCCGCGAAGAACCGACGCGGTCGTGCAACAGGGGTGGATAGGAGAGCGAAGCTGGCCGTTGAGGAACAGCGCCGATAGTCGCCCACCTGGCCGCCTGGCTGCTCCACGCAGTCGATCCCCTCGTCCGTCAGGTACGGGTTACTAACCGGTGCGACTCTGCTACCTCGGAACCAGAGTCGTCTGTCGGCTGGTCTCCGGGTCCACCGCCGGGCAGCTGCACGATCTGGCGGCCGAAGGCGCCCGCGCTCAGGCTTTGCTGGCGGAACATTTCCGCGCTCACGACCACCCAAGCCCTGCCCCTCACCTGCGCTAACGACCGAGAATCCAAGCACCTAGGCGACGCGATCGGGCACCTCTACAAGTCAGGAACGCGGCGGCAAACGGGCTCGCGAAGCCACGGATCCGGGCGGTGGCGGCGACCGTTTCGTCCGGTGAGCTGGATCACCTGGGGGTCACCCATGACGGCGGATGCCGCCCCCTGCCACCAGATGTCAGCGTCTCCAGATCACGCACGGATCACGCATTCGTCCACAAGGGACAGAAAAATGGCCCTGATCAGACGTGAAACGCCTAATCAGGGCCATGATCGTACGTGCGCCGCGTAGGACTTGAACCTACAACCCGCGGATTAAGAGTCCGCTGCTCTGCCAGTTGAGCTAGCGGCGCTCTCTGACAACGCAGAAACGATAGCACGCACGCTTGCGCCCTCTCCAACCCGTACCCCGGCTAGATCATCTTTGCGGAAACCCGGACGGCGAGTGGGCACCGCGTCTTGCGCCCGTAGGGCAAGATGTGGCCGCGGAACGTGAAAACGGGGCAGAAGATGGGCAGAAGATGAGTAGCGTGCGGCGCTCGCTGGTAGCAGTCGTGGCGTTGGCGGCGATCGCGCCGCTCGCCTTAACCGCGTGCAAGGGTGGCGGCGATGACCCGGCGTCCGCCGCGTCGGTCGCCAGTGTGCCGCCGTCCGCTTCGGCCTCCGGTGGACCGGTCACCGAGTCCGGCAGCGCCTCGCCCGCCGCGATCAAGCTCAGCCCGGCCAGCGGCAAGACCAATGTGCCGGTCAGTGCCGAGATCGGGCTGAAGGTCACCGGCGGCAAGGTCACGACCGTTGCGGTCAAGGATGCCAAGGGCGGCTCCGTCGGGGGCGCGCTGCGTGAGGACGGTTCGTCCTGGGTGCCGAGCAAACCCCTGAAGAACAAGCAGCGGTACGCGGCCACTGTCACCGCCACGAACGACGCCGGCGTGGCCACCACGGCGACCACCTCTTTTACCACGATGGCCAAGCCGTCCCGGGCGACCGGCACCGGGCTCTACCTCTTCGACGACCGCACCTACGGGGTCGCGATGCCGGTGGTGGTCGAGTTCGTTCCCGGGATCAAGAAGGCGGACCGGGCCGCCGTACAGAAGCGGATGTTTGTGCAGACCGACCCGCCGCAGCCCGGCGCCTGGTCGTGGACGTCGAGTGGCACTCAGGCCTACTAT
>Ga0307515_10022499_pt1 | contig 11105 bp, 10 predicted proteins | sample 17_EM_MG_FD_194513 | JGI IMG/M metagenome (GOLD analysis project Ga0307515, IMG submission 194513) | Populus trichocarpa ectomycorrhiza microbial communities from riparian zone in the Pacific Northwest, United States - 17_EM | ecosystem: Host-associated > Plants > Roots > Unclassified | place... | reverse complement strand
CCGGGATCGGACCAATCCCCAATTTTTCGGGACCTGGACTGAACTGGCCTGGACTGCATTGGACCAGTCCACTCGGGCCGAATCGGCCCGAATACTCTGGGAGTTACTGATACACTGAGTCAACAAATAGACTCATACACATATACTCATACATGTAGACTCATCTTGCCATTCACAAGTCACAATGCACATCTCACCCCTCACCACTCGTTTGGTATGGTTGGGTTTCTCGTGGTGGTGCTTGCTAGCAGTGGCGGGTTGGTTCATAGTGATTGCTCGCAGCGGGTGGTTGTTATGAAGTGACGTTGTGTCCAATGATTCCACCAGTCCAGCAATGGACCAGTCCGGACCGGGTCCGTCCAAGTCCAGTCCAGTCCAGTCCAACCTTCCGTTTGGACTGGACTGGACTGAGCCCTACCCCAGACTGGGTCCGTCCGGACTGGTGGAATCATTGGTTGTGTCTGAGTTGTTGCTGTTGTTTATTCATACTGTATTTACTCTAGCTAGAGTATGACAGGCCCTTATTCCCTCCGCCTCCGGGCGAGCCGGTTAGATGGCGGAGCTCCCACCTACTACCCTTCGTCCCCGCTGACAAAGGAAAGAGAAAGAGGAAGAGAAAAGAAAGACTGGCCGCTCCGGTAGGCGCATGCCCGCACTTTAGTTTGTAGAATCTTGTTGCCAATGACTTTGCGCTTGTCATTGGGATAGGTCTCCTATTGCCTGCTTTGCCCTTCAGTCTGTAGCGAAAGTGCTTACAGCATTTGTCGGCCTCCCACTGGGCCTTGGCTGCTGATCTTCCTTCGGGTTGTGTCTGAGTTAGAGTTGCAGGGATTACTGTCTCACTTCTGTAGTTTTTTGGATCTACTTTGAAATTGATAAATATTATCCTGTTTGGACCGGTCCGGACCAAGCCCGTCCAGTCCAAGACTGCCAGTATGGGGCCCGGTCCAGTCCGACCTTCCGGTGGGACCGGACCGGACTGAGCCCTACCCCAGACCGGGTCCGTCCGGACTGGTGGAATCATTGGATGGCATAGTTAAACCCGTACTCCTGTTAGAGAATATTAGGCATAAATATGACTACGCGTGTAAACTTTAAAGACTATTTTAATTTTTGAGCAGCTCACTGTCGCCGGAAATTCCAGTGTCCAGCTATATGACCGACTGTAGTAGCTCTGGGCGAGATCTTGCATCGACGAAAGTGCAAGAATGGCCTCCGGTGAAAACTTCAGGAACTCTGGAAACGGGAATTTTGGAGCCCAGATATACAAAGGATTCCAGATGACATACCAATGATACACTCTAAACAAACGTAGAAAACCTACGCACTTTGAACTGACTCTTATCCGGCCCTAATCAACGTTTTCTCACTCTTCATTTAATGAAATATTGTGGTTGTGAACCTAAATGTCAGAGTTGCAGAGACCGTATTAGCAAGATCTGAGCTGCAGCTTCTCCCTACAGAATCCAGAACCAATTCATCTTCACGAAAAGTCACGTTCCTGGTGATTTCAGTGCGAGCGTGACAAGAAAATAAGAAATCGGCTACGGCTGTGGAGCTGGTTATTACCTATTCGCCGGATTTTTAAGTTACGGGACATCTGAAACCCTAGTCTGGACTTACAATTAGTTACTATCAGCGCTTGAAATGACTCTTGTGTCCCATAACTTGAAAATCGGATGAGTAATACCTCAAAAAGTTCGAGAACTTGGTTGAGCTGCATTTCTATTGATGGGCGCTTCGCGGAAATGCTAGACTCCCTCGTTTAGTGATAGCCGCGACTCAAAAAAAGGAAAGCAATACCTCCTAAGCGCAAACCTAAACTCCGTGATAGAGTTTCCTTAAACGGTGTGCAAGGATCCGTACTGTTCATTGCGAGTTTAATAAACCCGGATCTTTTTCGAATTATTCACTAGCGTATCCTCTGAAATTTGTGTGATGACGTCCAACACCTTGTCCTACACTCAGACGTTGCCCGCCAGGCTTGGTACCACTAGACTGAATATTGTGCGAATTTGTTTGGACGAGACTCAAAATCATCGAGGACCAGAGTGCCAGAGAAGCAACGCCAGCAAGTCGCATTACCAAAATGTTCGCCCTTCGGTTCTAGCTAAGCCTTACATTTTACCAAGCGATATGGGCAAATAATATTTTTCGGTTCTCCATCAACACCTTATTCACGCTTGTCCGATACTAGGCATCTACATCAGCTCTCGAGCAGCCGCCCCATGCAGTACACCAATCCACGCAGAGCACAGCCTTGGCACCGTCGATAGTTGTGTGGAAGAAACCTTTTGAGAAACAGTATATGCTCAAGACATTAATTTAGGGTTAGCAAGAAATGGCTTCTACTATATAGGGGCTTAATCGGAAGATTGTCCCGAATTATCCATGTCTCCTCCTACAGATTTTTCCCTATGTTTAGGCATTGTTGCCTAAACACAGCGGATATGGCGGAAGAGGAATTTGATGAAAACCGGTTTTCATGAAAATGGGGAAGAGATTTTGCAAAATAATCGCTACGTGTTTATCGTTCCTTGATTGCTGCAGTTTTCGGAATGTCTGACCGCATATAATTGCAGAATAGCTTGCCAGCGGTCACCTAGTAAGAAGCGGAACGAATCGGAGAGGCTTGTGAGGCAAGGTGCATGTCAAAACAAGAGGAGTAGTTTGCGAATAATCGATTTTGCCGACTGCTGTAATGCGGGGTAAGCCTATTCAGAACTTGGTTGCATGTTAATCTTAGCACACATAGGTCTCCAAAACCACGCGAGAATAAAGGTGAGGGTATAAGCGGGCAGATTCCTCCAACACCACCGCCTTCGAAAATAAAAACGAAGAATGGAAGACACAATTCCCCCCGGAGCCTATATCATCCGAAACCAAGGAACGTCTGCCGTCCTCCAAATCAACTCTCAGAACCAATACGGAGTCGCACCTATCACAGCCAACATACAGGATGAGGAGAAATACAGAGAGCAGCAAATATGGTGGATCGAAGCTGATCCATGTTACAAAGAGCTCAACACTCTCAGGGAAATGACAGCACAGGAAGGGGGAGTTTACCGAATTTCCAACATCGCTCGATCAATGTCACTGGACCAAGGACATTCACGTACTCCAGGTAGAGCCGTAATTGGGTACGAACATCATGGAGCGCCGTGGCAGCTTTGGAGATTTAGACGGTGGAAGGCATATGGTGGCGGGTGAGTCTCAGCTCAGAGAAGACTGAAGGATTTTGTACGGCTCTTATGGCTCAGCTCACCTTTTGTTGACCTCACTGGTTAACCCTAGCCAACATTTCGGTTGTCTATCTGAGTGGGGAAGAACCGAGAACAGTATTTTCTAATACTTTGTGCTTATATAGAGAAGCCTACATTATTACCTCCGTTCACTCCGGCAATGTGATAGATTCGGCTTGTTTCATTCGACAGACGAACATCGACAGCGAATCACGAGCCTGGGAGCTCGTAAATCCGCTGATCAGCATTCCCCATGGCTGGCTCCAGATCCGAAACGTTTCGTCAGGCCACCTTCTGAGCCATACCTTTATTTCTCTTCCGCCAATCTCTGTGCTTTCAACATCCAAATCTCTATCCTACCCAGGGTCTTGGGCTACACAGTGGGCTTTTATCCGAGCTTCAGACTTGGGCCATAGCAATGCTGGAAGCAGGGACTACATCATTAGGAACCGGCTTACCAGGGCATACTTGCGGTGTCAGGAGTCGGAATTCTTGCATCAAGGGGGAAAGGAAGGGAGTGTTAACGCCTATGAGACTCGATGTTACGCGTTTGAGTTTTGGCGCTTCGACAGAAATGCTCAATCGAATTGGAAGATTGTGGATTCAAAAAGTGGATTTCTTCTTGAAGAGGCTGCTGCAGCTGTGCCTTTGATGGATGGCATGGAGGTTGTTTGCGTCACTAAAACTACGGACGAGAGAAGAAGTTGGGTGCTTATGTAAGTGACTAACACCTATCACCGGGTAGATCGGAGCTAATAGAATAGCCCTATCAAAGATATTGACAGGACAGACACGTCGGTGAGCAACCTCATCCTCCGAGGTGACCCCTACTTACCACAATGACGAGATAAATAGCGCTCCCGACCTCCAGTCAACGTTACACGTGATTATATTTCTTAATCGTGATCGTCAATCGGCTTGACTTGAAGTTGTGGCGCAGTATGGGTGCTGTTTTTTCGTGCAACTGTAATTGGTTTTAACTGCGGGGAAGTCTGCAAACGGTATTCCATAGGAAGGGTTAATTGTTTAGTTATTTTATCCGTTGCAATACTAGTTGAATTGCCTTCAATAGTACCCGAGTACACCTCTGCAAATCCCGCCACCCACATCCCGTAACTTCTTTCCTTCGAGGTTTGTGGTGTGCTCAGGTGGAGCCGCTCCGCTCGCCTAAGCCCGCACTCTCAACACTGCTCTCAATTAAGGATATAAGTTTTGCGCCGACTGCGGAGTGTAATTGAAAAATTTGTGGTTACTGTAATGGTAGTCGAGTAGAGTTGGTACAGCATGGATACTAACTGCCGACTTCCTTTTGCGGTCTCGATCCATGTTCAGCATTACATGTAGAGGCTGGGTAATTGCTACTTAGTCGCCGCTTGAATTTTCACTCCAACTACGGGTGCAGCTGTATCCTCTTGATTACGACCCATTGACGTACATGGCAGTATTGATTTACCATGTATTAACTGTATGTTTTTCACCTGCCAGTGTTAGAATTGCGATATACATAATGGCTTGGATAATTGTCAACTCTGGGGTTTTTTGATGTTTTTTCCACAGCCGCTCAATAGATCTTGGAGATATTGTAAATTAGAGACCGAGATGCGGGGAAACATAAAGTTTACTAAGTTTTTTAGGAATTTCATTTCGTGGTCCGGACAAAACTCGTAGACTTAATTTGGGTGGACATCGTTTATGTCTCCGTGGAGCGCGCATCCGACAAGCTCGCACATCTCATTTCCCCCGCTATTTTTCATCTGCCAAGATACCTACCACTACTAACTTTATGTTACGTGACCTATTTATAGTACCGCCGACTTTTATGTTTGGCACTCCCGATTTGCAAAGTATCAGCGTTTCTTTTTCGATGCACGGATGTGCTCTCGCTGTCCGAGATCGTGTTTCACCCGACTTGCGTGTCTCATACGTTAGCTTCTGCATCTCGTTCCGATATCTCTCTTGCACACTCTTATACCTCTCTAGCTCGCTCATTTTCCTCTCCAACTCGTTCTTATTCCTCTCCAGCTCGTCCTTATTCCTCTCCATATCGTCCCGGTACCTCTCCATCTCGCTCTTCCTCCACTCTAGCTCGCTCTGGTTCCTTTCTAGCTCCCTCTCACTTCTCATTAACCTGCGCTCTAAGAAGTTGTTGTCATTCCGGAGTTCTTCAATAGCATTCAAGTCGATTTGCGCGTTGGATTTGAGCTTCTGAATTTCCCTTTCTTGCTCGTAAATGAGGTTGTCCTTCATGTCGAGTAGCTCTTGGATACCGTCAGGATGAGCGTATGTGTCGATGTAATCCTCTATCCACGCGATTTCCTCATGCTGTCGGCCGATGTAGGTGTTCAAATGGGTAATTCTCGCATCTTTGTCGGCGCTAGGGATGTCTGCCGGTATCGAACGAGTAGAGGGCATTTTGCTGTGTGCGCGACGGGTGTTATTTTGGTGCTGCTTCACAGCTTAGCGATGTTGGACGGAACTGTGTGTTCAAATAGAGATCTAGGACAGTAGCGCACGATAAAACACCAATTTATAGCGAATCTGAGTTGCAGTGGACCAGCTACATAGTAACTCGGGAACCAAGCAAATAGAGGGGCGTATTGAATGAACCCTACCCACACCACAAAGACGCATAACGTACATCCACCATCCATATTTTAAGATGAAGTCAAACAATACAACGATAGTTGACATGTTCAAATAAATCCGATGTCCCCGCTATAGAGCCTTGTTAGTCGCTGTCCTTCAGTTCAGGTGATATTATTTCAAAGATGGTCTTGATGGATAGCTTGCGGCATTACCCACTTTTTTTGCCCCGAGTTTGGGTAAGCATGCACTGGCATAGATATAATCCTCGCAAATAAGTCACTGAGCTTTGGGGGTTTGGATTCCGTCTCCGGTCTCGGTCTGCAGAAGGCAGCATTGCATGATGCGTTGTTGCTGTGTCTAATCAAAATAAGAAAGATGTAACACTGCTGCACAGTTCTAGCAACCCCACTTCTACATGTTGCTTTCAGACAATAATGCCCCACACATATGCATCCTGCGATGCAACCGGCGAACATCCTAGACCAGCAAACCGGCTGTAATATTAAAATTCCCGAAGTCATAACCGTCTCAGAGTCCACACTCTATGATATCATAACGAGGTCTCTACACCCCCACATTACAATGCCAAGGTGGTACCTACTTCACGTGGCACTAATATGGTGGAGTACTTTGAACAATGTGGGTGTTAGATCTTTCTCAACCGTTGCATTGCGTCAAATATACTAGATCAGTCACACACGGTACGTACTGTTGGAGGGTAGTAGTACGTTGTAGTTTATGTCATTTTCGTCCAGTTAGATCCACTTACGTAGAAGAGATTTTGTTGATGGCCAAAACTAGACCTCGTTTCAACGAATATCTCGATTTCACAGCAACCATACAATAGAGAGCGCTGTCATTGAAAGATTAAGATCTTCGGCTGCCGGAGAAGATGGTGCAGATTTTTATAAAAATTACGATATTGTCCGCCCGAAACAGGTCATGGAACTCAAGATTATTCTAAAACAGACAATCAGGTTGTGTAAAAGTTCAACACAAAAAATTACTGCAACAAACAACTGTTCGGTTATCCAGAGATGTGGGAGTAGTGAACTATTATAGGTAGACCCAATGTTGAACAAGAGTTTTCTCGGGGTTTATTCGAGTAACTAGGGTTCAAATGTCACTTAGCGCACGTATGTCGACCCCTGCCCCGAGATTTATTGAGTTAATCAACTTTAAAAAAGAGCCTCCAATATGCTGCACTACGCACTCTACATATCGGAAATAGTCCTAATTCTAGTTCAGACATTCATTTCTATAGTGTCGCTTTCCACGACACTTTAAAAACGTAACATCGGTCCTTTTTTCCTCGCTCAGCCACTTTAGATCTTCCTCATACGTGCGATAGCCATTTCCAGATCTTTGGGGCTATCAACCAATGATTTGTTCAACCGGAATCCGAATATAGCTTCTCTCCAGCTCTCCGGTAGCCTATTAATATAGAAAAACGTATGTTCGTCGTCTGGCATCCTACCATTCTCTGTGTCACCCTTGGCAAAGTTATACTTTTCCACCAGCATATCGATCTTCATCATGTAATTCAAGACACACTTGCACACCTGCAATTGCAAGTTGTAGAGCTCCTGCCGAAGATGCCATACATGTAGAGTCCGCCTGTAGCCTTCCCGAATTTTATCCCAGAGCTCCTTCGGGTCAGTGTGATCAGTGGTGTACACCCTGCAATGACACAAGCCCACAGGGGGTGCTGTGATTCGGATGATTCCGAGGGCTCGACTTTGCCGGCGCCGCAAGGATGCAGTTAGATCGGAGGCGTGGTGGGTGGCGGAGGAGACTCGGTGCCGCTCACTATGTGCCATAGATTTTGGGATTCGCTTTGGAGAACATGCCGCATATCCGATGCCCAGAGAAAGTAGTTGTCGCGGGATAGATGCTCAACTTCGTAGCTGATGCCAGAGTCGGAGTCGGGGTCGGAGTCGGAGTCGCCGGCGTATAGTTGGAAGTTTGTCGATGGCATGATTGTGGGTTATCCTGAAAGCTGAATTAGTAGTCGTTTTAAAATCACTATCTATCGCTTAGGATCGCGCGCAAAAGGGGTGGGGCAGTGGATCATGCCTGGAGTAGGGGAGGATGTTTGATTCTCCTGTAAGTGGAAGTTCATTCTGATGGGCTTGCCGAGCTATCATGATAAATGGTTACCCTGACGACCGTGCCAATCGTACTCTACTACGTCATCACCACCCCTCGATCTGATTAAATCTAATTGCTGCATATCTTATCTAGATTAATTTTATCTTATCGGCATCTAATCCGCTTCAACACTGTCTCTGTTTGGTTTTGCTATTCGAATACAAAAGAATGTACGTCCCTATCTTCGGGTGCCATACCTCAGAACTTTAATATATTCAAGGGTATCAATCTACAGGGGAATGAGAATCTCTCTTAATTTACTTCAGCGATAGTGTTAGGCACGAGATCAGATGTGCAGGATGTGAACGGGGATAGGCGAGACTAATGTCGACGGGTCTTACCGACGGTACAAAAGTACGCGCTAATAACAAGTAGGTGTCAAACGAGTAAGTGCCATTTTTCGGAGAGCATAACGAGTAAAAAAATTGTCAGCACGAAATTGGTCGAGTAAGTACCCATTTACCAAAAGATAAAAGGTACGTAAAACGTATGCACGCATTCCTCGAAATCCTATTTTATGGGCCCCAAGAATATGCGTCAGCTCTGGATTGGACACAATGTAGAAACTCCATTTCTACTTGGTGAACCTCCGGTTGTGTGAACCACTGGCCGGAACGGGACGGGACCAAGGGTCTCTCGCCTCCGTCTGGAAACGGGATCTCGCATATACAGTTGAAAACCAGTCTGTTGCTTCCGCTGACCATAACATATCCCATCTTGGCAACAGGATGCAACGGGATCTGTACATACATAATCCCGCTTCCGTTCAGAGCCAATGGTTCACACGACCTCCGGCAGAGGTAAAAGTCGGTGTTGATGCCATGTACTCGAGTATGACGTATCCCGGTAGTGATAGTTAAGATATCGTACAGAGCAGAGGACGTAGGAGAAAAGCATTCCCCGTTGTCTCCATCCACACCCGAACCCATCTAGCTCTAAATATCCATTCCCGCACCTCAATACTCAATCCAGCTTCTATCTTGGTGTATGCCATCATCACGACTCATCATGGTATACGCAGTGAAAACCGCTGGATAGTGGGTGGGCATCATCGTGATTCTCGTAATCGACTGTAGGATTTACTCTCGTCATTGATCGTAGCATCTATTCTCGTTTAATAGTTAGCAATGGTTGATATATACGGTGGTGTCGCGCGTGCCGGCTAAACGATATCTCATTCATTCCAATGTTGACTTGTCTAACTAGTACGCACCTCCCATTGTGATCATATTTACCGTGATTATAAGTCCTGCGTGGGTGTAGACAGTATAGTTAGTCTCAAATTGCTTCCTAGTGAGCATCGTCGGACGGTAACTACGCTGGCCTTCTTTCGACGTCAGACGTAGTCTCTTGAATCTCGGCAATGATAGCTTGGTGTCTCTACCCCACTCCATTCTACTCGGCTGCACTTGTATCTGTAGGTGTGCTTCTTCGCTTCCAATTATCTCCAAATGCGCTTGATTTATCCACAGGCATTGTAACAATCTATCGCATCCACTCAAGACCTCGGCTTGTACCGGACTCTGATCTGGTTGTCCAAAATATTATTGCACTGCAGGACGTCCGGACTATTGGTGTTGAATATATTAATAAATTCATCGTTAGCCTGCATAAAACTTACGAGCTGCAGCAGTATTCCTAAGTGGCCGGCCCGGCCGGCCAGCAATGAAGCCGGGCCTGGCCGTCGACAAGGCATGCCACCGAATGCAGCCTCGGGCTTGGTACGGCTCCTATTCTCAGTGATTCTCGGGCTTCGTACGTAAACCTATTTCTCCGTGAGCCTCGGGGTAGGTACGATGCCTAGTTCTCCGTGGCCGTCGGGTGTGAGTAGTGCTTTGTTTTGGTATGATTTCGTTTCTTATTTATGTCTATCTTATTCTCTCTTTGTACGATAGACAGTTCAATCATCATCATTCTTCTCTCCTCTCCTCTAATTAGTCTCAACATTAGACTAGATCAGTACTGCAAAATCGCGTTACAGACCAGTTCAGACCGGTCCATGTCCAGCCCAGTGTTGTCAACCGTCCCGTCCGAGATTCCTCCAGGACGGACGGGACGGCGCCAAGGTCGTCAATCCCGTCCTTACTCAAGACGGACGGAATGTCGGCCGTCATCCACCGTCATCGGGCGGTTACTGTTTATCTTTAGACGAGACCCAATCGAGCCCAATAATGTTATACAGGCTTCGGAATGTATGAAATCCTGGGTGCAGAGGGCGTAACCTTTACAGAAACAGAGTCAGAAATAGTATGGACAGAGCAGATGCTCACCGATCTTGCATCACGGTCGGAATAGTAATTGAAATGATTTTGGTATAGTTTTTGTTATGTGTGCTAAGACTTCTCCGTCGACGGCCGTCCTTCCGTCCGTCTCCGTCCGGCCTCCAAAAGACGGCGCCGTCCCGTCCCGTCCTCAGTGATGTCGGACGGACGGGACGGTTGACAACACTGGTCCAGTGTTCCGAAGCGGTCAGGCCGGCCGCTGGCCGGACTGCTGATCCGTAGACCGGTCAGATACAGACCACCCAAATTACGGCCGCCACCGACCTGGGCCGACCTGCAGATATCTACAGATTTGGGTGTGTTATTATGTGACCTGCAGAAGCCTGCATAAATCCGCAGAAGCCTACATAAATCTTTAGATTTAGCAAGGTTAAATAAATAGTTGCTGCGAAGCACACTGTTACTGCATATATCTGCATATGTCTGCGTTGACCTGCATAGACCTGCAGAAGCCTACATATATCTTCAGATTTGACAAGGTTAAACAAATACCTGCAGCGAAACACACAATTACTGCCTATATCTGCATATATCTGCATTTGCCTGCATAGACCTGGAGTGTTTGAAATCATGGGAGCATGCAGGTCTGGCTCAAGTTGATGAGGTCCGTGAGGTGAATGAACTGCTCAAGGCCTTGGAGAAGCGGCAAGTGCATATTTGAGCATAAGAAGTGGCTGTGTTTGGGTTAGAGAAATAGTGGTGGAGGACATTGATGGTTAACAATATTTGTAACAAGTTTCTTTTATTTTTTAAAGATTTTGCACCACATTGTTTTGTATTATCTAGTAGCACCATCGGCCGCCAGATATCTGCAGTCCGGTCAGATCAATTCTTCCAGATTGGC
>Ga0307515_10022498_pt1 | contig 11105 bp, 4 predicted proteins | sample 17_EM_MG_FD_194513 | JGI IMG/M metagenome (GOLD analysis project Ga0307515, IMG submission 194513) | Populus trichocarpa ectomycorrhiza microbial communities from riparian zone in the Pacific Northwest, United States - 17_EM | ecosystem: Host-associated > Plants > Roots > Unclassified | place... | reverse complement strand
AGAGATGAAAAATAGATCCAAGGGTGCTGCTTGGATCCAAGTATGTCGGGCTTGGGTTGCGCACCCCCCCACCCAAGGGAGTGTTAAAGTGCATGCTCAGCACCTTACGTGCTGGGCAGCACACCCAACAAGGTGCTGAGGTGCATGCCAAGCACTTGCTGGGCGTGACACGCCCAGCAAGGCAAGGCAAGGCAAGGCATGTCATGCCCATGCTGGGCATGACAATAAGCCCAATATAGGCGTACACCCATGCTTGGTGCATGGAATTAGGATCTTGCCCAAGCCCATATCCTTAAGAGCAAGACTCGGGCTCCTTGGGTGTTTTCTTCGGTCTTTTGTAGGTTTTTGGGTCCATTTTAGGGGGCGTTTTGCTCCACTTAATTTTGGATTCATCAGTAGCCCCTCAAGTATTTGTGGTATTAATCCACTACTATGATGATTTCATCTAATTTCCTTCTTATAAGAAGAGGGGTTGAAACCACGGATAAGTAGCTAAGGGGAACCTATAGAGGGTGAACCTTCACTCAGACAAATTTCTAAAAGGCTGAGGGGAGCCTAAAAAGGGTGACCCATCCATGACAACACCCATACTTAATTTTTTTTTTTTGCTAAAGAGCTGAGAGGAACCAATGGATGGTAAGCCTATACTTAGAAAAATTTCTAAGAGGTTGGGGGAAACCCAAAAAGGGTAAGTCTATGCTTAGAAAGATTTCTAAGAGGTTGAGAGAAACCTAAGAAGGGTGACCCATGATGATGCCTATACTTAAAAAAGTTTATAAAGAGGCTTAGGGGAATCCAAAGAGGGTGATTATATTACATCGGGGAAACCAAGTTCATCCCTTGGAGAGTAGTCGGACTAGAGTATGGAAAGTATGTGACTTACCTAGGATGACATAGGGACTTGGAAGCCCATAGAAAGTCAATAGCCTCCATAACGATGACGTGGGGGCTTGAAAGCCTCCCGCTGAAGAGTGATGCTAGTTCAAGACTGTATTGGAGAGGCAGGAGATCTAAGATAAACCCTTGATGAATTGGTGAGAGGCCTTTAGATATAACCTAAAGAAAAGGGATCCCAAATCAACCCTTGACAAGTTTGTGAGAGGCCTTTAGGCATCATCTAAAGAATGTGTCAATCCGAGACTGCACTGAAAATCTACACATAATTATGTTCTAACATAATTAATTTTTATCTATAAGAAACATAATCACTCATGGATTTGTAATTAATAGATTGGCAATTAAGCCACTCTAAAAGGACACAACAAGCTAGCAAAAGTTGAGTTTGAAGCGACCTCCCTTTTTTTTTTATAACAAATTCGATTATTCCATTGATGATCACACATGAAATAAATTGTTGGTGCTTGACAGTGACATTTGCTTACTATGAAATGATTCCATTGTAAATCTAACGGGGATAGTCGTATCTCATGAATGATCATTTTCTCCCGTGAAAAAAACAACTCCTAGCAAAACCTGAAGGAAGACAAGTTAAGAATGATCCTAATTGTAAAGTTTTTTCCTTTTTTTTTCCCTTATGAACAAACTAGTTTCTCTATTAGAGATTGAAAATTAGTGTGTTTAGTATTATGATACTTTTTAAAAATAATTTTTTACTTGAAAATATATCAAAATATTTTTTTTCAGATTTTCTTTTAATTTTTAAGATCAGTACATCAAAACTATAAAAAAAACACTAGAAAATATTAATTTAATGTTTTTCAAATGAAACACACTATTAAACAAACCTAATTGATTTTATCTAGAGAATTTGTGAAAGGTCTTTAGGCATCATTTAAAGAATGTGTTCGTCCAAGACTCTACTAGAGATCTGTAAATAGGTTATATATTTCAAAGATACAATATTTTTATTTCAAAAATAAATTTACATTTCCTCTAGTGATTGTGCATCCTAAGGTGATCCAAATGCCAAGTATGAGGGAAATTTTTCAAAACATGTTATGAAGTTGGTAGGTGTTCGCCTTGGCTTCCCTAATAACCTTGAATGGGTGATCCCATGCATTTTGATTCAAGGGGATAGTAAATTCTTAGGATACACCAAGTGCTCATGGGTTGGTTCTTCATGGTTCTTTATTGAGCTTTCATTTATATTAGGAGAATGATTTCGTTTGGAAAATCTATATTAGTTATCCATGTAATGATAAGGGGACCAATGTCTTAGCAAATCATCCTCTTTCACTCGTATGTGATTTTTCATGACTTGCTTCACCTTAAGCAATCCTTTTCGGGTAAGGCATAAAGTTTTCTCTAGAGGGTATGTTTCCTTACCTCTCTTATCAAGGCCTCTAACGTTTCTAACTCAAGTATTTTTTCCATCTGAGCATCTTCTTATTGAATCTTTTCAAATATACCCGAGTAGACTCACCCTCTTATTAGGTAACGCTAAATAGTTTTGTAGATCTTTTCTTGGTGGGTATGATAGTGTTGAAGCACGCCACTAGCTTAGTGCAGAGGTCACTAAACCCTTCTGTCATAACCCAATTTTTGACAACATAAAATTAAAAAAAAATAAAAAATGAAATGAATGAAAAATTGAGGTTTGGATCAAGACAACACAAATTGAAAGCTTTGAGGGGTTAATTATCTTGGTTTTATGACTTTGAAAGTTAATTTTAAAAGAAATCGAAAGAATTAACAGGTATGGGATTTCAATTAAACTTTAATTTGGTTTAATTAATGATATCGAGAGATCGATTGAAAAACAAATAAATTTGAAGATTTAATTAAGCTTAGATTTAGTTTAATTAATGAAATCATGGGCATAATTGAATAAATATTAAATTTCTGAGCTATTTAAGGTCGAAATTACAAGTGATTAAGGTCCAGGGACCATCTTGTAAAAGACACTGCATTTCTGCCCAGGGGCTAGATTAAGGGTTTTTGAAACTTGGAAGACCAAATTGAAAAACGGCTGCCCAGTCCAGAAACGGCGCCGTTTTTCATTTCTAGCCATCGTCTTCTTCCTCTTGAAATAAAGGAAACAACCTACAAAGAAAAAAAGAAATCCTGTCTAGGTAGACAGCTCAACACAAGTAGGGACATATTGATTTTGGTCTGCTAATGTCCCCAATCCAATTAGGCCCCCCCTCCGAACACGCCGCTGGAGTTCGAGTCCAAGCCCTATTGGCTGGGCTAAACCCAGCCCCATAAAAAAAAAAAAAAGAGTGGGCCGGATCTGGGTTAAGGCCCAGCTAGCCCAAATTATGTTTATTAAGTGTGTGTTTGGCAAAACACACCCTTATGCCTTGACTATAATTATTATGCCTTTTCTAATTTGATATTTGGCCAAACGAGCTCCTTTTTTATATCAAAAAATTCCAAAAATATTTGGGGATCTTTGTTGATTTATTTGTGGGCCCCTCGCACTTTGATTTATTTTTTTTCTTTGCGTTTTGTATTTTTTTAGGTTATGTGCTCAATATGTGGCCTATTATTGTTAAATGCAAATATATCGTACAATGTTTTTTATTTTTATTTTCGTCTAAAAAGAGCAATTAATAATAAAGGATAAACAAGAAAAAAAATGGTATAGAAAATTTCTTCTTCAAATTTATTTTTTTGCAAAAATATTCACTGACACCAGAGTCAGGAGTATCGTATTTCTTGGATTTGTGTGATATTTACCAACGCCAGAGTTGGAAATATTCGTAGGAATTGTTCACTGATATTAGAGTCAAGAACATGAAAGGAAGAATAAAAAAAAAGGAAAAAGGAGAACAAATTCTTAGCAATTTTAGACAAAACCAGCAATCCAGCCTGCCTTAGGTGGGACGCTTAGGGGGTGATAACATCTTCCCTTTTGCGTAACCAGTCCCGTATCATAGAATCTCTGTTGACTAGTTAGGGTTTCTAGTGACCATAATATTAAGTGGCGACTCCTTGAACAAGACTTTTTCCCCTAAAAAGAACAAGATGTCAGATATCTATTTTTTTTCCATATCGAGATTAATTTTTAATTGGTTGTTGCGATGTCCGGGTGTGACACCTTCAATGAAGCTTAACTCCAAATTATTGTACCAAGCATATGTCTTATAAGGTTGTAGGGAGGATTTTGCATATTGAGTCAATATCCTGGATGACCAACTATAAGCTCCTACGTACATCCTGTACATGCTCTCTTAGGTCAGTCAGACCATCATAATTGTCCAGACTCATGTTTATGGAAATGTAGTCCTTGGAAAGTCGAATGTTCAATACTCGTTTGGACAAGGGAGAACACCTTCACTGATGAGGGCTATAGTCATTATCCTAGGTATGCTCATGTATAGACCTTATCTTAGTCCTTTTATGTTAGGCTCTTGGGTGTCTAGGGAGTTTGGCATGGAACAACAATTATAATAACTAGTGTCCATCTCATGGTAACTAAAAGGAAGATTTTTAGGGTACTAGATCTATACATGGGTATCGCAATGATGCAAGTGACCCCATGATGGACTCTCAAGATTGTCCTTATGTTTAGTTTTCTTTGGGTAGTGTAATTGTCTATGGGCACTTGGTGCGACCAGTAGCCGTGGTATTGAGGTGTGGTGTGTTATCGAAGGTGTCAGGATTCGTCGGGATGGAAAGGTTTGATTTTGACATTGGGTTGCCAACACATTCTAAGTGAGGAGTTGCACTTGACTAGTGAGCTGTTGAAAGTTTGGTTGGGTAGATGTGTTCGTGATAACGAGTAAATTTATCTTACATCATGACACATAGGTATCTTGTTTGTGTGTTATGGAATGGTCTGGAAATATCAAAGACAAGGTTTAGAAACTGATGGTTTTTTTATCAGTTTCCCACAGACGACTCCAATTGATGAATTCTAAAATTTAAGATGGATAGGAATGAGGTTTATGTGTTGGATAATTGACTGATATTTTAGTTCAAGCAATCTGACACATTCTTTCTAGTCAAGGTATCTAGTGACTTGACATGGAAAGCCTAGAGGATTGACAACTGGTAATAGTTAATGTCTGTTAAGTCAGGGTGACCAGTAGCTATGGTAGTAGCAGGTGGTGCATGGCAAGCTAGATAATCGGTAGCTGTGGTAGTAGTAAGTGGTGCCTGATAAGTTAGGAGATTGTTACTTGAAAAAGGTTTCATTTGATGGACGTGCTGACTCTCTAATGGTAAAGTCAGTAACTTATTAGAGTGAGAAAGAGTAAAGATATTTTAGAGAGATAAACTCTGAAAATATTTATGCTGAAATATTAAGAATAAAGAGATTGTAAACCTTGAGTTTGAAGGATTCATGGGGTATTTATAGCTCATGAATCTTGTCCTTTTGCAGAGAAGAGAGGCTAAAGTGTAACTTTTCTCCTGTGATATTTTGAGTTGTATTATATTCAAAATAATACGTATAGGATCAATGAAAAATACTGAAGGACCTAGTGGGGCTCCTGAAGAATTCTTAAGGGAGTGTTGGGCTTGGGCAAGGTGTTCGAACCCATTAAAGATGAAAAATAGGTTCAGGCATGCTATCTGGACACAAACATGTTGGGCTCGGGGTGCGTGCCCAAGTGCGTTGGGCTCGGGGGTGTGCCCCAGCCCAAGGGGGTGCTAGGGTGCATGCCCAACACTAGCTGGGTGTGTCTAGCCCAGCAAGGCTGGGTATGTTATGCCCAGTACGGGGGCGTTCACCCATGCTTGGTGTGTGGGCTTAGGATCTTGCTTGAGCCCATGCTCCTTAGATATTTTCTTTGCTTTTATAGGTTTTTATTGTTCTATGTGGGGATTTGTTTGCCCCATTTATTTTTTGATTCATCATATGTGTTCAAAAAAGTTAGATTATTCTATTTATATGTACTTTTATTATATCTCATTGCAGCAGTGCATGTAATGCCTACTATAAGCTATCACAAACTAGCATTTATAATAAAAAAAATGATTTATAAATAATTTTTTGATATTGAAGTTCCAAATAAATTAATGTGTCAATCTATAAATAGTAAAATATTGTTTTCAATTAAAATAGGCTTTTTAGGTCAAAATTAGTCAGGGTTAATTTTCTGGTCATCTCAAGTAGTCGGAGCTATATCAATAAGTGATGTGTCATCTATTACAACAAATAATACGTTGTCTTTTTTTTTTCAAAGAAAAAAAACAATGGACAACCGACGTGTTATCAGCCCATTCCAAAGAAAGAGAAAAAGGGAGAGCTAAGTGTGTGAGACTGACCTTGCAAGTCTATACATGCCTGATCTTCTTTTTTATATTAATAACATGTTGGCCCACTTAGGGATTAATATCATTCAATTTTTATTTTTATTTTTATGTTTTAAATAAAACTATATAATATTTTTATTTTTTATTAATATATTTGTTTTATAATATTTGCAAGCGTTTTTTTAATTACCTTTCATGATTTTTTATAGCATTGTTTTATAAATAGTTTTGATATTTTTTGTTGATTTTTTTTTGTTGTATAATTAAATAAAAAGTAGATTCTATATAAAAAAAAAAAACTATTAGAACCAACCGGATTCGTGACTTGGGTTGTAGGTTTAGTGAGTTACCCAGGTTAACATGAGTTGATCTAAATCTTTTTGTAAGTCATAGTACTTCTTAATAATTTTAGTAAAAATGTTCCTTTTTGTAACATATATTTTTAAGTTTAGTATGTGGTTTTCACATCATATTATATAAAAACATTTTGAGGCGACATAATTTATATTTAATCTAATATTTATGCTGTAAAGTAGTCTTAAAAAACATTGCAACTTATTTTTGTTTAAAGTTTATAATATTTGTTTCTTAGACTAAATATCTAAATGTATTTATCTTTCCTTTTCTTTTCTCTTACAAATTCAGAAATTTATTTAAAAGTTTATTTTTAAAATTCTTAGATCTATTTCACCGACTTCAAAATTGAACAAAAAGAATTTTGACTAACTTCTTATTAGAGGAGCAAGACAGAACAAAATTGAGTTATTAATTACTTTTTAATGGATACATTGGGATTGGGGTTTTATGCAATTTTGACTAGGCCTTTAAATGCTCTCACTTGTTTATGTTCATACGATCACGAGTCATAACTTGGGCCTAAGGCACCTTGGTAGCCTAAGCCTTAAGACATACACTCTATGTTAGGCTTGGGAGAGACTTGGTGGCCCAATACTTTACAGGCATACAACAATCAATTTAGACTCGGAGAAACCTTGATGGCGTAACACACCTTAAGAAGCTTGCAACCTCGAATGGTTGAGATGCCATTTAGATTATGCAAACCCTAGGCATGTCTTTCATATCTAAACACATCATATTCTAGTGAAACTTGGTCTACCCGTCACTAATCAAAGAGACAAAATGCACATTCATTAAAAAAAAAAGCACACCCTAGAACACATATCAACCTAAGAATTGGCCTAACACTTATCATCAATTGTACAGAACCTATAATATAGATAAATTTTGTATTGATCTGTTGTCATTACTAGATCTTTATCCCTAAGTAGTCTAAAATTATAGTTGACAAATACATTGACCATTTTACCCTTATATGGATACATCTATGTAGGTTTGAGGTTATATAAACAACCTTGAACCCCAAAGTAAGATTATCTTCTTTCTCTTATTCAATCCTAAACATTTCTTTATAACTAAAGTTACACAATCATAACCTTCCAAGGTCTTTCTCTCTAACCTAAATTGACTTAAACATTGAAAAGTTCTTGAACCCATAAAAGATTATTTTATAGGTTTTATAGTTGTCCAAGTCCAATTTCATCATACTTTCAACCTTTCATAGCCTTGGAGAAGCCAAAGTTATACCATATTATACTGAATAGATATCTGTGTTATGATCTAAGTCTAAGTCTTGAAAAACAAAACAGATAAAATTTGCCCCCATCAGATCTAAAAAATCCATAGTAGAGGTTTTAATAACCTTATTAGTGGAACCATCTATGAGGATTCTTTGAACAAAAAACCACACTTTTTATTATATTTTAAAATTTAAGGTTTTTTTTTCCATGACTAATAATTAAGAAACATTAGGGGTTGCAAAATTCATTAATCTTTCAATCACTAATGCTCAACCAATTCTTATATATCTCTAGTAATGAGCTCAATAAGTGAAGATGTTTATTGAAGCCCTTGTACAACCCCAAATGGTAAGGGTCTTTCTATTAGCGAGTCATGTCCTAGACATGAGTCTACTAAAGATTTTATCTCTACTAAATGAATTTGGATTGTTATAGTGACTTAACAGACCCTCAAGAGCAAAGTAAAATTTGCATAATAGTTTAGATTTGATCATGCAAAATACCAATCCCATGTGTAAAACCATGCCTATAATATTTGTCACGATGAGAAGAAAAGGTAATTTACTAGTCTGTCGCCCTCCTTTGAAATGAGATAGCCTTTCAAAGGATTAGCCCAAACTTAGGACAATAACTTAAACCTTAACTTTGTCATTAGATTAGAAGACCTTTCCTTAAAGTTCATTTCTCGATTCAGCACCAATATCCAATAATTGTTTTTACAAAACTCTTTGACATCTTTTAGAAAGAGGATGAGAGTATTAGAGCTTACCTTAACAAGTTGAATGAAGAGATGTTGAAGGTAAATAACTTATTAGAGCTGATTATATTGAGGGCCTTAATCAATATGGTCAATGATCAAGCCTTATATAGAGAGTTATATACACTTCTAGAAAACAAACTCTTAAAATCAAGCAAGTGATGAAAAATTACATTTGGATTGAGGAAATAAGTGTGATTAGGAAATTTTTCCACAAGTGAAAGGGTAAATGGCCTAAGAAAAGTTAGTCTCCCAACATCCCTTAGACACATAATAGAGACTCAAAAAGGTTCTTTCATAATCATCTTATCTTTCTAGAACTTTAAATGACACAATTAAATACCACTCAAATAGAAGTCTACATAGCGATCCAAAAAAAAGTAGAACAAGTGCTCCACCCTAATTATATGGTGGATTTCCCCGGCCCTTAAGGTACACATATTTTTATGCCATGCACATCACAAAAACTAAGGGGCAAACTGATGGACCCTAGGTTTTATACACCTCTAATCAGGTTTATAAATGCTCTCATGTTTTCGGTTTTATAATGAATGGAATTTCAAATGTTACTGTGGATCTCTATGCTGACCTGAGTAAGATAAGCCTAGACTAAACCTATATGACCATAAGTCACAGTTTAGGCCAGGGCATGCACTCTCCAGGGAAGACTTGGTGTCCTAATACTTTCTAAGGCATATAAATCTTGATTTAGGCTTGAAAGGGCTTTGGTGGCCCAATGTTTTATATGGCATACGAACCTTGATTTAGGCTAAAAAAAGCTTTGGTGTCCTAACCCTAAAGGACAATCTCGAATTGGATAAGATACCACTCAAAATATGCAAACCTATGGTATATCCTTCACACTCGTACATATCATTTTTTTGAAAAACTTGATCTTCTCACCACCAATAAAGAGGATAAAATGCACATGTATTAAATGAGATCATGCTCTCTAGACACATATCACTCCAGGGATTGGTCCAATACTCGTCATCAACTAGATATAGTTTATACAATCTAAAATAAGGGTAGTTTTTGTAGTGGCCTGTTGTCAATACTAGGCTTTTGTCCCTAAATAATCTAAGACTATAGGTGACATGTATATTTACCACTTTAACTTTGTATAAATATACTCATATGAGTTTAAGGCTATATAAAAAAATCTTGAACCCTAGATAAAATCATCTCCTTCCTATTGTTCAACCCTAAACACTACTTTGTAACTAAACACCCACACTCATAATCTTAGAAGGCCTTTCTATCTAATCTAAACTGACTTAGACATTATAGAGTTTCCGAACTCACAAGAGAACTTGTTTTGTAGGTCTTGTAATTGTCCAAGCCCAACTCCCTAATCCTTTCAACCTTCTTCAATCTTAAAAGATTATTCATGGTAGAAGTTTTCAATAACCTTATAAGGATACAAACAACCTTGTTGAGAAATTGTATGCAAAACACTATTAGTAAGTATAAGAGTTGTAATTTATTTATTTGTAAGGAATATATATATATTTTCTACCCATACCTAAGAAATGATGAAAAGAATAAAGTACTTAAGTCCATACATTATGTTGCAACTTGCATGCCAGGATTTCAAGATATGAGTTAATGCCAAGAATAAACTAGAAATCTTGCTTAATACCAATTTTAAACATAAAAAGGTTGATTTTGATGGAAATGAGTTCCATTCGATGAGGGAAGTTTAGTTTGGGTTTTCTTTGCCTTTCACCTTGTGTGAGATGGTAAATCTGAGCTAGAGAAGTTTTTTTGATTTTGGATCAGTTTTGGTTTTGTGGGTTATTTAAGGGTATTGATGGGTTTGTCAAGTTGTATATGATATTTTCTAGGTGTTTTGGGTTCAAAATGGGTTGGAAATCGAGTTTTGTTTTTTTTTTTTTTTCAAAAAAAAAAACATTGGCTCAAATTCTTAATGACCTTCCAATCACTTCGTTATTTTTTTTTAAAACAAATTAAGAGACAAACAACATATCATCTATCCCTTAATAAACAAAAGAAAATAAAATTAGTCCAAATATGTAGATTTAGACTGAAAAACCCAACTCCTGAGCCACTTAGACTAGACCCGAGTACTTCAGTCTCTCTTCTTCTTTTTATCATTGTGTGCCATAAATATGGGCATTGAGATTTTTATGTAAAAAATATGGGTAAGCTTGCATTTTGTTTTTCCATGAATATAGGCAAGCTCATGATTAGAGATTTTTATATCTTTTTTGTTTTAAATATTTAGCTCGGAACATAGTGCTGATAAATAGCTAGTAAGGTCTAAATTAAGAACATGTTTGGGAACGCGGTGCAAACCACGTTCCCAAAAAATTAATTTTTTTTTTTGCTAAAATTTAATATAGTTTGTACGTTTTGGATTGTTTTGATGTACTGATGTCAAAAATAATTTTTAAAAAATAAAAAAACATCATTGGTATGCATTTCAGCATAAAAAGTTATTTAAAAAACAATCACTACCACACTGCCAAACACCTTTTAAATAATGCAAAGTTATTAGTATGTAAAGCTAACGCTACGCTAGCTTCTCCAAACTCTAGCACATTTACTTAAATATAACTTTA
>Ga0307515_10022496_pt1 | contig 11106 bp, 1 predicted proteins | sample 17_EM_MG_FD_194513 | JGI IMG/M metagenome (GOLD analysis project Ga0307515, IMG submission 194513) | Populus trichocarpa ectomycorrhiza microbial communities from riparian zone in the Pacific Northwest, United States - 17_EM | ecosystem: Host-associated > Plants > Roots > Unclassified | place... | reverse complement strand
TAAAGTTGGTGGATATACGCGCTACTAGAGTTAGAGGGCTAGCCTGCGTCTATATATGCGGACTCCATTACTATAAAGTGCTTAGTATATAATAGGTAGTACTTCTAGTAAATAGTGACGTATTATACTTACTTCGTAATTGCTAGTGTTATTATTATACTATATAGTACTTAAGGGCCTACTAGATAAGTTTATCCGGAATAATAATTATCTAGTGCGTAGAATCTACGTCTATGTATAAATATCTAGTGCTTATTTAAACGCATATCTACCGCAAAAGGTAATAGGAGGTTTTGTATCTTATATTATAAGTTTATATAATTAATAGCATTTTACGGCATTTTACGGTATTTTAGGGCATTTTAGGATAGTAGATATATTATATATACTAGTATTTAGCCACTTAACAACGTTAACTTATCTCGCTATTTATCTATTTAGTATTATATAAGAGGTTAGTATTTTACTATAGTATTTATTACGTTAGAGTCTCTTAAATTTAATATCTTTATTTTAGATTTGTCTAAAACTATATATAGTTTTATAATATCCTACTCCCCACCTAGTACTCTAGCAAAAGATTATTTAGTTAATAATACCTTTTCTCTTACTAATTAAGGGAGGAAAAGACTTATACTTTCTAGCAGTAGTAGGCTGTGCTTATTAGTAACATTTTTAACAAATTACGGTGTTTAAGTTTCCGTTTATCTATAACGTAATTAGCCTACCTATAGTAAAGTACTTTTACTTTACCACTCGCTTCTCTTTTTCCTTACCCTTCTATATGTTTATATACTCGCATTATAAACTATAAAAGCTTAATAGTACTAAACTATTACCTAGCCTATATTAAGAGATAGGCTAGGTAAAATAGTCCCCGTAACTTATACTATACTATATCTTTCTCTATAGGTTAGTCTCATTACTATAGATTTACCCTTATACGCGTTTAACCTGCAGAGTATACAACCGTATACTTTACCGCTAAGGCCTTACTTATACAATTTTATTAGGGCGCGCCTTATTTCCTTACCTTTACTAGTTAACCTAACTCTACTAACCACCTACCCTTACTCCTACCCTACTAGTATCTACCTCTATAACTAGTGCCTTTATAGATCTATTTAAGCTATAGAGCCTTATAATATAGTAAGTTAGCTACCTTATTTTTGGCCTTAGCTATATAATAGAGAATCTATATTTACTAATATATTTATATAAACCACCGCTTAATACAGCCTGCTACTAAAATAGACTTACCTACTAATTATTTTATAACTTGTGACGTTAACTACGTCTATAACTATAAAAAGTTCGCTAAAGGCGTTATAGTTTTTAAGATTGCCTTAACTATAGCGACCGCGGGCTCTAGTATCTCGTAAGGTAATAGTAAGGGCCCTATACTTAATAAGCCTCTTCTTCTAAAGCTTAGCAGTCTATACCTCTTAGCCAACAACGCTTTAAAATGCTATCTCTGTCTATCTACCGGCCATATACGCGCTAATTATCCTCTTAAGAAAGCTTCTTAACTTTATTACAACTATGGTAAAGCCGGTTATCTTAAAGCTAACTACCCTAACCCTATATATAATAATTATAGGGAAGCCGGTCATTTTAAAAGCAACTATTCTAGTATAATATATAACTAATATAGTGCTATAGGCTATAGAAAGCAAGACTATCCCTAGCTATTAGGTAAAAAGAAACGGACTTACCTAAACTATAACTCCCTAGACTATTAAACTGTCTTCTATAGTTAGGTATATAAAAACTATAGAGTTATAGGGTATAATATTAATAATTACATAAGTAAACCTACTTTAATTTGGGTAATAGACGCCGCAACCACTCTGGGTAAGGTAGATGCACTAGGTACTACTGCTTTAAGTATAGCTATTACCTTTCCGTTACCTAAACCTCTTAATATAGCTAGCTTCTATCTAGTGGCGGATAGCCTAGTAGATAATCCAGACACCTATATAGAGGATAGCGATTCTATAATAGCCGAACCTTTAGATATACTCTAGCTTCTAAATAATAACTATCTTATAGTTTAGTTTATTATACAAATTATTAAAGAGTATATTATAGCATATAGCATTACATTCTAGGTGTTTTACAAAACTAGTAGAATACCTACTTATTGTTTGTATAAGACGGCGTCTATCTAATTTACAAATGCTAATATTGCCAGCGACGTTAAGGTTAACACTACTAATACTACTTCTCTGGTTACTTAATAACTATTACATCCAACTATACTTAAGTATCTTACTCACATTCTCCCGCAAGATGCTATAACCCTACAACTTTACTATATTAGATTCGTTATCGCCTCTAATAAACTTATACTAGGTATACGCACGTTGCTTAATAAGTACTTCTTTATTAACAGGGACTTCGGCCCATTTACGCCGCAAATCTACAAAGCTTAAAATATACTGTTAAATAGTCCTATAGTTGTTATCCACTTCTTTACACTAGGCACTAAATAGCTTAATAGTTATATCGCGAGCCTAAACGCAAGCCTATAATAGCAGAGCATTAATAATCCTTTAGGTCGCTAGTGGAAGAACTATAACGTAAATGTTTAGCTTAGTATATAGCTCTTAGTAGAGGACTAACCATCGTATAAAATCCCCACGAGGTATTAGTTTAATAGCGTTCTTAAATATTTTATAGTCTAGTTCTATGCCGCAGTTGCAAGCCTTAAGGCCGTTAATTAGAACCCCTAGGTACCTACTATTATTTATCTTATTACCTTCCTAGGTAACGCGGACTAAGTCTACTACGCTACTATCTAGATAGTTAATAGTCTTGCCCTTTACACTAACTCTATTATTAATATCTTATTCCTAGGTAAAGACGCAGATAGCCAGGCCAGCTAAAAAGGAGTTATTATTAATACCACTCCCTTTAGCTCTAGCTATAACTACTATACTTTTATCTTTTAATTATAAGTGGGTTATAAGTTTATACTAAACCCCGTATTCGCTCCGGAGCATATTCTAGGTGGTGACAACTTTATAATAGTTAGTAACCTAAATAAGGCCCTAATTACAGTATAGGGTATTAAATGTCTTATAACTAAGCGTATCCCTAAGGTTAGAATCTCCCAAGAAATTAATACTCTACGCTACCTATAGTAAGGAGGCAACAGTTTCTATATTAAGCGCCAAATTATACTATCTAACAACTTTATAGATCTCCCGCGTATTAATTACTTTAACTATAATATCGCTAAGTATAAAAAGAACTCGGTTAATAATGCCCTTAAGGCCATCTTACCACTACTTAATGAAGAGTAAATGGGTGCCTATATTGCGCTTAAATATATAATAGGCGGTATTTTGCTAATATAAGGCCCCGGTAGTGTCGGGAAATCAACCTTTTTAACTATCTTAGTATAATACTAGTATTAACTTAGGTCGCCTTAGCAGGATCCTACTAGAATCTAAGTCCTGTCGCCGCTTAATCGCTAACTAGATATACTAGCTAAGACAATTAATAATGCGCTTATAGAGGACTATAAGGCACTAATTATATAAGGCCATCCCGCCAAATTTCCTATTGTCCTTCGCCGCCATATATACTTAACAGAAATTAAGGTCTATAAGTAGGATGCTATTATATAGTAAATAGCGGCAGGCATTAATACTTATCTTAAGTATTTTAAGGAATAGGATAACTATGCTATAATTAATAAGGACGCGTCTATGCTAAATATAGCATTCTTACTCTACCGTACATTTAAGGCTAGTAATACCACTAGCTTTAATAAGCGGTTATAGGTTATAGATTTATCTAAAGGTTAGTAGTTATTACGCCTTATAGATATCCTAGACAGCGACGGAAACCTATATCCCATTATAGACCCTAATACAACTAAATACACCGAATTCTGCTAATACTTATATTAATTTATGCTTAGTAATAATATAACGCAAGATAATAAAATAGAATTAACACTTATGGCTAATATAGTCATCGCAAACCTGGCTAAAAAGGCTAATATTATTCTTATAACACCTAATATAGTCTCGCAGACTTATATACATTCTATTAGCGCTATATGCGTAGTTTTCCACAACAAGGCTAGGAAGGCGTCTAAGCTAGGTAGTCTTACTAGGTTCGCCTAAAGCAGACTATATTTAATTTAGGGAGGTCTATAGATCTAAGCTAGCGACCCCGTGCCTTAGGTTCTTCTTAGTAATATATACTAACCAAAACTAATCCTTAGTCCTAATTTCGATGATCCGTTTTACTATTAGAAATCTATCTCCCTTTATACGCGTCTCCTCGCGGCTAGTACGGATACGGTGTGATTCTCACTACAATATTAATTTGTTAAAGATATTGCATATTTTATAAATACCGTCCTACTATACGGCCAGCTTTAGATAAGCCTAATAGTTAAGGACTAAGAGCAGTTAAAGCTAGCGGCGAGCTTTTTTAAGGATGTGCTGCGCTATGACTACCCTGTTATCTTCCTCGCCGTTAATAGTACTATATAGGTAAACGAGCTTAGCTAATTAACGTATAACCTAGTCTACGCTTAACGCGCATTCTAGGTAGCTATGGCGCTAATAGACTTTAGATTTAAGCCATTAGAGGTTAGCCTTGCCGTTCTATATATAGCCTAACTTACTATCTACTCCATAGCGCTATATACGCTTAAAGAAATGGTATTACGCCCAGCAAGATAGCAGCAAGTGGCGGGAATTTGCGCCAGTAGTCAGCGAGATTAAGGTCTTTACTATTAACGGCATCTAAGGCGGCTAGGTAGAGTTATTAGTATATAATATAATAGTTACCGGTTTACTTAAATTTATCTAGAATATAGCAAGGAACCTTTTTATAATTACTAGACTATAAGCGGGCCTTATTATCGTTAGTAGTCCCTAGGTAGTCTATAATTATTATACTAGCAATAAGACCTTTATAAACACCGCGTATTATAAAATTAAAAAGTAGTGTAAGGATAATAAGGTATTTATTAACCTTAAAAATCCTAAGTAAAAAGAGCACTTCTAGTAACTTATCGCCCTATTTAACGTTAACGAAACCATATAGCGTGTCTACCGCCAGCGTATAGCTAATTATACGCCCATTTCGTACAGTATGGACGTTAACTTTAATATTACTATCCCTAACTTAGCGGGTGTAGTAAATATTAGTAGTACTAGTAATTATACTAAAGCGTAAAATAAGGCCGATAGAGAGGGCGCTAATAATAATGGCTAGGGTGGTGCCGGTGACAATAATAAGGATAATAATAATAGAGAGGATGTTAGTGGCGTCGGAATATAAGAAGGGTAGTAAGAATAGATATTATAAACTTTACTAGTAGCAAGACCCTTAAATAAGGACACTAAATAGAAGTTAAGAGCGGCAGTAGCTATAGGCCTTTAATATTTACAATTTTGCTACAGCACTAGGTAAAATACGGCATATTAGGACATTATATATCACAGCCAAATAAAATAGACTTTTAATAATTATAATCTCTAAAATAGATAAGCGCATTATGGTAAAGACAGCCCAATTTATAAAGCCTAGTAATCCTAGTTTCTATCCCTTTTAGGCTAGCAGTTAATTAATGTCACAGTACGTGCGGACTGTCAAGGTACGATGTACGAGGTGACTGTATATGATTGACAAACGATGTCGTGTCAGGATCTATGTACGGAGGTGAGGCGGTATATATACGTGTCGCTCAGGGGTCAGGTCTGTGCTCGTGTCACAGCAACGCCGAGTCATAACAACGTGTCAGGTCAGTGCCGTGACAATTAATACTAATCCATAATCTAGATTTTAAGGGGTCGTTTAGTTACAATCTATCACTTTTAAATTTAAACTAAAAGTCTGGTAAAAAAACGCGTTCCTTTCTAATTTAATACGCGTCTATAGCTTTATGGGTTATATAGACGTATATAATCTAAAGCCTTTAGATTTAAACTAATACTAAAACCTTAGTTTAGATTCTATATATAATAAGTTACTAACTTTTTAGTAACTTTTAGCGTGTTTTTTAGAACATTAAAAATTTATAGCTAAAGTTAAGTTAAACTAGAATTTAACCAAACGGTCGCCTTAGAATTAGATTAAAGCTCTAAATTAACTCTATTCTAAAGCCCTTATTCTAATCTAAACTTATAACTAAACATTCCCTAAGTACTTAACTAGTTAGATTATAGTCTAGATATCTTACTAACAACTATAACTATTATTAATTACTCTCCGTATAGTACAGGCCGCCTCTATTTTTGCTAAACTATAATAACCTTAAATAGAATCTAATCCTTTTCTTACTATAGCTACCGCTAAGGCAATATAACCTAACGCCCTCTCCTACTTATATTGAGTATGCTATTCCTAGCATTAGCACGCTATTACTATATCTTAAGAAACTTGTTGCTAATGCTATAGGCCCTTAGAATAATACCTATCCTATTATACTAGCTACTAGCTAGCAAAATATAGGACAAATATAATATCTATATAGTTGCCCCCAATAAAAAAGCCTGTAGTAAAGGCAATTCGCTATACTACGTTTAGATAACCTAAGATTATATATATAGGTAATAATCTTAGGGCTTCCTAGTGTAATAGGAGGTCTTACTATAAGGCAAACTTAACTAAAGTTACTATCTTTACGTAGATTAGATTAACTATAATTAATTAATACCTTCTAGCCCGCCTAGTAAAACGTATCGCGCTAGAGATAGGGCTAGATAAACGTTAGTAATATATTATAATTATAACGGATACCTATATACTATCTTTGCAGATAGCCGTAAATATAATCTAGCCTACCCTATAATAAACTACCCTTAATAGAGCAGCCCTTAAGGCCCTATCGTTTTAGATAGGTATAGTCTCTATATAGGCGGCCTATATCTACTCCTTATTACAATCTACCCCAGCTTTTAAAAACATCTTAACTAGTAGCTAATATTTGACTATACATAGGTCTTAAGGCGTATTAGACAGTGATACTAAACTTAAGGCTATATCCATACTTAGGACTAAGTTTATACTATCTAGTTTTTGCCTATAAAGTAGTATAATAAGTTGTTTAAGATTATAGCCGTAGTTCTATATATAGTTAAACTAGGATAAACTTTATAAGTTTGCGGTAGCTATATACCCCCTTTCCGTATCTACTATATAGTTAATGCCAGGCCGCCCTAGTACCTTTATCTTCTTATATATATTTAACTATACGCGGGCTAGTATATTCTATATAGCCTTATATACCTATAGCGCTAATGCCTTCTCGCATTTTACTACCTAATAGATAACTTTCTAGATCGTCTGCTTGCGCAGTAAATCGTTTAGTTATTTATAAAATAAAATATATAGGATACCGTCCTTGATAATAACCTACTTAAAAGTCCGCTTAATGGTATTAAGTCTCTCTATAGTAATGCCTAAGCTAATAATAAGCTGTATATCTTTTCGCGGGTCTATAGCGCTTATAGAGTTATACTATACCGCATTTACGGCATACCGCTGTCGTATATCGCGTCCTATTATAAAAAACAGTCTAGTATCCTAAATAGGGAATAGTGGTATTTAGAATCCTATGCTTAGTATAATAGAGAGGCGGCGCGACGTTAGTAATAAGTAGAGTCTCCTAGCCCAATATAACGCGATCTAGTATAAATTAGTGTAAAATATAACGGGTTATACTATCTAGCGCGTTAGTGTCCACGGACATCGCTGTACTCTTACTATACTCCTCCTATCTTAACTAGCTTATAACGTAGCATAAGCTATAAATATTACTTTAAATATATAATTCTATATAGATATTATTTTCGGCCCCCTTCTAACTAAACTGTAGCAAATTACAGCTTAATGTGGCAATTTATAAATAAGCTCTATCTAGTAGTAATATAGAAAGTATAGAACTAAAGTAAAAAGCATAAGCGGTCTAACCTATTATAAATGATATTATCTAAGATAATAAAAACAGAAGAAGGGTAGATATAAGGGCGTTAATATTAAAAAGATAAATAATAATATACCCTTACGCTATTAAAGCTTAAAGGAGTATTAGACAGCCTATTATAGGGCTAAGCTAGAGTAATATAATAAGTGGCCACTTATACAATATATAGACGATAATATACTATTATGCTATTAAACCTTAGAAGGGCATTATATAACTAATTATAAGGCTAAATTAGAGTAAGGTAATAAGTAGCCACCTATATAAGCTTTAGGTAATAATATTATTAATAAGCCGAATAACGGGGCTGCGGATATATACTATAATAATGATTCCGCAACATTTAATAGGGTGTATAACCTAGTAATAGTTAAGACTAATTAGTAAACTTTAACTAGAATATTTATAGACGTCTTTTAGACTAAAATATTTAAAGAGGCCACTAGCCGCGCCATAGGAAAGCCTCTAGAACGGAACTAAGGAAATCCGCAAACTGTGGACGATACTATAGCAGTATATAACATTATGCCGCGTATTAAGCGTACTAGCAGTACACTAGATAAGATACCTCCCCCGTTTTATCTATTTAGTAATAAGGTAAAATATATACAGGTCTTATAGTAGGTAAGCTATAGGACTTCTAACCGCGCTATTAATAAGTAGTTTAACAATATTAGGCTTTAGGGAGTGTTTACCAACTATTTTTCTTACTAGAGTGCTAATAATATTAAAGTAAAACTACTTTTAAAACAGATGTAATTTAAAAGTAATTAACCGTAGTAGATTAAAATAATTATAACCGTAGGGGACTAATAGCTGCTAGTATATTACTAAAATACTCTAAAGATTATATCTTTCCTTATTAGTTATGGCCCTTTCTAAGAAGATATAACTTTCTCGCCAGTAAGGTAGTACTTATTAGTAGAAATAAAAATATACAATAAGCTTAACACGGTAGACTAGTAGTAGGAGACGTAAAAGCAGCTACCGCTTAGCGTAACCGTAGTGCTAATTATATTAGCTAGTAATAAGACCTAACTAATATAACACGCCGGCGGCAAGAAAATATAGCCGCTCTATATTTTAATTAAAAACATTAAACTACGCGTTTAACAATCCGTAAATTAACTAGCCCTATTACTACTTATATACCTCTCGGTCTATATACCTAGTAACTAAATAATATAACTAGCGGTGGAACACAAGACCCTTACGGCCATTCTTAAATATATACTTTAGCAATAACCCTATTACTAGTATAGTTATACTAATAATGCCTATAGCGTTAGAGAAAGCAAGTAAAAAAGGAATATATCTCCTATATATAGATAGCTAGGATTAATACTACTTTCTACTTCTAGCTATATTTATAGCTAATTATAAAGAATAGGTCACGCTTATAGGTATTAAGAGTGGCTGTAAATATTTGACTTATTACATATATATAAATAAACAGTATAATCTAATAACTGCCATCTAGCAACTATAGCTGTTTTATATATACTAATTAATAAAAGACCAAATGTAAATGCAGTAGGAAGGTTGTAATACTAATAAAAAGGATAACTTAGATTATATTTAGCCGTTTTGCAACTTTATATAGGGCCATAATCTATCTAATATTTATAAGATAATAGCGCCTAATTTCCTATATTAGGTGCTTAAAGGCCTTACTAGTAAATATCTTATATACTAGATTAAGGGGCTTATATAAAGTAAAATATAGGCCGGAAAATATTAGGGCCTTAATATCTTACACATAAATAGTTACGGCTAGGAAATGTTAAATATTAATACACTTATTACTACCCGCTTCGTATAGGTGGAATAATTTACCGATATAATAGTATAGGATAGCTAGGCAAATGTCGGCTAATAGACAGGAAAGATATATAAATCTCTATTATAATAATTAGTCCCTACTATAGTACTCTTACTAAAATAGAATAAAGGCGCTATGCTATTTATCTGGGCGTTTATAGACTTTACTATACTATCTTAATATATATTATATAATAAATTAACTATCCGGTACCTAGTAGCAGCTATTTATAAAATAAATAAGATAAAGGATATATTCCTTCCATTTTAACTAAGTAAGGTAGGACTACTATACTTTAATATTCCTAAGCTATATACTATTACCTACTATCTAAAGAGTATTTAGTAACTAGGAGTAATCGGAGGTATAAATATAAAGTATTTAGAGCAAGTATATAAGCTATAAAAGGCATTCTACTATAGGACTAATAAACGGAATAACTATAAAGAGTAGATACTACGATATAACACTATATATCTTAATACTATGCTTTAAAATAAACTCGAGCTATAGGTATTAACTAATATAATTAATATAGTAGACCTAATAAGCGCAATATAGACAATATAACTAGGCCCTACAGTTAATATATACGCACATCGCTTATATATATAGAACTTTAACAACTATATAACTTAGATACTTTAAGACTAAAAAATTAATATATCTATCTAGCGTACGGTTAAGGAGGTATAGCGCTAGATAGAGATTACCAACCTTATATTTAAACTAGCCCCCTTTATAAGGGAATACTGTAAGTAAATTAACGGAATCTAGTAAATAAATTAGGACGTTAACTAACTAAAGGCCGATAATAATTAGGTATTAAAGATACCCTTAAGCATTTATTACAGCGTTATATGCTATATTTACTTTAAAAAGGATACTACTAACACTAATAAGCTTAATAAGGTGTTTGCTTAATATACCCTATTATAAGCTAATACTAGAGCCCCCCGCTATAATGCTGTAATAGTATAAGAATATAAGTAGGTAAATAATAGCCTCTATAGCAATAAAGTAGGGAAGCTTTATCTACTACTTATAATTTAGGATATTAGGTAATTAGATAGCGAGGGTAAATACCTAAAATACGCCGGTGCGTTAGTAGAGACCCTCTAAGTTTATAATAGTAGTAAGATTAACGTAAAAACTAAAATACTTAAAGTGTAGAGTATAAAGCTGTTTAATAGTAGGACGAAACGTATGCTAAATACCCTCTAGATATATAACATTAACTATATCGCGAGGCCTATCTTACTTATACTAACGGATATTAATATTATAGACTATTTCTTTATAAATAACTATAGTAATTAGGATATAT
>Ga0307515_10022495_pt1 | contig 11106 bp, 7 predicted proteins | sample 17_EM_MG_FD_194513 | JGI IMG/M metagenome (GOLD analysis project Ga0307515, IMG submission 194513) | Populus trichocarpa ectomycorrhiza microbial communities from riparian zone in the Pacific Northwest, United States - 17_EM | ecosystem: Host-associated > Plants > Roots > Unclassified | place... | reverse complement strand
TAAAAATATATTTTTTAAAAAAATCTTGGTGTCAAAGTGACAGTGAATAAGAAAAGTAAATCATGGCAGAAACCACGGATACCTTTAACAGCAATGACGCTTCAGTTCATGGCATTTTCAGCCGCGACCAATGCCTGACAGAGTTGGTAGTCGACAGATCAGCACAGAGCTACAGGTACTACAATTCTCGAATGACAGTTTTGGAAAAGCTCAAAGACCATGGCTATAATGTGGCTGACACAGACCAGACCTCACTCGCTAACTCAATGAGCAGCTCTATTCCGTTTTCTGAAATAGCCCTGACCTTGATAGCCTTCGCTTTTCTGTTTCTTTCCGCTCCAATCCGTACAAGAAGGTAGGCTCATTAACCTCAAGCTCATTTCGATTATTTTGTTGAATATTTTAATCACGTTTATGATATGGATTCTTATAATAAAATTTTAATTTAATTTGTTTATTTTCATGGGGGTTTTAATGTAGAGAACATAGGTAGTGTAAAGGTGGCAACTTTTTTGCTTTATTTTATACTGTATTTAAAGCCAGTGCCTTTGAGGTTTTATGGCAGCCCATCAACAGTACTCTTAGTAGGATCTTATCATTTATGGTACCAGCCTGTTGGGCCTCCCTTTTCATTATTTTAAGCGTAGTTGTCACCCACTTTTCTGTGGCTCCATGTTCCTTCTCCAAATCATTCATATAGATATCTTAAATGGTGTAGCCTGAGCTTTACCGGTTATGTTTTTTAATATATTTTTAAATAAAATATATTTTTAAAAAATATTAAAAAAAAAAACATTACTATACTGTCAAACAGATAATCCTTGCATGTTCCTCCTCCAAACCTGCTTTTGTGCCACTGCAATGTTCTTTGGATTTACTTGGAATTGCTTCAATTGACATGAGAAACCCACAACCCAAGCCTTCAGAATCAAGTGAACATAACCATAGTTCATAACAAGGAAGCATCCGCGTATTGGAATCACAATTCAGGAGCAAGTGAAAGTGGCCAATGTCACTCACGAGAGCAGGCACTTAATGATTTAGCCCTGTTTATCTAAAGTTGTGCAAGTTCTCTGCATTGATGATTCCAGTGAATATGTACAGATCTTGTTTTCCTTCTATTTGTCCTTGGATAAACTTATTGCACTTGTTGAACAATCTTTGTCTCTCTCTCTCTTAGTTAAATCTAGCAAAATTTATCGCGTGTGTTGTGCCACTCATTTATACTTGGATGTGTGTGTTTAGCTCTCCTTTTCATGAGTATTACGGGGTTTTTTTTTTTTTTTTGTGCTGAGAAAACAACACATCCTAAATTCAAAGAGGAATAAAACATAAACTTGCAATGTAGTTAAGCTTAACAAGGAGTTTGCATAAATAAGCAGCGCAACATACTTACGAAATTTTGCAAGATTTAGCCGCTAGAGAGAGATGTTTCAACAAGTGTGGAAGACAAATGTAAAGGAAAACAAGAGAGTAGAAATTTTATGATTTTTTAAACAAATTACTGTTTACCATGACCATGATTTTTCGTAAGTACACTTCTTTTTACATAATCAAATGTTTGGTTGGAAATTTCTCGATCGCATGTAGGATAAAAATTGGGTTGGTAGTTCTGCCAGAAGTTCTTGAACAACAGAAATCTCTCCACCTGCAGATATCATGCATGTTAAAAATAAAAAATAAAAAATAAGAAATCATTGAAGCATCCATCCCAAATTGATTTACTAGATATACACTTACTTTGTACATCTCGTAATGGTATAAACTGGACTATATCACGCGAAGCTACACGTCCAGCTGAACTTTCTAGTCTATCTCCTTTATCAGCATCTAACAACAAGTGTTTACCATGACCATGATTCAAAGACAAATGTAAAGGAAAACAAGATTTAGCCACTAGAGAGAGAGATGTTTCAACTAAATCTCTTAAACAAATTACTGTTTACCATGACCATGATAAAGTTGTTCTTTAACCATTAAACCTTTTAACCCTTTATGATTTTTTAATTTACAAATTGTTTTCAAATTAAGGAAATTCTTAAGAAAATCTATCATATTATATATTTTTTTAATTTCACCCTTATAATTTTTTAATCTTTCAAATTTGATCTTTATTATTTTTCATTACTATTTGTTTTTACAATTTCATCTTTCTTGAGATTTTTTTTCTATGAAATCGTATCCTCATTTTTTTTGTTGCTATATATTTTGTTTTTGCAAGTTTTTTTATTGAACCCGGGTCTAGAATTACACGAGTTGTGAGTTTTATAGTTGGACCGGGTTTAGTAGGTCCATCCGAGTTTACTTGTTTTTTTTTTTCTTTCTTAAGCTGATTTTTTTTCATTTTTTTTAGTTTTGCTTTGTTATTTTTAACGGCCTGTCTTTTATGGAGTTAGCCTTGAGTTTATGACTAGAATCATCAGTTTCAATGGGTTAACATGAGATGATTTTTAATTTGTTTTATCTTTTTTTAATCAATTTATTTTAATTTTATCATTCAATTTTTTTTTCCATACTTTTCTTTCTATAAAACTATCTCAATCTTATATTCATGGTTGTGAAATTGGCAAGTTCACCTAGTTTAATATGGTTTTTTATATTTTTAAAAAATTAATCTTTTATAGTTTCATTGTCAATATTAAGTTATTTGATAATATAGGAGGGCATTGGGTTTTTTTTCTTTCTTTTTATTGTTATTTTTTTAGTTAATTTATTGTAGTTGTATTTTTTTATATATATTTTGAACCAATTAGTTGTTTCTCAGATTTGTTTTTATGTAATATTATTTTCTTAAGTTAAAAAAATACTTCCTCTCACAGTGGAGCATGGACAAATGTTCTAGGATATATTTTATAAGATATGATCCCAGACGATGTAGATTTTGTTAAGGAGGTTGTGTATTAATTTGTTAATATGCATACTGCTACCTTGTGGAACTGAGTTACAAAGCTGAGTGGTACTTGCAGGTTCAAATGGTTTGAAGATTCCGAAACATTATTAATTTGTGCTCGAACTCTTTGCATTTCAGCATCCTCTCCTGGTTGATATAGGCCTTGACACGTCCTGGATGACTGGATGCTGCCGGATGTGACCTGGACCACAGCTTGATGCTGACTGGTTGGGCCTTCCTTTTTATTATTTTAAATAGTGGTGTCATGTTTCTTCTCCAAACCATTCATATAGGTATCTTAAATAGTGCAGCCTGAGCTTTACCGGTTACGCTTCCTTTGAGGATGATTATTGTTAAATTATTTTTTGTTTTAAAATATATTAAAATAATTTTATGTTTTTTTATAATTTTTAACATCAATACATTAAAATTATTAAAAATATTAAAAAATCAAAATTTTAATATATTTTAAAAAATATATATTTTAAAAAAAACATACATTACTACTATTCTCTCAAACACATAATCATATTCCATCTTAAAACCTAAGCTACTAGAATACTCAAACACATAATCCTATTCCATCTTAAAACCTAAGCTACTAGAATAGTGAAGTTAACTGTTTAAATTTACAATTGTGTTCGTGGAAGTTGGATAACTCATTAAAAAAATATTATATTAAAATTAAAAATTAAAAAAAAAATATTGATTAAAATGTGAAGTAAAAAGAAAGATTGGGCGCATATAATAAAAGTTATTCCAATCAAACGCACTTTTTCGACGATGGGATCTCTTGGCAAATAAAGCAAGTAAAATTAATAAAATGTGGGACCTAACTCCAATTTCCAAGCACCCGCAACCCACGCATACACAAGCCCGTACTTTATCAATGAAGGAAAAGTGATAAAAGAAGAAGAGAGAAGAAATAAAGTGAAGTCTTCTTCTGCATTATTAGCACATCACGTGAAAAAGAAAGATTATATTGCGCATGTAATAAAAGTTATCCCGGCAAATAAAGCAAGGACAAACCATGTTACTCCATTTTCAGCCGCGACAAATGCCTGACGGAGGTGGTAAACGACAGGTCGGCACAGAGCTACTTTTCTCGAAGGACAGTTTTTGAAAAGCTCAAAGACCGTGGCTATGATGTGGCTGACACAGACCTCACTCGCTCACTCACTGAGTTCCATTCCGTTTTCTGAAATAGCCCTGACCTTGATAGCCTTCGCTTTTCTGTTTCTTTCCGCTCCAATCCGTACAAGAAGGTAGGCTCATTAACCTCAAGCTCATTTCGATTATTTTGTTGAATATTTTAATCACGTTTATGATATGGATTCTTATAATAAAATTTTAATTTAATTTGTTTATTTTCATGGGGGTTTTTTATGTAGAGAACATAGGAAGTGTAAAGGTGACAACTTTTTCGCTTTATTTTATACTGTATTTAAAGCCAGTGCCTTTGAGGTTTTATGGCAGCCCATCAACGGTATTCTTAGGAGGGTCTTATCATTTATGGTACCAGCCTCTTGGCCTCCTTTTACCTTTCTATGGCTCCATGTTCCTACTCCAAACCATTCATATAGGTATCTTAAATAGTGTAGCCTGAGCTTTACGGTTATGCTTTTTAATATATTTTTAAATAAAATATATTTTTAAAAAATATTTAAAAAAAACTAACATTATTATACTGTCAAACAGATAATCCCATTGCATCTTACTCTTTAAATTCCAACAATGAGTACCCGATTAAACAATATCTACATTCAATTAAAACTTATGGTATCATTCCTTGACAGCGAAATAAAGAAAAGGAGACAGAGAACCGTACTTTCAGAAGACCATGACACAAATCAACGGTTGAAATCCAATCACTCAAGGGATGGTGACACGTTGCCATGAGTGGGAGACAGCTGGTCTCTAGTACGAAGAGAAACAACAGCGTTTTCATTGTTTAAATTTAGAGTGTTTGTTTTTCGGAGTGTCTTTGTTCTCGTGATAGCTCCTGTGATGATGGATGTTTAAAGATGATTGGGTATCTTAGTAATTGTAAAAACAATTGATTTTTTTTTTATGAAGTTGTTGGTGTGGATGAGAAAATACTGAGTTTGTAGCTTAGTAAAAACACGTTGATGTTACTTTTTATTAGCTCATGGTCGGCCCGTAAATTGTAATGGGTCCCACAATCACAAACCTATGATTCACGTATAACCAAATATCTTGTTTTTGTTATCTGCATTAAAAAAGCAAAAACTGCAAAAAAAACAAACACATTTGATCGATGAACATGCTTTTAAGTTGTTTTCTTAACTATTTTTTAATTAAAAAAACATTAATCGATGAATAATTATATTTATAAAGAAGTTTTGGAATAAAATGATCCATCTACATGAAAACAAGGTCATTTTTACAGGTGGAAGATAAAACCAATGAGACCTAATCCTATTGAACTGCATCTTATTATTCAAATCAAACAATCAGTTCCCAATGATCATCAGCTAATTTATAATTTATTTATCTACTTTATCAATTAATGAAAAGTGATAAAAGAAAAAGGAGAGAAGAAATAAAGTGAAGTCTTCTTCTGCATTATTAGCACATCACGTGAAAAGAAAGATGGGCATGTAATAAAAGTTATTCCGATCAAACCCGGCAAATAAAGCAAGGGCAAACCAAGTTACTCCATTTTCCTCTCACTTTTTCAACCGATGGGGTTTCTTGGCAAATAAAGCAAGGACAGGCCGAGTTGATGCGCTACCTAACTCCATTTTCCTGGCCCGCGCAATTCACGCATACACAAACACATCCGAAGCAATATTCATAAAATTAATTAACATCCCGTAAAAATATACTTTAATACAGTATAAGGCTTCCGTCTACCTCTGTCTTCCCATGATTTTAATCCTCCGGTCATGCTTTCTCAATCTAAAATACAGTATAAAGCTTTCTCATACCCAGGATCCTCTAATACTGGTGTTAGTCTACTAAAATTGAAAATTTGAGATTTAAGCAAAGAAAAGACTGGAGACTGGGGAGTGGAGACTAGTAGTGGAGTGTCAGGGGACTCGGACAGGGAGGCAGTAAATTTTTTAACTTTTACGGGTTAAAACTCGAAATCGGTCTAACTCGTAAAATCGATCCGATTTTACCGATTTTAACCGACTTTGACTGATTTTGACCGATTTCGAGTTTTAACCCGATTTGACACGTTATATACATGTTGACTAGTAAAATTATAAGATTTTAAAAGTCAATTCGTGATTTTAACAATCGTGAAAACAACAGCGTTTTCATTGTTTAATTTGTTTTTATGAGTGTCTTTGTTCTCGTGATAGCTCTTGTGGTGATGAAAATTTTAAAAAAATAGTTTGGATAAATTATTTTTATTCGTGATTTGTTTGATTTAAATAAGTATTTAATGAAAATTATAATTAAAAATGTTTAGTTAAAATTATGATTAAAATGGATATTTTAACTTAAATTACCACAAAAGATACTGGTGAAGGTGAAGGTGGAGAGGATGTGAGAGGCGATTGGGTATCTTATTTAATTGTCAAAACATCAACTGTTGTGGTCAATAAAGCAAGGACAAACCGAGTAAAATGTAGGACCTAACTCAATTTTCGTGGCACACGCAACTCACGCATGCACTAACACTAATTTGAGATGTTTTTTTTACTTTGGAGTTTACAGGCAAATAAAGTGATGGAAGAAGGTCTTCTTCTGCATCATCACATCACGTGAAAAGCTTGGCATTTAATGAAGTTTTTCCAATCAAACCCATTCCTTTCAAAGATGGAATTTCTAGTAAAATGGAGTCCAGAGCATAACAAGGGCGGAGAGAGAAAAGGCTTTTGCGAGTTCTGTGTTCTGTATATTTCTCAAGGGGAAAAAAGGAAGACGAAGAAAGGAATATCATCTTTCTTGTAGGAGTATGGTTAGCACGAGCTATAAGAGATGTACATGAGAGAAAAGAAAAGGGAAGGCCTATCGACTCTCTTTTTTTCTATATTCACAGGTAGTACGGATCGCTTACCATGACTAATCCAACATCAAGCCTTATCGTTCATGAACTGTGCCTAGACTTCTTTAATCATTTACATATATAAATTTGGTTAATCAAGTTGGAGAAGATCGTGTCAAGAACCATGCTGTGTATGTTTGATAATGTAGTGAATATAATTTTACAAGAATATTTTTCAATTAATAAAATATTTCTTAAAGAAATTTTCAATAATCTTGTTAAGAAATTTGGGTGGCCAGACATTTTAAAGAATGATGCTAGTTTCTGGCCACAAGAGGTTATGCTAGTCACTTTTTGATCATGTCTGTGATCTTTTTGAATGCTCTGTTCTCCATCAAAGCTAATGAAAATGTGTATAAATTATCATTTTATCTTTATGAAGCATATTGTCAGATCACTGACCTGCTGGTGAACATTACCATGCATGTTCTGCAGCCGAAGATTTCAAAGAAGAAAACATAATGATTTTGGTGAATTGTGTTCGAACTCTTTGCATTTCACCATCCTCTATCTTTTATCATTTTGAGCGTAGTTGCCACCCACCTTTCTGTGGCTCCATCATGTTCCCGCTCCAAACCATTCATATAGGTTATCTTAAATAGTTTAGCCTGAGCTTTACCGGTTATGCTTTTTAATATATTTTAATTTAAGTAAAATATATTTTTTTAAAATATTAAAAAAAAAACATACCATTAATGTACTCTCAAAAACATAATCCAATTGCATCTCACGCTTTAAATTCCAACGATGAGTACCCAATTAAACAATATCTACATTGAATTAAAACTTATGGTATAATTACCTGACAGCGAAATAAAGAAAAGTAGGAACCCTGCATTTGGGAAATTTCTATAAGGCCTCCAATCTGAGGCTGTAACGAGCCCTGGATCCACACAGAAGAAATTTCGAGGGAAATGGGTTGATGTCAGAGGGAGACAAGGAAGCGTACTTTCAGGAGACCATGACACAAATCAACTGCTGAAATCCAATCACTCAAGGGATGGTGACACGTTGCCATAAGTGGGAGGCAGCTGGTCTCCAGCACGAAGAGAAACAGCAGCGTTTTCATCGTTTAAAATGGAGTGTGTGTCTTTGTTCTCGTGATAGCTCGTGGTGGTAGTGGATATTTAAAGATGATTGAGTATCTTAATAATTGCAAAAACAATTGATTTTTTTTTTTTGATGATTGACACACAAAACCCTATTTTCATAGTTATGTTAATTGAAGGATAATAAATGGAAGAATGACAAATTGCCAGGTGGAAAGTTATAGCTCATCACAACAAATACTTTTCCAGCAAATTGATTAATGGCTGTTACAACTAATTACAACAAATACTCTTCATTTCTTCTCTATAGTTATGTTAATGGTTAGAAAAAAGTTGGAAATTAGAATTTTGAAAAATAAATTAAAAGACAAGTGATGATCAAATTAGAACTTTGATAATTTATATAAAACATATTTTTTAAAATTAAATCCTAACAACAAATCACAAATCAGTTTCAAATTAGTGAATGTTGCCGAAGAGAATGGCAAAAAGAAGAAAATTATATTTTAAGAAAGTCATGGAGCCGTATATTTTTATTAGAAAAGAATCAATAGAGAAAAGAAAAAACATTAGAATTGATTGTTATATTTCTTGAAACAAATAAAAAGAAACAAAAAATAAAATATAAATCATGGATGAATTAAATCCTCTTGAAGACCTGCTTCAAAGTAAGAAAGAGGTAAATACTATTGGAATTTAATTGATATACACTTATACATATTATATTACAATTGATATATTTTTTGGTGCAGAACTGATATTATCTTTTGAAATTAAATCCGGTTCAAGGATGGAGCATAAAAAAATTTGAATTGCTGAGTCATTTAATTAATCAGCAAGGATTAGGGATGAGTAAAAAACCAAAAAATCAATTAAACTAAGAAAACTGAAAGAAGAAAATAACCCAAAAAATTAAACCGTAAAAAAAACCAATTAAAATATTTAAAAAAACTAGCCAGTTCGGTTTGGTTTCAGTTTCATAAGCCTGAAACCGAAAAACTAAATCGAACCAAAATTAATAACCGAGCCAAACCTGAAAAAACCGAGGCAATTGGTTGGGTTTTGGTTTTTGCTCTAAAATAACCAAACCGAACAGAAACCGGTTGGTTAGAACCGGTTTTAATTTTTTTATTTGTTTTGGTTTTTAAATTCAGTTTGATTATTTTTTTAAGTAAGAACCAAACCAAATAAAAATAATCATCTCTTGTACGGATCGCTAATGAATCATTTTATTAAAATAATATTTTTTTTAAAAAAATTATTTAATATTAATTTAACCAAGTTTAAATCAAGTTTTATTAGATTAAATAAATTATTAAAAATTCAATCGAGATAATAAAATTTTATCATTTAATATTTTTTTAATTCAATTTCAAACCTGGTCCATGTTAAGATCTGAAGGATATGCTTTCTATATCAAATCAGTATGCAGGATGGAGTTTAAAAACTATATTATATATAAAAAAAGATTTTGAAATGAAATGATCCATTTATATATATATAAAAACAAAAGCCTCGAGGTCTAGGGTCCGCCGGTGGAAGCATGAATGGCGGTCTTCTTCTGCATTATTAGCACATGTGAAAAGAAAGATTATATTTTCCTGGGCATATAATAAAGTTATTCCAATCAATTTAAAAAAGAACATAAAAATAATCCAAGTCAATCTGTTAAACTCATAATTCATCATGAAACCAATATAACCTCATAGAAAAAAAATAAAAAAATAACTTGATTTAATTCGCTAAATCCGTGATTCTAATAATGAGAACGAGAAAATCTGATAAAGAGCAAATCAAAATAAATTATGAAGTTTAATTGCCAACCGATCAAATATTGAATGCTAAAGATGAAAAAAAATTTAATTATAAAAACACAAAAAAACAACCTGAACCAACTCATGTTAACCCGTTAAGTATTTTTCCAAGTCATGAGGTTAAAAATTATTTTGTTTGTTTTCTATGATGTTAGAATAACCTAATAGAAAACAAACAAAATAATTTTTAAAACTTAATTTTTAATTAATTTAATATTAAAAAATAAAATTATAAAAAAAAATAATTAAAAAAATAAATCCAACTAGATTAAACCATCAAAACTATAATTATTATTATAAAAGTAAGATAACCTAATAAAAAACCCCGAATCTAACATATATATATATATATATATAAAACATGATTAAAAGAAAAGGCAAAGCACTTATTCAAATAACTGTATAAAATATAATAATATAATGTATAATTTATTTATTTAATTTATAAATGAAAAGTGAGAAAAGGAAGAAGAGAAAAGAAATAAAGTGAAGTCTTGTGCTGCAAGATCACATCACCTGAGAAGTTTGGCATTTAGTGAAGTTTTTCCAAATCAAACCCTCTTTTTCAAAGATGGAATTTCCGAGTAAATAAATCAAAGACAAACCTAGTAAAATGGAGTCTAGAGCATAACAAGTAGTTACAAAGCCGAGAGAGAAAAAGCTTTTGCCAGTTCTTTACACAAATTCTTTCCCCTTCTGTCACCTGAACAAAAATCCCTCTTCTTCTTCTTCTTCTTCTTCTTCTTTGTTTACTCTTCCTTCGTTACTTTGCAAAGAGGATAAACCATGGCTGAGGCTTTAGTAGGAGGAGCTTTTCTTTCTTCTTTCCTTAATGTTTTGTTCGAAAGGATAGCCTCTCCCCAGGTGGTGGCCTTCTTCAGAGGGAAAAAAGTCAACGATAGTAGTCTGCTGCAGAAGTTGGAGACAGCAATGACATCTCTCAGGGTGGTGCTTGACGATGCTGAGGAGAAGCAGATAACAAGTACAGCTGTGTGGTATTGGCTGGCCGAGCTTAAAGACGCTGTCTATAAAGCCGACGACTTCTTGGATGCGATTGCTTATAAAGCTCTACGACAGGAGTTGAAAGCTGAAGATCAATCCTTCATATGTCATATGCAGAGATTTCTTTCTTTCTTTAACCTATGTAAAAATGGGCTGGGAGAGATCGAAGAAGAATTAAAAGTCCTCTTGCAGGATCTAGATCGCTTAGTTGATCGAACGGTTGCCCTTGGTTTGATCACCCGCACTGGAAAAGAACCATCATCGCCTAAAACACCCGGAGAAACTTCTCTGGTGGATGAACGTGGTGTTTATGGTAGAGATAATGACGAG
>Ga0307515_10022494_pt1 | contig 11106 bp, 4 predicted proteins | sample 17_EM_MG_FD_194513 | JGI IMG/M metagenome (GOLD analysis project Ga0307515, IMG submission 194513) | Populus trichocarpa ectomycorrhiza microbial communities from riparian zone in the Pacific Northwest, United States - 17_EM | ecosystem: Host-associated > Plants > Roots > Unclassified | place... | reverse complement strand
ACATTTACCATAAATTAAAGGTATCTTATATTATTAGATATGTTATTATAAAACATGCTTTAGTTAAGGAGTTATTGATACTTCAAGTGCAAAATGACGATATAAAACCTTGATAAAAATGCACTTTTAAGTACTAATCATGTATCCTTATCGGGCCTTTGATATTAAGAATCCAAAGAATGACAATGTTTTTAAGGTAAATAGATATCGTTTGAAAGCTTACTTTGATAATTTTCCTAGTGAAAATGAATCCATTGGTTTGAATAATTTTCCGCTTTGCCTCAAATTGCGATTATAAAAATTTACCGTGCTAGGTGTGAAAGATTAAGGTTGTTAATGAACCATGGAATTCCTGAAGATATTCGCTGGATGATTGAAGCAAAGGTCTGATTATCAGGTGAGTCTTCCAATACTTTTATTTCATACATGCCTAGGACATGTAAAAGCACTTTTGCAAAGAAACGTCGTGCAAAACCACTGAAAGTCTGTCATCGATGTGCCAGATGGACTTGTAATGCAAAATTTTGTTCTTTAGGAATGGTATCTATAAACCGTGAAGATAAAAAACAATTCATTAAGGATGGCCTGAGTAAGGATTCTTTAGATAATCTTCTATTAACTCTTGAGACGCATCCTAGTGGAGATGTTAATCGTGCAATTCACGATTTATGGCCTCATTTTCATAAAGAACATGATCATCTTAGTCTTGGAAATCTGACTAAAAAAGACCTTGTTTGTCAGTTTTTAAGAAAACTGGATGGGAAGCTTATCCCCGACCTATAAAGTGCGTTTAAGCTGTTCTTGGACGTAAAACCAAGGGAAGATGGGAGCCACAATCACAACTACTTGTACATACACATGTTTTTAAAAAAAATAAAAAAAAATGAAATAAGAAAGAAAGAGAGAGAGTGAGACTCCAGCTAGCCTACATATAGGTGGTATGATTGCATTTTCAATTTCTCATCTATAAAACCTTGTCTTCCTTCCCTTCATTTCTACTCAACCCATACATTCAACAGATATAGAAGTGTGTAGAAATGAGAGGTTCCTCAGTTCCTAAAATAAAAAAAATATTTGTGTTTTTGGGGGATCCAGTCCTGGGAAAGAAAAAGAGTTCTTAGAATCAGCAAATCATCTTGGTCGGGTACTAGCTGAGAGAAAGATTCATTTAGTGTATAGGGGAGACAGCCTTGGGTTAATGGGGAGTGTGTTAATAGCTGCATTTTTAGGTGGTAGTCAAGTTTTTGGTGTCATTCCAACAGCTTTGGCCAAAATAAACATCATTGGAAAAATAGTTGGAGAGGAACAACAGGTCTCCACAATGTCTGAACGACTGTTTGTAATGTTTGAACATGCTGACGCCTTCATTGCCTTACCAGGTGGTCTTGGCACTTTAGAAGAGATATTTCATAATTCCTCCTGGGTTCAACTGAACATTCACCAGAAACCTATAGGTTTGATAAATATTAATGGTTTTTATAATAATTTACTATCTTTTCTTGATCATGCTGTGGAACAATAATTTCTAACATTTTCAGCACAACAAATCCTCATCTCTGCTGCTATTGCTGAGCAATTGATTAATGAACTACAATCTTTTATCCCTGTAGTTGATTCCTCTATGAGTTGAATAAATTGGTCAATCACGGAACGCCGTAAAAAGCTTAGATTGGATTTGAGCCTTAGTTTGTGAAAACTTGTGTCTTATATTTGTGTTTTCTTCATAGCATATTATTTGTGTTTTGTTCTTTCTTATATTTGTTTAAGTGTGTTTCAGGTTTGTCAGTAGTCGTTGTTTCACGTGATGTTTTCTATACTCTATCTTTCTACTTTAGAACATTGAGAACAATGTCTCATTTTGGTTGGGGGGGAGGGTAGTTTATAAAAAAAAAAACTAACTATTTTACTATTATTAAAACCATTTGATAGAACTGTTGTTGTTAGGATGGCAGAGTAAGGAGGTATTCTATTGACTCTTGAGACGCATCTTACTAATCATTTTTGAATGGCTACTCGTAACAAGGTCTATCATAAAACTTCTTGAAATATTCAGGTTTACAAACTCTCGCATTGTTATCACTTGATTCTGCTCATATACCCATTTAACAAGTATTCTTAAACCTTCATTTTCACACACACACTTTAACATATGATTGTAGGTTGCAGATTGGATTATTACATTATTTATGTTCTTTTGTTAAAGGTAACAACTAAGAGAAAGGGATAGTATATAATTTGCAAAAACAAAAAAAAAACAAAAAAAAAAAACAAATTGATAATAAAATGAATAAATAAAAAAATAGATAAGTTTGGTTTCGTAGCCCTCTTGACTTAAGCAATTAAGCCCGAAGGGGTGTTTTAACACCTAGTACCCTAAAGTCAACTGACTTGGGAACTACTGGCCTAGTGTTTGTTACATGGGTTGAGGAGAAAGCTTAAGGGAATTAAACATTGCACTATCTACATTTTAGTATCTACAACCTAAGTTACTAAGCTCGAAGGGGTATCTCAACACCTAATGCCCTAAGACCAACTGATCTGAGAGTCATTAGCCTAAAGCTCGTTACATGGGTTCAAGATACATTGTGTTATAAATTACTACTTAAAAAAAGAAGAAGAAAAAGATAAGAATCCCAACCCAAGGAAGTTAACCTTAAACATTAGAATAAATTTTTTTTTTCTTCCAAGAAAAGCTCTATAACTATGTTTTGATATATTGAGCACAAAAGAAGGTTTATTAATATCTTGTTTAGGAAGTATGGAGAATATATATAAATTTAATGAGAGTTTATTTATTTGTATAGATTAATGGAAGTTGAATGATGAATGCCTTGCTTTAGAATGTCGCAAATTGTTTTAAAGCTTTGATTACTAGGGACTAGTAATAAGCTGGTTGGGGGGTGTGATTGGTACTTAAAAGTGCATTCTCATTAAGGCTTTATATCATCATATTGCACTTAAAGTATCATTAAATTCCCTAATTTAAGCATGTTTTATAATAACAAGTCTAATAATATAAGATACCTTTAATTTATGATAAATGCTCATTTTGAATGCAGGCATATCTCACAATTTAAAGGATTGATTGATGTGATTAACTATTAAAAGTGAAGAGATAAAAAAAGGACTAAGCTTAGAGAAGAGATGTTGGTTCAATTCAAACTGGAACACCATTCGGTTATTGGGTTATAAATGGAGCTGTAGACCTTGGATTTAGGTCTGGTTTATCTTGATAGAAAGCTAAGACATAGGCCTAAAACATTAATAAAGAGTCAAAGATTCAAATCTTTCGTTTTCAAGCTCAAATCTTAGCAACAAAAAAGACATCTGAATCTGTCTTGCAGCCCAGACACTGTTCAGTGTTCAGCCCATATCTCAAGTTCTAGAAGTTCAAATGAGCTCTGATTTTTTTGGGTGAAAAGTGGAGACAATTGCCCACAACTTTCATGAAGACTATGTTCTCAAATTCAAATGTTAGCAATGATGTTTTAGCCAACCAACAATATCAATAACCAGTCAACAATGTCAATAACCAGCCACCAAGTCAATGGTTGGCCACCAACTAAATAGTTAGTCAACCAATCAATAGTTCTGAATTTTAACCTATAAAAGGAGGCATTTGCCATGTATTTAGGGATCTTGTTGTTCAGATCAAGATTATATTCTTGCTTTCTCTCTTTGTAATGTTCAAGTTTTCTTTCATGTTATATTAATCTCTTGTTTATGCCTTTTCATTTCCTTTTCTATACTTAGTTAACTTATATCATAATCATGTTCTTATCTTATTTATTTATTTATGTTTCTCTTCTTCATAATATTTAGCTAAGTTTATTATGTCAAGGTGAAAAGGTTTCACTAGTGGTGTTAGAATAAGTATAATATAAACTCAACATGGACTTCAATTCTTATATTCAAGAAAGTTTGCTATTAACATGTCTTATCATTTTTATCTTATTCACTCTTAATACCTTGCTTGTTAAATGGTTAATCCAGATTTATGTTGTATAACACTTGGTACAATAAATGCTTGATCCTTCATAGTCTTTGGCCGACATCGTTGTTATGAGAGGAACTTGATTTGTTGTTAACATAAGTTAGCATCATGAATACTTGACAATATTTAAAAGTATTGGTATTACTTAAATAAAATAATTAATATGATCATGTTAATACTTTATAATGATCCATTAATGATAAATCACCCGATTGGAACCTCCTTTGTGTGTGGTTTCCAGTTGAGTAATAAAAAAGAGTTTATACTATACTTATTTGAAATACCATTAGTGGATCCTCTAACCTTGACAATTGTTTTATCCTAGTTTAATCTTTTCATCATTATGACATCTCAAAGTTCTCTTCAACATCAATATCATTTTATTATTTGTAATTTATATAGTTCACCTCCTTGTGGTTCGACTCCGGTCTTGCCGGGTTATTTATTACTTCGACACTCCTACACTTGGGATAAGACATCAATCTTTTGATTGTATCAGTATACTTTCAAGCCCTATCTCCATCTCTTATTGAGTGTGTCTTTGAACCCTAGTCTTCTAGATAATGCATCTTTAGGCTCTATCCATTTACTTCTAAAAGCGCTTTTTAACCCTCACAATCAGATACTACACTTTCAGCCCCTATCTCTTTCTTTTAGGTGCACCTGTGAACCCTCATCTCCTAGATAGTGTGCTTCCTAGCCCTATCCCTTCTCTTTTCTGAGCGTACGTGTAAGCCCTCATCACCCAGATAATGCACTTCCTAACTGTTGCGATGTCGCGGTCGCACAAATTAATTACCCTAGCTTAAATAAACAAGATAGTATAGAGCAAACAAGGGATCGATCCCATGAGGAAGGTTTAGTTTAGATTTTTATGCTATATGATATGCAACTGGGGGGGGGTTTTAAAGTTATCTATGTTATGCTATAGTAAAAAGAAAGAAACAATCAAGTTAAATAAAAGAAAATCGAAATTTATCAAGAAAAACAAACCTTAGTCGCAAGTAAACGTCCACCTACATAAATCAGAACTGATCATGGAAACAAAACGTCAATTAATACTCTGAATATTTATCATTTTTTATGTTGATTAGTTAACAGATCCGTTGTATAACTAATCCTAACCATCAAACAACCATAGTGTCTGCACTAATAATTTAATTCAATGGCAGCCTTAAGAACTAGATGAGTTGATTAATCTAGACAACATAATTGTTCGCAGTCCATGTTTGATTTGATCAATCGAATGTTTTCCCTAAGATTACTAATCTGGATTCGCCATAATTATTAATCTCAGCTCCTTCACAAGTTTATATACCACGACTCTGGTTTTGATAGCAAACTTAACAATAGATTGTTCATGATAATAACTTAGAGTCTGCACAATCATGGGAAATAAGCATAGGAGAACAAACATATTCATTCATCATATAAACTGAAAAGAAAATGTAAAATAAATCTCACAATTCTTGAATTTTGAAGGTTTCTGTATCCTTGCAACCAAGAAAAAGAGTTTAGTCTTGCATGTCTACTAAACAATTAATCAAAAAGAAGGAAGAAAACATGATTTCGGGTTCTGTTGGAGGAATGTGTTTTTTCTCTCTTAGCTGGCCATCCTCTCTTTCTTTTTATATCCTAAGAAACCCTAATTCTTTTTCTACAAAATAGTCATTTCCTAAGTAAACAATTTACATTTAAGTATTTCAATAACTATTTTCCTAAAAAAAGGAGAAATAGTCTTGCATAAAATCTTCAAGCTTTGACTTTTGACTTAGAGGAGCTAAATTTCTGAAATAAAGACTTGGATGTCGATTTGGATGCTTTGGGACGTAATTCGGACTTGTTTCTTCATAAAACCTATCTCTTAGCAGAATTCATGTGTCTTCTTAGAAAAATCACATCTCTCTCATATGAGTTTGTTTTCTACTAAAATTTGGTAGGCTGATAGGTATTTGAGTCAGGAATCCAAAAAAACTGAGGTTGCATCAAATGGAATTCTGTAGCTCAAGAAATTCAAGTCGGAATGGTTGAAAGTCAACATTGGTAGAATGCGAGATTTGACTTTGAAGGCTACGATTTCGATGCTCTTTTATTTTTATTTTTCTTACCATATATTTATAGAAAGGTATAGATGTTAGCGTTCTAATGCCACTAGAATCACTTCATTTTGACCTCTAGAGCTCAAGCTCTGCACAAAGCATCAATTGAAGGTCAAATCTGCCAATTATCTACAATTTACTTCTTTTTTAATCTTACATCCAAAAGTACCTTCAAAACATAAAATAAAGAATATCAAGGTATTTTATATATATAACATAGGCAAAATACTAGGTAAATATGGGTAAAACTATCAAATAATATGATTGCATCACTAACCCTATCTCTATTTCTTTGGAGTGCGCCTTCGAGCCCTCACCACTCAAATAATGCTTTTTCTAGCCCTATCTCTATCTTTATTTTTTTCGAGTGTGCCTTTGAGCCCTCATCAGTCGGATAATGTGTTTTCTAACCCTATCTCTATCTCTATCCTTTGAGCGACCCTCTAAGACCTCATCTCTCAGATAATATACTCTCTAGCCTTATCTTTATCTTTTGTTAAGTGCAACTTTGAGCCCTCATCTTCCACATAGTGTGCTTTCTAGCCATATCTTTTATTGAGTGTGCTTTTGAGCCCTCACTTCTAACACTTTCAGAAGGATTGACCATTTCTTGATATGGTAGAACCATAATATCTCATTCTTTTTCCTTCTTTACAAGCTTACTATCTAAAGCCTTTTACAACACCTTCTATCGTAAGCATTGTAAAGAGGAGGCAACTGTCATAACCTATTTTTGTGTTAGTCCCCCCAAATTTACCCTTTTTCCTTTCAAATTAAAAATAAAAGTGATAATAGCAAGACAACTGACACCTTGGCAAAAACATGCTGAGAGGGTTTCAAAAATATAAAAGAATCAAGCTAGAGTTTTAAATGAAATTGGGAGCCTAATCATATCCTATTGTACCCAAGATTGAAGAGATAATGCAGATTCAAGGTCAAATTAAATAATTATTGGACAGATCTACATAAAAAAACTCAAGTCTAGGGACTTAATTAGATGTTTAATAAGTCAATTTGATTTAATCATGAGCAAAATTAAAAGTTTAATTATATTTAAGAATTCAAATTAAAATATTTAATTAGGTGCAAGGACTTAATTATACTTTTAATAGTCAAATTAATTTTATTAAGGACTTAATTGGTGAAAATTAAGTTTAAGAGCCCAATTTGGATTTAATCGAGAAGATTGAATTTTTAGACGACCAAACTTAATTTTTATGGAGTCAGTTGATTGAAATCAGGGATAAAATTTCAGGAAGATCAAAATTTAGTGTTAATTAAAGGTTAAATTGAAGAGATTCATAACCAAGGACCTTTTTGAAAAAAACACTAAACTTCGTGGATTCAATTCATTTGAAAACTAGAGTGCAATTGAAGTAAATTGAAAGTGTAATGGCCAATTGAGGGTTAATTTGCAAAAATCCAAAACCAAGGACCAAAATGAAGAGGCACTGAAACTCGGGATTGATTTTAGAGTTTGGCGAGGGTAAAATCGAATAAAATTAAAAGTTTGAAGTCAATTAGGGATGGAATTAAAAGAAATCAAAAGTCAAAAGACCAAATTGAATTTTAGTCAAATCTCTAATTAAAACCCTAAAATATCAAAACGATGTTGTTTCATTTAAATAAAATAGTGCTTTTTAACCAAAATAGTTTGTTTTGGTACAGAAAGACAGTCTTGAACAAATAAGAAACAAAAAACAAAGAGAGAGAGAGAGATGTAAGACGACTTTCACCCCCTATAAATTGAAGTGGGTTTTAGGCATTGAGGAGTAAGAGAGAAAAGTGTAAAGTGAGCAAAAAACCAATATTTTTTAGCATTTTCAACATTGTTCTTCCTCTTCGTGAATCCCAGCAGCTTTAGCGTCTACGCCATGACCAATAGTAGCCCAACACCCTAGCAACTTCATCTTCTCACCGACAATAGGAACAATCTCCTCGACGACAACATTTTCTATAGACCAGCCCTGCCAACTGTCAGTTTCAGCAACACCCCATCCAGCCTAGATAAGCTTCTTCATCCCTTCTCTCCTGTGTTTTTTCTTTCCTGTACATGCAGGACGTGGATTAATTCATGTCATGCAAAAGAAATCTAAGATAGGCTGGACCCATCTCGACCCAGCCTAGATGGTTGAGTCGGGTCTAGTCCAAAAGCAAAAGAAAACGAAAAGGAAAACATTATTGGGCCTTCAACTGGCCCAACCCAATCCAACCAAACCAAACTTGGGCCTCGGGCACAAATAGCATGTTAAATAAAATATAATACTATTTAAAACAAATTACATAAAAAGTTTTAAAAATTTAAAATTTTCAAAGACCATTTTAAAATTATTTGTGGGTCTGTTGCGTGTTTTTCTAACAATGTTTTCTAATATTGGGACATACACTTACACTGTAAAATACAGACCCAATACAAAAAATATTTGATTTTTCCTCAAAAAAATCAAAAAATTCTTTATTTTAAAAAACGATGTTTGATTTTTGTGCATACGATTAAATTCTAAAGATTTTTCATGTATATTTCCTAAAAGGATAAAAACACATTTTTATCATGTTTTAAATGCAAAATGGATATTGTAACTGGTTCATGATGATCCATTAGTGTTTGGCCAAAATACCAAAAATCTCATAATAATTAGTTTGTTATTCAGAATGTTAGGAATTAACTATATCTTAAAAATAAATCTGATGCTAAATATGGACCTTAGAATAGTTAGGACTTAATTCAATAAGATAGAGACTTCCTCATGAGAGGAGATCTGCCTTAAACCTTAGACGAAACCAATGGATAGAAACATGACCTAGAAAAACAATCAACAAGCAATGCAGCTTACTTTAGGTAGGGTGTACCAGGGGTGATGCATCTTTTTCTTATACAACTAGTTCCCTTATCTAGACTCTCGCAAACTATTAGGTTTTCTAGTAACCATAATACTAAGTGGCGAATTCTGAACCCTATAATCATAACTTTATGATTAAACACAAAGCCCCATTTACTTTTTATGAGCCAGCTCCGCCACGCGATGTTGTGCACGTCATGACAGGTACAATTGACTTAGGGTTGTGGCATCTTAAAGGAAGCAAGTTGAGTTTGATTAGTTATTTGAATGCTGATTTTGCTAATTGTTAAATTGATATAAAAAATATTAGTGGAACATGTCACTTTCAAGGATCATCACTAGTATCTTGGACTAGTAAAAAACATAACTCAGTCACCCTATCTACAACTCATGTAGAATATATAATAGTTGGTAATCGTTGTGTACAAAACTTATGGATGAAACAAACTTTAGTAGACTTTGGACTTAATTTTGATTAAATACCTATTAAAAGTGATAAAACTAGTGCAATAAGTCTATCTAAGAATTTTATACAACACTCATGTACAAAACATAATGAAGTGAGATATCACTTCCTAAGAGATCACATGATGAAGGGTGATATTGTATTTTAGTTTGTAAGCACAGAACATCAACTAGTAGATATTTTTACAAAGCTTTTAGGTAAGGATTGCTTTTGTAAAATAAGGAAGAATTTAGGCTTTATTCATGCCAATGAAATTTGAGGTTTTATCTTTGTGTGTATACATTATTGTAAATAAGTTGAACATATTTAAATATACCCCTTAGCATGAAAAAATTGTTTTGCTGTAAAATTTACTACCATTGCAACTCTGGGACAAATTGGTCGATAGGTTCATGATACTAATTCAACCGACCAACTGGTTGAAAATGAGAAACAAAGTATTTTCTATTGTGTGAATTGGTCAACCGATTCATACTATCGATCAATTGACTGACCAGTTGAGACAAAGCACAAATAAATTGGCCACTATCAAAATTTTAGATTTTGACCCCTCTATCTCTTTGATTTTTTGACTTGATTTTTACATGAAAATAACATTTTTAAAATGTATAAGAAGGATCAAAAGAGAAAATTGAAAAATTTCAAGGTTGAGGTTAAACTAGTTGACCAATTTAACTAACTCATTGTAGTTGGTCAACCGGTTGCTCGAAAGTATTTTGCTAATTAATATATGGATATTTTTCAAGGAGTAAATTGATATTTTACTAATTTATAGGATTTTTTAGATTTTCCTATAAATAGTAAGCTATGCCTCTTATTGTTGAGAGATTGTATGTTAGATAAAAAAAAACTACGTAAATCACATAATAGAGAGCTAACACTCTAGGCATAGCAATCCATTTATCCTAAATAAGGATTTAGAAAATTTATCACTGGTGAATCATGTGGATTGTTGTAGCAAAACTCAATCTTTACAAAATTATTCAAAGTCGAAGAAGATAAGATCTTCAGGTAATAAATCCCTAAACAACTCTAGATTTATCTAACGGAATCCTAAGAACTTTCAAATAATTTTTTTTATTATTTCCACTGCATACATTCTATTTAGGGAACCTAACATATTTTTGGTGAAAATATTTTTTTTCCTTTAACAAGTTTTTTTTTTTGTGCAACTAGCGCTTTTAAGGAAATTAATTTTGCTTTTAATCTTCTTGTAATTTTTCAAGGTTCACACTGCTGTTGATTCTTTTAGGTGCAGGCAAGGAAGCTAAACAAAAAGTATGGCTGCCATACAAAAGAAAAAAAACGAAAGCATGAGAATTGAAAAGAACGAAAGCAGGAAAGTCTCCAAAACATAAAACATACTCAAAATGAACTTTATATATTAATTAATAAAACAAATTAATTAAGTACGGGGATTACATCGATCACGCTCAAATTTATTTTATGGTATGGAATCTCAAATGCCAGGTCCAAATACTGTGCGCTGGCTGGGCATCATGCCTCACAAAGCATGAGAATTGAAAAGAAAAAGGAGAGCGCACTCAACAACATTATTTAGTGAGAGTATGAGCTACAACGAAGCGTAGCAGCTGATCATTTACTTGAAGAGCTCGTCTGGAATGACCTCATCATGGCAGCAAAGGAAAGTGGAGAATTTCTCCATGGTGCGGTTGCACTCTGGGCATTTCATGGTCTCAGGGATCC
>Ga0307515_10022493_pt1 | contig 11106 bp, 10 predicted proteins | sample 17_EM_MG_FD_194513 | JGI IMG/M metagenome (GOLD analysis project Ga0307515, IMG submission 194513) | Populus trichocarpa ectomycorrhiza microbial communities from riparian zone in the Pacific Northwest, United States - 17_EM | ecosystem: Host-associated > Plants > Roots > Unclassified | place... | reverse complement strand
ATTTAAAATTATTATTTGATATCTTTGTATTGTTGGTAATCAAATGAGTGATTTATCATCAATTTGTAAATTTCAGTATAAAATTGTTGCTACTATGTTTGGAAAACTTTTTTTGCTTGTAAAAAATAACGCCGGGACGGCAGTTATTAACAACCCATCAATCCCCGTAAAACACCATGAAAGTGTGCTGATTGAAGCATCGAGCGCTATTATCGAAATTTTAAAAGGACAAATGGAGAACGGTAAGTTGAAAGATTTAGTTAAATATTTCCGTTCGTCGGGTGTATACAATCAATCATTGGTATCCAGCATGGTAAACAGGTTTGCCAACAGGCTCAATACTTTTTATCACATCCATCCTGAGCAGGCCATGATCGCCTCAAAAACGTTGATCCCGGCTGTGATGACCGAACTTGTAAAAGCTTCAAAAAGCGAGCAGGTTAAAGAATTTGGCCTTAAAAATATGCTTACCAAGCTAAATGGTAACCGTGCCGACTTAAGCTTGCTGCTTGACCGCGCTATGGTTGCTTAAAATATTCATCTACCTTGTAAAAAAGGCCTGCAGATTGATAATACAATTTGCAGGCCTTTTTTTATTTAGGCCGATAATCTAATTGCATATATTTGCCACATGACTAAAGAACAGATTCAGGATTTAAGGGATAGAGCAGCTTCCCTGAGGAGGCATCTTTGACATCGACAAGAAATTAGAGCTACTAAAAGCTGAACAGGAAATAACTATTGGCCCGCATTTTTGGGACCACCCCAAAGAGGCCGAAAAGGTACTGGCATCCATCAAAGTAAAAAAAGTTTGGACAGACGAGTTTCAAAAGGTATTGGCGGTAATTGAAGATACCGGCGTGCTGTTTGAATTTTACCAGGCTGGTGATGCTACCGAGGCCGAAATGCTGGAGCAGTATAACATGGCTATAAAGGCCGTAGAAGAGCTTGAATTTAAAAACATGCTCTCGGCCGAGGAAGACCAGTTTAACGCCGTACTGCAAATAACAGCAGGCGCAGGCGGTACCGAAAGCTGCGACTGGGCCGGCATGCTGATGCGTATGTACATTATGTGGGGCGAAAAGAATGGCTACAAAGTTACCGAGCAGGATTACCAGCCCGGCGATGTGGCCGGAGTAAAAACCGTAACGCTGCAATTAGAGGGCGATTTTGCTTACGGATACCTGAAAGGCGAAAACGGTGTACACCGTTTGGTACGCGTATCGCCATTTGATGCCAATGCCAAACGCCATACTTCGTTTGCGTCGGTGTATGTTTATCCGCTGGTTGATGATACCATCGAAATTGACATTAACCCGGCCGATATCGAGTTTGAAACCTTCCGCTCGGGCGGTGCCGGTGGACAGAACGTGAACAAGGTAGAAACCGCTGTGCGTTTGTACCACAAACCATCGGGCATTATTATCAAAAACCAGGAGTCGCGCTCACAGTTGCAAAATAAGGATAATGCTATCCGCTTGCTGAAATCGCAGCTATATGAAATTGAAATGCGTAAGCGCATGGAAATAAGTAACGCTATTGAGGGCAACAAAAAGAAGATAGAATGGGGATCGCAGATCCGCAATTATGTTTTGCATCCTTACAAGCTGGTTAAAGATTTGCGTACCGATCATGAAACATCGAACGCTGCCGCGGTACTGGATGGCGAGCTTAACGAATTTTTAAAAGCCTACCTGATGGAGTTTGGCGGGCCGAAAAGCTAGTAGTAAGTATCAAGATCACTTTAGTGTTAGTAAAAAATAGTAATATGATAGCGATGGAATTAGGCCCCGTCGCTATTGTTGTTTAAAAGAAATTTGTAATTTGCCCTCACCTTTATATCCGCCTAATAAATTATGAAAACCATTTTATCCGCCTTTATTTTGACCATTGCAGCAACCATCGCCTACGGACAGGAAAAACCGATGCCTTTGTATCCTAAGGGTGTACCAAATTCAAAACCTACCCCGGCAACATACGTAGAGAAAACCAATGGCGACTGGATTACCGGTGTAAGTGTCCCAACGCTAACCGCCTATCTGCCCGAAAAGGGTAATGCTAATGGCGCGGCTATTGTGGTTTGTCCGGGCGGAGCTTACGCTGGTTTGGCTAATGCTCACGAGGGTATGGCCATATGCAAGGAATTTAATAAGATAGGCGTCACCGCCTTTTTACTGAAATATCGCTTGCCAAGTGATGAAATAATGGTTGATAGGTCGATTGGCCCCCTGCAGGATGCGCAGATGGCCATATATACCGTTCGTAAAAATGCAAAGGAATGGGGCGTTAACCCTGTAAAAATAGGTATCATCGGCTTTTCGGCGGGCGGGCACCTGGCATCAACCGAGGGGACACATTTTGATAAGCCGGTTATTGATGATAAAGACAACATCAGCCTGCGCCCTGATTTTATGATGCTGATTTATCCCGTAATCAGCTTTGGCGAGCAGGCGCACGTGGGCTCGCGCGAAAACCTGATTGGCAAAACACCATCGCAGGCGCAGTTGGACCTATACTCAAACGAAAAGCAAATTACTGCCAATACGCCGCCTACATTTTTGGTACATGCCGGGGATGATGGCGCAGTACCCGTACAAAACAGCCTGATGTTTTACGATGCCTTATTGAAAAACAAAGTAAAGGCCGAAATGCATATTTTTCAGGAAGGCGGCCATGGTTTTGGTATGAATAACTCAAAAAACAAAGGCAAATGGTTTGACTGGGCAGCCAACTGGCTGGAAGAGAATGGCTTTTTGAGTGGGAAATAAGCATAAGTCTGATGAAGAGTCTTTTATTAACAATACTACTGAGTGCCCTGGTTTTGCCTGTGCTGGCCCAGAAAATGAGTTACAAAAGTGTCGCGAATGAAGATCTTGTGGAAGTTTTGAATAGCATAGAGAATTATCACACAATTCAAACTCCGGATAATAGCATTGTTGTTAATGTTTTTCTCGTATCAAAGCCCCATGAAAGTGCCGGAAACTCCGAAACAGATGAAACTAAGGAAGCCATTTACGTAGCTACTTCCGAGTGTGATTTGGCTCCAGAACAACATTTATTCAAACTCACATCAATTTATAACGCTAAAATTATCAGTTGGTCTAAGTCAAAAAAGAATCCACAGTTTGTATTTACATACGGGCCTGCAAATAGGCTCAAGAGGGTTACAGTTACAGTATCGTTAAAAGGTTTAAAGATTGACGAGAAAGCAATCTGAAGGGATAAGTGACACAGCATTCGGATGCTTTTTAATTTATAAATTTTAGTTTTCAAAACTTCACGGTCCTGGATTGGTTTAATTACGATGCAACACAAACTGCTGATAATAACATTCCTTCTTCTCGCTTTTCTTAAATCAAACGGGCAGCAGATAGTAGACAGCACTTCTACCGCCCACCCCAAACGTGAATTTCGCGGCGTTTGGGTAGCCACTGTCGAAAATATCGATTGGCCTGCTACGCCCAATGAAACTACAGTTCAACAGCAACAGGAATTATTAACCCTTTTAGATGCTCATCAAAAAACGGGTATCAATGCTATTATGTTCCAGGTGCGCCCGGCGGCTGATGCTTTTTATGCCAAAAGCCGCGAGCCATGGTCCAAATGGCTTACCGGGAAGCAAGGCCTGGCCCCCAACCCGGTTTATGATCCTTTGGAGTTTGCCGTTACCGAGGCGCATAAACGCGGGATGGAGTTGCACGCCTGGATAAACCCATACAGGGCAACTAAGGATAGCGCCTACTCACAACTTAGTCCGCAGCATATTACCCGCATAAAACCCGGATGGTTTTTTACTTACGGCGGCATGAAACTGTTTAACCCTGGTTTGCCCGAGGTACGGGATTACATTGTACAGGTAGTGTTAGACCTGATTGATAACTACGACCTGGACGGCATCCACATGGATGATTATTTTTACCCTTACCGTGTAGCCGGTCAGCAAATAAACGATCAACAAGCTTATCAACAATATGGTAAGGGCTTTACCAATATTGACGATTGGCGCCGAGACAATGTAAACACCCTGATAAAAATGCTGAACGATAGCATTCACCGGCATAACCCGCGGATGAAGTTTGGCATTAGTCCGTTTAGCATCTGGGCCAACAAAACACAATTGACCGATGGGTCTGATACCCATGGCGGCGATTCGTATTTCGCCCTTTATGCCGATTCGCGCAGGTGGGTGCAGGAGGGCTGGGTAGATTATATCAACCCACAGCTATACCGCCCCATTGATGACAAACTGGTGCCCTTTAAAACCATGATTGACTGGTGGGGTAATAATGCCTATGGCCGGCATTTGTACATTGGGCAGGCACCGTACCGCATTATCGAAAACAAATTGCCGGGCTTCCGGCTGCCGGGCGAACTTCCGGGGCAAATACAATACCTGCGTAAAAATACAAGGGTGCAGGGCAGCGTATATTTTAGTTCCAACTCGTTGATGAATAATCCCCTGGGCTTTACAGATTCGTTGCGGGCAAATTATTACCACTACCCGGCCCTGCCACCGGTGATGCTCTGGCGCGATTCGATAGCGCCGAATGCGCCGGTCGGGCTTATCGCGAAGCCGGAAGCCAACGGGGTTAAGCTGATGTGGCAAACGCCATTGATGGCAAAAGATAATGAACCGATTTATGGCTATGTAATTTATCGTTTTGCGGCAGGCGCAGGGATAAATATCAATAATGCCGAAAATATCCTGCATATAGCCTATAACCACGATACTATGTATTTTGATCTTTCGGCTGAGAAAGGAAAAACGTATATTTATGTGGTTACTGCTATTGACAGACTCAAAAATGAAAGTGAGCCGGCATTGGCTGTTGAAGGGGCGAGGTTATGATCTTTAGATTTTGGTTATAGTTGAATTTTTAAAAAATAATGGAAGTATTAGGAATTATTTTTGTTATTGTATTTTGCCTGGTACCTTATTCCTGGCTTTTTTATAAAGAAGTAAATATCCGGATCCGATTGCTATTTGCTTCTATGGCCTCCTTATTAATTTTATGTATAATGGTCACTTTGGTTTCTTTTGGAATTGAAAACTTAATTGGTATAACCAGCTTATATGGCATATTTGTTTCAATAAGTGTATTGCTTAATATAGCTGTGATTATTGTGAGCTGGGTAGCTTCAGGATTAGCCAGGTGGTTGTAATATTGGCTTCACATCTAACTGGATTTGCAGCCCTGCGATATTTCCTATCCCAATATCCCCAGCAGTTCGTTCAACTCCCCTACCTTCTCCGCCGACCCTAAGTTTTCGTAGGCACTTATCAGGTTGCGGATTACGCGTTTAATGATATCTGTATTGGAGCAGGGCTCATAAAACTGCTTATCGAATTTAAGGTTAAGCTGTTTTAAAAACATATCTACATCGCGGCGGCCAAAAATAAAGCCTTTGTTAAAGGCATTGATATAAAACAGGATGCCGCCTTCAAAATTAGTTTCCATGCTTTCATCAACATAGGCCAATATAAAATGTTGCGGCAGGTTTACACCGTAAACCGGGATATCCAGTTTTTGGGCTATGATGGAGTAGATGATGGCCAGCGAGATCTGGTTACCTTTTTTTGTTTCCAGAACCTGGCTCAGGTAGCTGTTTTGCGGGTCGAGGTGGTTGGAGGTATTGCCGCTGAAACCATAGATATTATAAAGTACATGATTGATGAGCTTGATCTGCTCCTTGGGGCTGGCCTCGTTCATCATCTGGATCCAGATATCGCGTTTAATGGATTCTACCTGGTTAATAACTCTTTGTTCATCCAGGTCGGGGTATTGATAGCGGTTGATGATCAGGATGCCCTGTAACAGGTCAAAAGCGCCGCTTTGGTACCATAGTTGCAGGTCGGTTTTTAACGATCTAAATTGAATTTCGTGCACCAGGTTGGCTATCCGTTCCTGTTGTATGGCATCAAAAGCCTGCTCAAAAGCGGTTTCCAGGTAGGCTATAACTTCGCTGCCGTAACCAAGCAGTTTTTCGTGCACGTGATCATAGATCTCGTTATCGGGGTCGTCCAGCAATCGGATCAAAGAGTTTACTTCTGTCGGATTTATCATATGCTATAATGCTAAAATACTAAACTTTTTTACTTTTGCGGGGATGTGGAATCTCAGATTTGTGCAAGATTATTTACAACACCGGTTTACGGCCAACAACCGGCATGGCATTCACTCGCCATTTGTATACAAACTGATTGACCACGTAATTTATGATTACACCAACCAAAAGGGATACCACGAACCCGGATTTGTACCAAAAACAGGAGAGGGGGGGGGAGGTGTAAGACCCAAAGTAGCCCGCTTAATTTATCGGCTGACAAAACATTTTAATCCGGCCAATATTGTTGAATTGGGAACAAAAGGGAGTGCAGCAAGTGTTTATTTGCAACAAGCGGCCCCTGGCGCCAATTTTTTTCTGCCAAAAAATGATGCTGAATTTGCGCGCCTTGATAAAACTCAACCGGCGCTGGTGATCTTTCATGGAGATAATTTAAAGCGCGGGACAATAAAATACTTCGATCAGTATCTGTCCGAAATGCATCCGGATACCATTATGCTTTTTACCGGCATGTACCTGGATAACCAACTGAAACAAGCCTGGAACCAAATAAGGCTACACCCCAAAATTACCCTCACCATTAACCTGTTTTGGATAGGCCTGGTATTTTTTAAGCAAGACAGGAAAGAAAAAGAACATTTTAAAGTGAGGTATTAAAAATACGCTCATCCGGAAGTTTATCACTCCGTTGCAGGGTTATTCTTCTGTTAAAATTGTAAACTCAAAATCAAATGGTTCAAAATGGCGGATGAGTTCATCAATAAATGTTTGCCCCCATCTTACATACATCAAACCAAAATTTTCGGTACGCTCCTGCAAACTGTCTTTAGGGAATAGTTCGGCCTTTACAACAGATAATTGTTCAAGCCTGGTAGCATAGTTGCGTTTTTCTGCTTTGATCAGTTTTTTCTCGAGGTTATCTATAGCGTGTTTTAACCTTGCCTGTACTGCAGATGCTGAAGGCGATAGGGTAGGATCTATTTTATAAGAGCGCAGTTTTATCTTTTCGAACAGGGCACTCATTTCGCGCCATTCACCTTCGAGGCTCAGGTTGTGGTTGCTGTGTTTTTTTATCCAGTCGGTTTTAAGGGTATCGTTTGGTTTAAACAAATCGGCAGCCGTAAGGTCCATATGTTTAACCTTTGCTGCCTGGTCCTTTTTAACAACCAGTGCCGAGTTGCGCAAGATGAGTATGGGAAAATCAACCTTGTAAAAATCGAAGTTAGCTTTCAGTTCCAGCCAATACACCACCTCGGCACCGCCGCCAATGTACGCTATGTTGGGTAAAATGCATTCCTGGTACAGGGGGCGCATCACTACGTTGGGGCTAAAACGCTCGGGATAATTAGCAATTTCTTCTTTCAATTCCGCTTCGGTAAAACGGATTTCGGTATTCATTACCTGGTAACTGTCGTGCTCAAATACCACGCGCTCGCGCAGGCTATCCTTCAGGTAAAAAAAGTTGATTTCGCGGGGATTAACCTGGATGTGTACACCAAGTTTGTGCAATTGCTCATTCGTGGCCGTGATGTTTTTAAAGCTGTTCTGATTGATGATATCCCGCTCCATAATTGGGGCAAACTGCTTTTTAAACTCATGGTCGTCGGCATCGATGATCACTAAACCATATTGGCCAAACAGCGCGTTTACCAGGTAGCGGGTAGCATCGGCCAGTTTATCAAATTGGGTATAGGCGGTTTCTACAATTTCGGCAACCTCCACGGCGTGGCCTTCCATACCTAAAACACCTTTGTACTGGTTAAGCGCCTGCCGCATAGTATCTGGATTAATACGGCCGGTTGCGCCCGAAGCCTCATACCACCAATGCACTTTTTTGCCGCCGATATTAGTATAATTGATCTCGGCAAAGTCATGGTCTTCGCTGGCCATCCAGTAAACAGGTACAAAGTTTTTATCGGGATGAGCGGCTTTTAATTGTTGGGCTAACTTAATAGCTGTAGCTATTTTGTAAAGAAAATAAAGCGGACCGGCAAAAATGTTAAGCTGATGCCCGGTTGTAATGGTATAGGTATTCTCAAGCTTTAAGAGTTCTAAATTTTGAGCAGTAAGTGGTTGTACGTTATACGTTATACGTTTTACGCCAGCTTCACTTTCGGACTTCCCGGCTTTCGGACTTCCGGACTTCTCCGCGTATTGTTTGGATAAAATACGGTACAGAATTTCACGATCGGCAACAACTTTTTTATTTTTCAGTAGTTGGGCAAATCCGTCCATATCAGGGCGGTAGCCGTAAAAAGGTTGTAGGTCGGCCCGGTTTTCGATGTAGTCAATAACAGTGGGCGAAAAAAATCCGGTTTCTTTATAACTTATACAGGAGGCTTCCATTTTGATTTTGGATTTCGGATGTTCGATTTCGGATTTAAAATATCCAAATATAAAACATGTATTCAGCATCAAATATTTAATGCTGACGCCGAATTTAGATTTTAAATATTAAAATCAATCAACAAGGAATTGTAAATCAAATTATTTTACAATTTGTCCATAAAGGTCAAAGTCTTCGGCGCTGTCTATCTTCACGTTAACAAAGCTGCCAACGGTTGCATAATCAATGCAGGCATCAATTAAAACCTCGTTATCAACCTCGGGCGAATCAAATTCTGTACGACCAACAAAGTAATTACCGTCTTTTTTATCAACCAAAACCTTAAATGTGTGGCCAATTTTTTCCTGGTTCTTATCAAAAGAAATTCCCTGCTGAATCTCCATAATGGCGTCAGCACGTTCTTGTTTTACTTCGTCGGGTACATCATCAACCAATGAATGGGCATGTGTTTTTTCCTCATGCGAGTAAGTGAAGCAGCCGAGGCGATCGAATTTGGTATCCTCGACCCATTGGGCCATTTCTTCAAAATCTTGCTGGGTTTCACCCGGGTAGCCGGTGATGAGGGTAGTACGCATGGCAATGCCGGGCACTTTATCACGAATCTGGTTTACCAGGTCGATTGTTTTTTGTTTGGTGATACCACGGCGCATAGATTTAAGCATATCATCGCTGATGTGCTGTAATGGCATATCCATGTACTTGCAAATGTTATCACGCTCGTTCATCACATCCAAAACCTCCATCGGGAAGCCAGATGGGTAAGCGTATTGCAGACGGATCCACTCTACACCGTTAACATCGCTCAGGCGGCGTAGTAACTCATCCAGGTTACGTTTACCGTACAGGTCTAAACCGTAATAAGTTAAGTCCTGGGCAATGAGTATTAATTCTTTAGTGCCGTTTTTAACCAGGTTTTGAGCGTCTTTAACCAATTGGTCAATAGGTGTGCTCAAATGTTTGCCGCGCATCAACGGAATGGCGCAAAACGAACATGGGCGGTTACAACCTTCGGCTATTTTAAAATAAGCAAAATGCGATGGAGTGGTTAATAAACGCTCGCCAATTAATTCGTGTTTGTAGTTTGCCCCTACAGAAGCCAGCAGGTTTTGCAGGTCATTGGTGCCAAAGTAGGCGTCAACGTTGGTGATCTCGGCTTCCAGTTCAGGTTTGTAACGCTCGCTTAAGCAACCGGTAACTATCACTTTGCCAACTTTGCCTTGCTCTTTAAGTTCGCTATATTGGAGGATGGTATCAATAGATTCCTGTTTGGCGTTATCGATAAAACCGCAGGTATTAATAACGATGATATCGTTTTTACCTACTTTTTCGGCTTCGTGCACCACATCAAACTGGTTGCCCTTCAGTTGGCCCATTAATATCTCGGAATCGTATATGTTTTTTGAACAGCCTAAAGTAACCACGTTAATACGGGGCTTCACTATTTTGGGTTCTCGAATTACTTCTTTAGTTTTCATAATATGAAAGCATCATTGCCAGTGTTAAAAGCCACGGCCTCTGAAAAGGAGGAAATGACGTCAAATAGACCCTGTCATGCTGAGGAACGAAGCATCTATTCGCAAACTTGCCTGTCTGCTATACATGTCGACGAGTAGATTCTTCGTTCCTCAGAATGACAGTATTTTTTAATACATCATAGGTAGGTAAGAAACAATGTCCCGATTTGCTAAGGGGATTTGCATGTCGGGACATTGCTTCGTACCTCGCAATGACGGTATTTTTAATTATTTATTGCTTGAATAAGGAATCTACAAATGCCTGCCTGTCAAACAGCTGCAAGTGCTCAACACCTTCACCTACACCTATATATTTTACCGGGATTTTAAACTGATCTGATATTCCTATTACCACGCCGCCCTTGGCTGTGCCGTCAAGCTTGGTTAAGGCCAGGGCATTTACATTGGTGGCTTCGGTAAATTGTTTGCATTGCTCAATAGCATTTTGGCCTGTTGATGCATCCAGTACCAATAGTATTTCGTGTGGTGCGCCGGGAATTACCTTTTGCATCACATTTTTAATTTTGGTAAGTTCGTTCATCAGACCTACTTTATTGTGCAGACGGCCGGCAGTATCTATTATCGCTACATCATCACCGTTGGCAACAGCTGAGCGAAGGGTATCATAAGCTACAGAAGCCGGATCAGACCCCATTGGCTGGGCAACAACTTTCACATCAACCCGTTTACCCCAAAGCTGTAACTGCTCAACAGCTGCGGCACGGAAGGTATCAGCAGCGCCAAGCACTACTTTATTGCCGGCCTGCTTTAGCTTATGGGCCAGTTTGCCAATGGTAGTAGTTTTACCCACGCCGTTAACGCCAACCACCATAATTACGTAGGGCTTATGATCGCCATATTCAAAATTGCGGAAATCGTTACTGTTGTTTTCGGCCAGGAGTTTTTGAATCTCGTCTTTCAACAGTACATTCAGTTCACCTGTGCCGATGTATTTATCGCGGGCCACACGTTCCTGAATGCGTTCGATGATCTTGAGCGTGGTTTTTACACCTACGTCTGATGTTACCAGGATCTCTTCCAAATCATCCAGCACATCATCATCAACGGTTGATTTACCTGCGACGGCCTTGGTTATCTTTGAAAAAAAATTATCCTTGGTTTTTTCTAAACCGGTATCAAGGGCTTGCTGCTCCTGCTGTGTATTTTCCTTTTTCTTAA
>Ga0307515_10022492_pt1 | contig 11107 bp, 3 predicted proteins | sample 17_EM_MG_FD_194513 | JGI IMG/M metagenome (GOLD analysis project Ga0307515, IMG submission 194513) | Populus trichocarpa ectomycorrhiza microbial communities from riparian zone in the Pacific Northwest, United States - 17_EM | ecosystem: Host-associated > Plants > Roots > Unclassified | place... | reverse complement strand
CTAAAGCTTATAGGGGCTACCTATAAAGTTCTATATAGGGTACTAAGTAGGGTCCGGGTTATATCCTTTCCAACTAACATAATACTTTAACGTTCCCTTTATAAGTTTACAGGCCAGTATTTCTTTAATTTCCTATTTATTGTTATCATTAACTTAAATTAGCAGGGGAGGTTTATTCTTTTGTCTGGGTAGTAGGTTATTTATAGCTTTCCGTAGCTTATTTAGTAAGAAGATAGGGTAGACTTTAATTAAGTCTAGGAGCTTAACCTTATATAAGTTACCTACTTTATTAAGAATCTTATACGGTCCTACTATCTTATAGTCTAGCTTACGGCTAGGCCGTTTTATCTTTTAGTTCTTTATTATAACCTAGACCATATTACCTATAGTAAAGTTAGGCTTGCGCCTATGCTTATTTACCTATTGTTTTATTAACTTCTGGGCCTTTTCTAGGTTCGTATAGGCTACTTTCCAGGCTTCTTCTAAGCGCTTAGCGTACTACTGGGCTTCCTTATAAGATAGTTTTTCGCGTATAGTCTGGGGCCCTTCTAGTCTTTCCTAGTTAAAGCTTATACGGGGTAGGTAACCTATTTCTAGTTAAATAGGGGCAAATCTGGTAGAGTCGTGGGGTAGGGTTGCTTAGGCGTAGTCTATTAAGGGCAATAGTTCGGCCTAGTTATTTTAGAAGTAGTTAATAAAAGGCCGGAGTCTCTAGTCTAAGTATTAATTTATAATCTCCGTTTAACCGTCTATCTAGGGGTAATATACTATAGAAAGCTTTAGCTTAATACCTAGGATTTGGGTAAACTTATTCTAAAAGGCTAATATAAACTGCGGCCTATAGTCGGATATAATAGTATCTAGTGGTCTATAAATTTGGTAGACATAGTAGATATATAGTTAGGCTGCCTCTTTAGTATTAATATTCTTATAATAGGGAATTAAGAACGGGTGCTTGCCAAAGCGGTTAACTAGGATTATAACTATATTATATCCGTCACGGTTTGGAGGTAGCTTATAAAAGTCTATAGAGATATATTGCTAGGGGCGGTTAGGTATTAGGAGGGGTTTTAATAATCCTAGGGTCTTATTTTATAGGATTATAAACCTACGGTAGTCGTTATAGTTCCGTATATAGCGGTTAATATCTATAACTATTCCGGGCTAGTAGTAGCGGTCGCTAATAATCCTACGGGTTTTATTCTTTTTAGGGTAGGCCGTAGAGACCTGGGTATATGCTTTAGCAATAAGCCGAGTCTATAAGTTCTATTCCTCTGCCACTACTAGCTGTTCCTAATGCTTAAGTAATCTATTTTCAAGGGACTATAGGCTAGTAACGTTCTTTGCCTTTTTACGGTACTCCTATAGAGAAGGGGCCGTACGGTTTATCTATAGCAATTTATTAATTAAGTTAAGTCCTAAAGGGTTAATAGGATATATCTTGGCGCCTAAGGAGTCTATACTTAGTTCTGCCTATATCTAGGGGTTAAGGTGCTCTAGTCGTAGTAGCGTCTGGGTCTATAATAAGATTTTTACAGCTATATGGTTACCTAGGTCTTATTTACGCTTAGTAAGAGTATCTGCACAGTTCGTAGCGCCTAGTCTATATATAATTAAAAAGTTAAACTAAGATAGGACATCCGCCTAGCGTGCCTGCCGGGCTATAAGGGCCTTAGTTATTATAAAGTATTCTAGGGCCTTATAATCTAATACTACTTTAATAGGTTTAGGGGTCCCCTTTAGCTATATACGCTAGTGCTAAAAGCTAGAGATAATAGCCAGCATTTCTTTATTATGGATGTAGTAGTTTAGTTTAGTATCTATTATAGTCTTTAAATAGTATACAATAGGGTGCTATTCTCTATTCGGTTACTTCTAGAAAAAAACACTAGCTATTACGCTGTCTAAGGCATTAGTTTCTAGTATTGAGGGCCGTTTTAGGTTAAAGTGGGTAAGTAGGGGGGCCGACACTAGCCGTTTTTTAAGCTTATTAAAGGCCTGTATATATATAGCGTTAAAGTAAAAGGGCTGGTTTTTTTTAGTAAGGTGGTTAAGAGGCTAGGTAATTCTGCTATAGTTCTTAATAAAGCGTTAGTAGAAGTTATAGAAACCTAAAAATAATTATACCCCCTTTACGGTCCGTGGGGGCGTCTACTAGTTAATTACGGTTATTTTCTCTAGGTCGGCCTTAATTCTATCTATACTAATAATAAAACCTAGGTACTTTATATGCTTAACACTAAATTCTAACTTCTTAATATTGGCCTGGAGGCTAGCTTCGCGGAGCCGTTATAGGACTTTATAGACGTGCTCCTTGTATTCTAGTTCGTTCTCTAAGTAGATTATAATATTATCTAGATAGGCCGTATAGAAGTTATTAAGGTAGTTAAAGAGTACATTATTTATATACCGCTGGTATATAGCTGGTCCGTTAGTTAGTCTAAAAGGAAGTACCTTATATTTATACGTCCCGTAATAGGTCTGGAATGTAGTAAGATCTTTAGACCTAGGGTCTATCCTAATTTGGTAAAAGGCCTGGCGGATATTAAGCTTTATAAAAACCTTAGCTCTACTTATTTGGGTAAGAGTCTTATTAAGTAAGGGCAGTGGGTAGCGGTCCTTGCGGGTTATATTATTTAGCTTATAGTAGTCGATGCAGAAGCGCAGTCCTTTATTTAGCTTTTTAATAAAGAGAATAGGTAAGTTAAAAGGGGCTTAGCTAGGCTCGATAAAGCCCTTATTTAGGTTGTTAATAAGGTACTGCTTTATAGCCTATAATTTGGCAATAGACTATAGGTAGAGAGGGCTAAAGCTAAGGGTGCTTCCCTTATCTTGCTTAATCTCGATCTTATAGTTATATAGTTAGTGGGGTAAAAGCATATTAGACGCTGCCTTAGAGAATACGTCCTTAAATTTCTAGTGTTAATTGGGCAGTTTTTGCTCCACTAGTTCTTTATCTATAAGCCCGCTTTCCTATCCGCTAAGCTTACTTTCCTTTTCCTTAATTATTTAGTTAATTTTGTATAGGCTAGTTGTAAAAGTAATAGTATTAGGCTGAACTAGGTTCTGGTAGAATCCTATAGTGCTAATATAGCAGATATTAACTGGTAGGAGGTCCGTAGGTTTCTTTAGCGTCTATTAGGCCGTGGTTTACGGTATAGGGTTTATGGTCTTCCTTAGCTTACGTTTTATTTTCCGTAAGTTGTCCTTCCTATCTATTAGTTTAGTGTGGCGTCCAATATCCCTGGCTTTCCTTTATAGCTTTATAAGGTTCTCTATAGGGAACTTAGCTAGGTTACTACCGACTTCCTAGGTCTTTAGTGTGGGTGGCGTAATATAGGTAGTTTAAGGGCGGCGTAGTATATAGATCTATTATGGGTTAAGCTGTACGTCCTTCTTAAAGGCCTAGTCTCTGCGTATAGCATCGGCTTAGTAAATAGTATTAATCTAGGGCCGTATAAGGTTTTCTATTATAATACTAATTTCTTTTATAAAGGAAGGGGTTAGGGGTAGAGTTTTGGGCCAGATAAGCCGTCTACTCTGTACTTCGAGCTGTAAGCCTAAATAGGCTAGCTATTTTCTTCCTAAGATTATATTATAGCTTCCTAAGTCCGTAATGAGAAAGGGGATATTATACTGCCTTTGTCTGTTAACGCGGAGGTAGATTTACAAGATAGTTATAATAGGTAGCCCTATCCGTCTGTTATAACCGCGAATAGGAATTAGTTTAGGCAGTTCTTTAAGGGGTATATTTAAAAAATCAGCCAGTTTTGCAGCGCACTTTATATTAATTAAGGTAAAGGCATTTGCTCCTAAGTTAGCTAAAGTAAAGGTTAAAACTTAATATCTATTACGAAATAAAGTATAAGGGATAGTGTAGCTTCTTCTACTAACTAGCTAACCTAGATCGATATGTAACATATTAATCCCTTTTAACCCTAAAGAGGAGTCTTTTTTTAGGGTTCCTCTTTTTCTGGCTCTATACTGTCCTCCTAAATTAATAGGACCTTATTTGTTCTTACCTTTATTAGGCAGTTCCTTATAAGGTAGCCTATTTAACCATATAAGAAGTAAGCTCCTTAATTACTAAAGGCCTATATATAGGGGTCGCTATATATAGGCCGGGTGTATACTGGGCCCGTAATAGGGGTAGCTGCGCGGCTAGCTGCCGGGTTAGCTATAAGAGTTGCCGATTATACTAGGGCACTACGGGCCGTACTCGCAGTACCTATGGCCTGGTTTGCAAGGTTTCTAGTTTTTAGCTAGTTAACGCGTGCCTTAATTTAATGGAGGCCTTAGTTAATAGCTAGGCAATAGTCTATAAGTTCCTTTAACGTCTATGCTATAGTATAAGCTAGTAATACGGCCCGCTATAGGTCTAGGGTAAGCTTATTAAAGAGGTCTGGTAGTAGGTCTTCCTAGGGGATCTAGGCCTATCCGGCTAGGTATAGAAAGCGGGTTTAAAAGGCCGAAAAGGTCTCCGTTGTTTTTATATTTAGGCTTTTATAGCTAAGGTAGGTGTTTTATACTTTAAAAGGGTCTTTATAAATAGAAGATAAGTATTTAATTATTTCTTCTTTAGAGATAAAGGGGTCTGCTAAGTCTTCCGTGTATTGCGGGCGTAAATACGTCTAGGCGTCTCCGCCAGTACGGCCGAAGATATAGGCTATTCTAGCTTAGGCGTTAGGGAAGTAGTCTATATTAACTTTAAGCTTGTCCTGTAATTAAAGCTTCTAATTATTAAATATAGGGTTGGTTCCGTTTATAAGTAGTAGGGGGTCCGCGACCTTTACTAACCGCTTTAGTACTATATAGGCCTTAGTAGATCTACTAAGGCGCTAGGATAGGGCCTAAAGGACTATAGTAAGTCTTTAGTTGTCTAATAATGACTTATTATTAGATATAGGGGTATCTCTGGCTTTAAGCAGCTCTTATAATTGTTTAATTTTGGTATTAGCAGCCGCAAGCTCCGCCTAGGGGGTTAAAACGTTAATTATTTCTTTATCTGAAGTATTTAAGGGTCCTATAGCTGCTTTACCTGCTACTGTAGTTTGTGGCATAGTGGTAGGGGTATTAGGTAATTCCGGGTAATTTCTTTAGGGGTTCTGGTCTGTGTGTGTCTTATAAGTCCTTTCCTTAGGGTTCTGTTCTTTTCTTTTAGGTCCTGTCCTTATAGTTTTAGTAATATCCTTAGGGTCCTGTTCTGTGTTCTCGTAGATATATTTAAGTTCCTTCTTAGGAAGAAAGAGTAGAGTGAGCTTTAGATAATATTAGCGACTTAGTTAATTAAGATATAAGCACGGCAAAAGGGTCGCGCAAGCCTATACGATTGGATTGTCTATAAACGAGAATCTAAAGCTAAAGAAAGGAAAGGAGAAGAAGGGGAGCGCCGCTTGAAGCTATATACGATCTTCGCGTCACGTAACCGCAATATGCGGCAATCTGTGGCAACTTGCTAGTGCGTAGTTCTGCCAAGTTCTGCCAAGTTCTGCCAGTGCCGTAACACCTCCCGTCTGCTTTAGCTAGCTAGTATTTTTTATACAAAAAAAGAGGCTAAGCTGTAACAAATCCATTTTTTACGCTATTAACTCGGCGTTAGCATAATCTAATCCCCTATTTGTTAAGCACCGTTATAAATGCCCCACTACATATTTAATAGCTTAATTCTAGGAAGATAAGTAATAGGAATCCGTATCTTTATTACTAAGTCCATTACTTATCTTATGTTTATTATTAATACCTTTATTCCTACGTTGCCACGTTTATAACTGCCTTCATTATAACCTTTATTACTATTATTATTACTATTACCTTTATTACTATCTTTATCGATATCTTTATTACTATATTACCAACTTCACTAACATCTTTATTAGTATCTATAATTGTTTAGCATACCTTATAATATAGCTCCCCGTAAGACCAAAGTATAAATAAAAACTCTATAACCAGATATAGCAATTACTGCTATTATACTAGTTGAATCTCCAACCTTAGAGAGTCTCTCTAAAAACCGATAAGCTTTATTATGTAATATAGTAGACCTACCATTAAGAGAAGTTCCCTCTAAAGTTCTGCCACCTTTAGAAAGCTCCTCTAAAGACTAAACCACTCCAGAGGGTCTAGTAGGAGAAGTTCCTAAAGATCTGCTAGCTGTGGAAACTCCCTTTAAAGATTAACTAACTACGGAAGGCCTATCTAAGGACCCGAAACTAGCGGAAAATCTCATAGTTATCCTACCTGCTAGAGAAGTTCCCTTTAAAACTCCGCCGTAGTTAGGGAGTCCCTCTAAAGGCCAACCAACTATGGAAGTCTAGGCTGAAGATCGGCAAACTACGGAAGATCCCACAACAAACCAATATACGGAGAAAGCTCCTGAAGACCCACTAGCTTTAGAGAGTCTCTCCAATGGCGAGTATACTGCAGATGGCCCCACAACGGACTTATCACAGGGAGAAATTCTAAAAGAGCCGATAGAAAGTTCCTCCTAAGACCAATCAACGGCCGAACGCCCATCTAAAGACCACACAGTGGAGAGCCTTTCAATTATTAAGCCAGCTACAGAAGCTCTCCTAAGTTTAGGAGATCTATTAGGTAAAACTCCCTTTTATTACCTTCCGCGTATTCTCTAACATTTTTCTAGATATTCCCATGGCTAATTCAGATTAAGAGCCTTAAAAGGACTTGCTATCTAATCTACCAAGTTCTAATACCGTTAAGGATACCTCCTAGCGTACTAACCCCGAAGCAAATAGACAGAAGTACAAATTTGAAAAATCATAGAAGAGAGTTCGGTTTAAACCAAGTAAAAGAAATAGTAAGTTACACTCGCCGCATTTAAGAGATTAAGCTAACTAAAATATGTTTAAGTGACTGTTATCGATTTAACATCCGATTCTAAAAATAGATTTAAGCGGTCCACCCACGATGGTTTCTATAAACTAAGTCCTTTACTAGAGCTTAAAATTGTCTATGGCGAATATAACAGCGAACTGATGCCTAAACGGCTTAAATATAAAAGGAAAGAAGATATTATGCTTCTAGCCTCTAGTATACGCCTGCCCAACTCCCTAAAAGGCTCTATTAAAACTTCTAAGGACGAATCTAAAAGATATAAAGGATATTTATATTATAAGTTTACGGAACGCCATCTTAGCAAGCACATAGATAATAAATTGAGGTGGTTTAAAGCTATTTTAAAAAGATATAATAATTTTACTAAATTCTCTATATAGCAAACACAGTGCATTAGATTACTTAAGACTCTTGACTTTAAAAACGGTATAGTAATTGCCGAAATATTGGCTAATTCTATACTAAGAAATAGACGTATGTAGATCCGGAACCAACTTATAGACATAGAGGAGAAAAGACGCGCGAAGTCTACTAAAATACGTTAAATTACATTTTCTATTATCTAGGAAGGGATTTTAATAAAGTAAGACCTTATAAGTTGGTATACAAAAGAACAGAAGGTCACCGAGCGTATTAAAAAGTCTTACTAGGATATTTAAGCTTTAATATCTGTCGCAAGCCCATCCTTCACCTCTTAGGTCAAAGCCGCCAACGTTATAAATTTATTAGATAGCGATAGAGACAGGTCGCCATCTCGGAAACAATACTAGAAGACCTTTATAACAGACTACAAGATTTATTTAGGGGATATTATAGCGTGGGGTCTTTTATAACATTAGGTCTTAAATATTAAAGGAATTCCGTTTAAATTCAATCCTGCTCTATACGTAAAAGTGTGTTCCCTCCTAATTAGAAGGCTTCTGCCAAAGTGCCATAAAACAACTTAATGGTGGACCGCGCAAATCGAGCACCTCATTCTTTGGGAGTATCACAACATGGAGTTCACGTATGCAAGGGCAGGCAATGCTTCATGCAAGTAGAGCTCTTCTGCCCTGATCTGACAGATTCATTGACACCAACGAGGGAGCTCCTGGATTGGTCCTGCATCTGCTTTGAGATCCAGTCCTGGCTGAGAATCGTACCCACGATGATGCCTGTTTCCCGCATGATTCAAGCTGAGCCACAAGACTGAACCTATGGGAATACGCTTCTCCGCTCCTGGATGTCACTGCTTTGAGTCACATTGCATTGGCATAACATCGGGGATCCAGAGATCCAGGGGCATCAAAAAGATGCGAGCTGGCTCTGCGACAGATTCCACCCGTGTTTGCTGATCTTCGAGGAGGTAGGGCGGCTCAGAGCTGTCCCGAGCATGGCAGGCATCACTGGTGCGATGAATCACCTCCTGAGTTGACTCGGGTCTGATCTCTGTGTTATACCACGGAAATGTTTCCATCTCCCATCCCTATGTCTCACGTGAGCAGCGCCGCCTTTGCTCAGGCTCGGCTCAGGGCCGGCTCAGCTTCGGCTCAGGTGTGCTCAGGTGTGCTCAGGCCTGCTCACCCTCCCTCTTCACACGCTTACTAGCTTCCCACCATGCTCACCTTTGTGCAACCGAGAGGCACATCTCCCGCCATCGTGTCTTCCTGCCTTTGCGTTGATGTAAATTCTATATTGCCTTAGCCTCTGGTAAGGCCGCGGGTCACTTTTACTTAACTCACCCATCTTCCACCTTCTCATCATCTTCCATCTTCTCACTCATCTTCCATCTTCCCATCCATCTTATAAGGACTTTCTTGCATACCAAACCACACACTATGAGCACCAAGCTGGAAGAACTAAATTGGAGAGGACTAAATCCGGATAAGCAGATAAATGCGGCCCTAGAGAAAGGGCTCTCCGAGGACAGATCCGATGTCAATGCCAATCCCGTTTACAGAGGCCTTAAAAAAGACACTAGTAAACCACAGTACGACAAGATGTAGGCGTTTTGGCTAGCGTACGTTAGTAACATTACAAACCCGAGACTGGTATAGAAAACACTAATATACACTAGGTATAAGAGGAAATTTACAGGCTTAGATATATGTCATATGGATATTACAAAGCACGTCGCTAAGGCCATCGAACTCTTAACGCCCGGGAAGCTAGATAAAGTAAATAGAATGCTAACTGTCAACACAGTACGGATTAAGATGCGAAAATTGATATCAATATATACGCGGAAGACTGGCCGCATTATTCCCCAAGACGTTCATAACTTAATGGCTCCTATAAGTACACCTACCGGCCTTCCTAAGCTAAAATAGTTACCGATAATATATTTGCTGACGAGCGAGAAAGTACATTAAAGACGAGCTCCCGAAATTAATTGGCTTGTCTAGACTAGAAGTGGCACCCACGTTCTTTACAATGGAGAACTACGTCGGCATAGAGGAGTTGTTTTAGCAGCGTAATTACCACAACTACGTCCACGAAGGGTGCCGTGTAGATTTAAGTGCCCTGTTAAAGTTGTACTGCTATACTTCTGCAAGGTTACAGGAGATATACAAGGCGAAATTTAAGGTTAGATACCAAGCTCAAAATGAAAATATAAGGATATCTTTATTGCTAACTATCTCCAATAGGACCTTGTTTGCATGGTTGCATAAAAAGGCAAAGAGCTAGAGATTAAGATAGGGTTTAAGAGAGAATTTGCTAAAGGCATGGAAGACACTCCTAAAAAGTAAGTTAATATTATTCGTTGTTTTAAAGCTTAGGTAGGTTGCTAACAGTTTATATATAGACCAAAACATGCGCTATATAAGAGGCTAGAGCCTACGCCTCCCCTTTTCGCTAACGGCGTCTTGTTTTTACTAGTTATTATTCTTTCAGCCGGCGCACTTAGGAATTACCGTACGATTGACAATGTCCTCGCTGCGAGACCGCCGCTAAAGAGGAGGTTCCGGATTATAGACTGGGCGGACGGTGTAGAGGACGATCTAGTCTTCCCCGAGATGTCTGAGGATAGACCAACTAAAAAGAGCAAAAACAAGAACGCGTAGGGCACCCAGTGCTCAGACTGGGCAAAAAGGGATGGGTTTGTACTAGGGATGGGGCTCTATGCCCCCTAGAAGGAAGTAATTATTAAAGCAGATGGTAAGGGGTCCTTATTCTGAGTGCTACTAGTATTACAGGCTAATAAATTATTAACAGACGGTCGTTTGCTAGGGCAGCTTATGAAGTTTTACGGGTACAGAAACCCAAAAACTATAAGCGGCCACTACTTGGATAACATAAGTAATGTAGACGGCGCAGCAGTCTACCTTGGCCTAGAACAATGATAAGACATCACACAAGACTTTCGCGCCGCGTCTATAAAGAGAAACCCGGATCTCTAGCACTCACTGCCAGTAAAGAACCTAGACGAACTAAAGCAGCGCTGGGACTTTGTCGATCTTTACGAGCAGATCAAGAATCTCTCCGTTTAGGTCAACGCTTTAATCATGGAGAAGGGGCGTAAAGAGCTTTAGATGCAACGTCGCCATATTTACAAGCAACGGCAAAAGCTCATTAGCGCAGAGTTAGCGAACTACCGCAGGACTCAACTACGTTTGTGCACCACCTAATGTGAGGAAAGTGACTAGAGCGAGTGGCACCGCAGTTACTTTAACCGCGTTGTCCGCCACATGGTTCCTAAGCGCGATCGCCTTTCTCGTACTTTAACGCTCTCAGCCCCGCTACGGAGCAAAGAAGGCATCTCCGCTCTCCGAGACCTTATTGCTCTCCGCATAAATGATTCCCGTGTAGCGTACCAGGAAGTGTTGCAGCCTATAGAAGGCCGCTGTCCAGTACCAACTTGCACGCAGGTGATTAAAGAGTAAGGACAGCCCCCCACCATTAGTGTTACTTTCAGCTAACAGACCGCATTAGTATCAAAAACGTCAGAGGTAGGTGGAAGCACGAGGCATGGTTCAAAAGTTCCTGGCCCCCCCTAGTGTGCGCTAGCCTTTAGTGGCTTAGTGGAGCGTAAGTGATGCTTGGCGCGCACCGCGGGGTTGCAGTATTTACAACGCTCCCCTTAATACTATACTCCATAAGCTTTTAAAATCCATTAAATCCTTATTATATCTTACTATTTATAATAGGTAACTTAGGGGCTATTCGGTTGCAGATCGCCTCCATATTCATAATCTGTTAATCCGTGCGTCTTTTAGTGTCACCCGTTTTGTAATTAGTGGCGGCTACCATTTGAATATGTAATTGAGTCGAC
>Ga0307515_10022491_pt1 | contig 11107 bp, 14 predicted proteins | sample 17_EM_MG_FD_194513 | JGI IMG/M metagenome (GOLD analysis project Ga0307515, IMG submission 194513) | Populus trichocarpa ectomycorrhiza microbial communities from riparian zone in the Pacific Northwest, United States - 17_EM | ecosystem: Host-associated > Plants > Roots > Unclassified | place... | reverse complement strand
AAAAAATGTTTTGAGAGCGGACGCATGGATTCATCAGCGCACACTGCCCCTGTTCACACAGAAAGAGTCTAGGAAAACCGAGTCGCTGCCGACTTAGAAATCATCACTTAAAATGTTTCCACAGCTGACGCATGGATTCATTAGCGCACACTACCCTTTGACACAAAAAGAGTCCAGGGAAACTGAGTCACTGCCCCACACAGAAATAGCCCTCGAAACTGCTTTCACAGGTCACAAATGGATTCGTCAGCCCACACAGCCCCTGTTGACTCAGAAACAGTCAAGGAAAACTCGGTCGCTGGACTCTCAGAAATCGTCATAAAAAATGTTTCCAGAGCTGACGCATGGATTCATCAGCGCACACTGCCCCTGTTCACACAAAAAGAGTCTAGGAAAACCGAGTCGCTGCTGACACACAAATCACCACTGAAAATGTTTCTAGAGTTCACGTATGGATTCATCAGCGCACACTACCCCTTTGACACAGAAAGAGTCCAGGAAAACTGAGTCGATGCCCACACAAAAATAGCCCTCGAAACTGCTTTCACAGGTGACGAATGGATTCGTCAGCCCACACAGCCCATGTTGACTCAGAAACAATCAAGGAAAACTGAGTCGTTGCCCACTCAAAAAAAGCACCCGAAACAGCTTTCAGAGGTGACGCATGGATTCCTCAGCGCACACAGCCCCTATTGACTCAGAAACAGTCAAGGAAGACTCAGTCACTGGACTTCCAGAAATCGTCACCAAAAATGTATCCAGAGCTGACGCGTGGATTCATCAGCGCACACTGCCCCTGTTCACACAGAAAGAGTCTAGGAAAACCGAGTCGCTGTCGACTCACAAATCATCACTTAAAATGTTTCCACAGCTGACGCATGGATTCATCAGCGCACACTGCCCCTGTTCACACAGAAAGAGTCTAGGAAAACCGAGTCGCTGCCGACTCACAAATCATCAGTGAAAATGTTTCCAGAGCTGATGCATGGATTCATCAGCGCACACTACCCCTTTGACACAGAAAGATTCCAGGAAAACTTAGTCGCTGCCCACACAGAGAGAGCCCTCGAAACTGCTTTCATAGGTGACGAATGGATTCGTCAGCCCACACAGCCCCCGTTGACTCAGAAACAGTCAAGGAAAACTGAGTCGTTGCCCACTCACAAAAAGCACCCGAAACAGCTTTCAGAGGTGACGCATGGATTCCTCAACGCACACAGCCCCTGTTGACTTAGAAACAGTCAAGCAAGACTCAGTCACTGGACTCTCAGAAATCGTCACCAAAAATGTATCCAGAGCTGACGCGTGGATTCATCAGCGCACACTGCCCCTGTTCACACAGAAAGAGTCTAGGAAAACCGAGTCGCTGCCGACTCAGAAATCATCACTTAAAATGTTTCCACAGTTGACGCATGGATTCATCAGCGCACAGTACCCTTTGACACAGAAAGAGTCCAGGAAAACTGAGTCGCTGCCCCACATAGAAATAGCCCTCGAAAGTGCTTTCACAGGTCACGAATGGATTCGTCTGCCCACACAGCACCTGTTGACTCACAAACAGTCAAGGAAAACTGAGTCGTTGTCCACTCACAAATAGCCCCCGAAACTGCTTTCAGAGGTGACGCATGGATTCCTCAGCGCACACAGCCCCTGTTGACTTAGAAATAGTCAAGGAAAACTCAGTCGCTGGACTCTCAGAAATCGTCACCAAAAATGTATCCAGAGCTGACGCATGGATTCATCAGCGCACACTGCCCTTGTTCACACAGAAAGAGTCTAGGAAAACCGAGTCGCTGCCGACTCATAAATCATCACTAAAAATGTTTCCAGAGCTCACGTGTGTATTCATTAGCGCACACAACCCCTTTCACCATCGGGGACATAATGGTTTGTGGTATATAGTGATGCCTCAAAAAGGGGCCTGAGATGTGTATTAATGCAACACGGGCGTGTGATTGCTTATGCATTAAGACAGCTAAAGTCGCATGAGGTGAATTACCCGGTTCATGACCTAGAACTTGCTGCGGTGGTGTTTGCCTTAAGAGTATGAAGACATTACTTGTATGGGACACAAGTTCAAATCTTTACAGACCATAAAAGTTTGAAGTATTTGATGTCACATGAGGAGTTGAACATGCGGTAGAGAAGATGGGTAGAGTTAATAAAAGATTACGATTGCATTATTGACTACCATCCTGGTAAGGCTAATGTAGTAGCTGATGCCTTGAGTAGGAAGGGAAAAACAGTGATAAATGATATGGAGCTGAAGGAATAGGAAAGTATAGTGAAATTAAAAAAAATGGGCTTGCGGCTAAGTGTAGGGCCCGAGGGGTCACTGTTAGCTTAGTTAAAGATCCAATCTGTGTTTCGAGATAAGGTCTTGGTGGCTCAACAAGCAAATGGGAAAGTAAAATAGGTCAAGGGGAGGGTAAACAAGGGTATAGAGACATCATTTCAAATGTTATCTGATGGGCTAATAGCTATGGGAAGGCGAATTTATTTGCCTGAGGATAAGACTTTGAAAGATGAAGTATTAAGAGAAGCGCATGAATCTCGATTTGCTACTCATCCTAGGAGTACAAAGATGTATAGGGATTTAAAGGAATACTACTGGTGGCCAAATATGAAGAGGGAAATAGCAGAATTTGTGTCAAACTGTGGGATCTGTCAATAAGTAAAGATAGAACACCAGAAACCTGCAGGGGAATTACAATCATTATCAATTCCGGAATGGAAATGGGAGGATATTTCTATGGATTTTGTGACGGGATTACCCAGGGGAAAGAAGGGGAATGATGCCATATGGGTGGTCGTGGATCGACTAACGAAATCTGCTTTGTTTTTGCCTATGAAGATGACTGATTCGATGGATAAATTGGTAAAATTATATGTAAATGAAGTAATCAGACTTCATGGAGTGCCAGTTTCAATTATATCAGATCGGGATCCAAGGTTCACATCGAGGTTGTGGCCTAGCTTACAACAGGCAATGAGGACAAAGTTGAATATGAGCACGGCATTTCATCCTCAAATGGATGGTCAATCTGAAAGGACCATTCAAACTCTAGAGGATCTTCTGAGGTCCTATGTGCTGGAGAGGTCAGACAATAATAGTTCAAAAACGAGGCAGTAACAGTTGGATAGTGATAGTCCAAATATAAAGAAAGGAATGATAACTAGGATTGGACAAAGAATGACAATAATAATGAGTGAAATGATAAAAATATAAAGTACTAAGAAATGACTGAAAGAAAGACTTATTGGTTGTTGATATGGTTATTATAAAACATATCCTTGAGTGAGGAAAATTTATGAGATAAACCTGTGATTTGCAGGAAGGACCACAGGCGTGGTGCAACAACAGCAGCAGGGGAGCACGAGTAGAGCTTCTATTGCAGGTAGGTGAATCACACCTTTACCTTCTAGGTAAATTCCATGTTTTAATATATATTACTGATGTGAAATGTGAATCACCGAATGTATGTGCACTCAAGGGGAAAGGTTGTTGTGTGAATTGCTAAGTGATGAAATTATCACTGACAAATGAAATATGAGAAGAGTGATTTAAGGCGTAAACTAGCATATATTTAGTGTATGTTAGGATCCCAGGAAAGGGGATCGCCATGTTTGGACTAGCATACATTTAGTGTATGTTAGGATCTCGGGTAAGGGGATCACCATGTTTCGGCTAGCATACATTCAGTGTATGTTAGGATCCCGGGTAAGGGGATCACCTTGCATCGACTCCTATGGGATGATGATGATGATACCAGTGAAAGGGGTATTAGTAATGGGTTAAACGAAGATAATCATGTTTGATCATATAAAGTCTGGAATGGAGGTTAATAGTGAAAGAGGGAACGATTATTAATAGTTTGAATAAGGAAGAGATTCTAATGAAAACCAGAAAGGAGAAGTGAGCAAAATATGAATGCATGTTACCCTGTTGAAATTGTTTGATATTCGTGTTGTTATTTTTTATGTGATAGTCACCTTTCAATAATATGTATTTTGTTTCAGGAACATCACATGCACGACAGGAGTAGATCCTAGCTTATGTTCCCTTCTTGTAATTTAGGTTATAGGGGGGTATACCCTTATATTTTGTAAACATGAAAATGTTTGTATAACTTAATTTGTATAATTAATGTTTAAACTTGATTGAATGAACTTAATCTCTGTAGTTCATGTAACCATTTTTCATGTCTAAGTATTTACTTTTTATTTCATCCATAATGATATTTTGTTATATAATGTATATCATGAATATCGTGGGTAATAGGTGTGAGAATATTGTGGAAATTGAAACCCAAGATGATTGGGTCGAGATTAAGTTATGAAATGCGAGTTATTAGAAGTGTAAATAGGTTACATTAGCCGAAGCTAATCACCATTTATCCCGGTCATCCATTCGGATGCCATTAGCTAAAACTAATCATCATTTATCTCGGTCATCCACTTAGGATGCCATTAGCCGAAGCTAATCAATTAATTGTCCCGGTCATCCATCTCGGATGCCAATAGCCAAAGCTAATCATCATTTATCCCGGTCATCCACTTAGAATGCCATTAGCCGAAGCCAATCAATCAAAAGTCCCTATCATCCATTCGGATGCCATTAGCCGAAGCTAATCAAACATTTGTCTCGGTCATCCATTTGAATGCCATTAGCCGAAGCTAATCATCATTTATCTCGGTCATCCACTTAGGATGCCATTAGCCGAAGCTAATCAACTAATTGTCCCGGTCATCCATTCGGATGCCATTACCGAAGCTAATCAAACATTTGTCCTGGTCATCCATTCGGATGCCATTAGCCGAAGCTAATCATTAACCAATCAAACATTCCAGAGGCGGTTTATGAGATCACTATAACATGGTAATATTCTTTGAATTGCTCATTCAAACGATTCATAACAATTTGATATTCATTGTAACATAATAGTAGACCCTTCATGATACTCGTACAGACATCCCGTAATAGTTTAACATTTAGTAAACACAATAATATATCTTTTGTAATACACAAACAAACATTCCATACAGTTTGGTATTCAGTATAATACAACAGTACACCATTTGTATTACTCATTCAACCATTCATGACAGTTAATAATCAATATAATACAACACTAGATCCCTCGTAATACTCATACAACCATTCATGATAATTAACACTCAGTATAATACGATGGTAGATCCTTCGTAATACTTATAAAACCATTCGTCATAATTACATTCAATATAATACAACGGTAGATCCATTGTAATACTCATACAACCATTGGTCACAATTACTTTAATAAAATACAACGGTAAATCCTTCGTAATTCTCATACAACCATTCATCATAATTACATTCAATAAAATACAACAGTAGATCTTTCATAATATTCATACAACCAATTGTCATAATTACATTTAATAAAATACAATAGTAGATCCTTCGTAATACTCATACAACCATTCGTCGGCAACCCAAATTCATAATAGCCCAATCAACATCTCATAGTCAGTTTAATATTCTTCGCAACGCAATAATATATCCACCTCAAACAGGTCATTTCAGAACATTAACATTTTCATCATCGACTCAACATTCATCAAGAACTTGATCAACATTTCATAGTCGTTTCGACAATCCTCAAGAATTCAATCGGACACTTCATTGTTGTTTCATCATTCATCAAGGATTCAATAATAAACCATCATAAGTAAATCATTTCAAAACATAAACATCATACGAGAAGAAGGTGGAAAACACCTACCTGTTCCACCTGCGGTTTGTCCTTGTCCTGACGATGGTCCGATCCCGACCGCATCACCTAAGACATCAACGTCACAATTCAGTATATTTTCATCCTTAAATCACATTCATCACCATACTTATTTCAAGAATCCATATGTTCACATTCAAGTGTTCCACATATTACACCATACAATGAAATTGTTGCAAGCATTTGAGTCATTTCTGCCTGGAAGGCCTATTGTAGAAATCAACAGCAAAAACTGACTTGCTGTAGGCCGGACAGTTTGGCAGTGAAAACTAGTTCGTTGCAGGTTGCGCAATTCAACAGCGAAAATTGTTCGCTACAGGCTATCCAATTCGGCAACAAGAACTGTTTCGCTGATGGCACCAAAACTTCGGCAGCGAATGCTACTTCGCTGCAGCCAACACGTTTTTGACAGCAAATGCTAATTCGCTACAGACAACTCAATTCCGGCAGCGAGTCACAAATTTGCTGTAGATAATACAACTTCGACAGCGAATCACAATTTCGATGTAGAACACACAATTCAACAGCGAATGTTAATTCGCTGCAAACAACTCAATTTGAAATTCTTTGTAGGCCATACAACTTTGGCAGTGAACCCCAAATTCACTGCAGGACACATTCGCTGCAAACAACTCAATTTGAAATTCGCTGCAAACCATACAACTTCGGCAGCGAACCCCAAATTCGCTACAGGACACACAATTCGACAGCGAATGTTAATTCGTTGCAAACACCTCAATTTCGGCAACGAATTTCAAATTCGCTGCAAACAATACAATTTCAACAGTGAATTTGAAATTCGCTGCAGACCATACAACTTCGGCAGTGAATCCCAAATTTGCTGTAGAACACACAATTCAGTAGCGAATTACAAATTCGCTGTAGACAACGTAATTTCGGCAGTGAATGCTCATTCGCTGCAGATAACACGATTCGGCAGTGATACTAATTCACTGTAGGCAACACCATTCGACAGCGGAACTAATTCGCTGCTGACAACACAATTCGGCAACGAAAATTCCTTCGCTGCAGATAACACAAATCGATAGCAAAACTAATTTGCTGCAAACCACTTGATTGGGCAGCGAAACTAATTCGATGCAGACCACTTAATTCACTACATACAACATAACTCTGCACATAACATCATCTTAACATATTATTATACAATTTCATCAAATACAAACAGAAATTTATGTCATTAACACCAACATAGTTCTAGTTTTAGTTTCAGTAGGGTCTAAGGTCCCAATGGCTACACAATTTTATACATAATCCTTTCTAACACAAGTTCTTCTATCATACATGCAATAATCAAGATAATAACACCATCATGCATTCTGTTTTAGTTCAAGTATATCCTTAAGAGTTTAACAAGATCATAATTTTTGCATTTCTTCATCTCATTCCCCTTAGATCATCCATTTAATTATTTTCAAAACTATGAGTGTATGAACACTAAACGTTCTACTTTAGGGTTTTCATCCCCTATTTGTTCTGAAATCGTGAGGCAGCAACCAGCTAAGGAAAAATACTTCTTTTACCTCACGTTTTTGACAACTTTAGAGCAAGTTTTGGTGACATGGTTCTTTAGAGCAACTTCTGTTACCCATTTTTGGGTTCCCGCACAAAAAATGAAAAAATACAAAAAAAAATACATATCAAGAAAAATATATTCGGAAGGAATAAAAAAATTTAATAATAATAATAATAATAATAATAATAATAATGCTGGAATGCCCATAAAATGGCTAGAAATTGGTTTAGGAGGTTTAAAAATACAAGAATTAAAATTTGACAGTATATTTTTAACTGGTGAGAGCCTTGATTATAAGGAAAATTCAATTTTGAGAAAGAAAAGTCCAAAATCAGATATTTATGGATTCAATTAAATTTTATGGAGGGTTTGATTGGAAGAAAAATTGATTTTTAAGTCAATTTAGGCTTTTATTAGAAGAAATTAAAGTTCTAGGGTCCAATTATAATTTTGAAGAGTTGATTTGAACAAATTAGGGGCTTAATTGCATAATTATTAAAGTTTGATGGCCAATTAGGGACTTGATTGAAACAATCCAAAACCAAGGACCAAACCGGAAAGGTGCTAAAATCAAGGGATCCAATTACAATTTATCTAGGGGCTTGATTACAAGATTGTAAAAACATCCAAGGAGCAAATCAGAAATATCATTTAAATTTGCTAAAACGGCGTCGTTTACTTGGACACTATTCATTGTTTTCTTAAAAACAAACGGTTGGGCAGTAAAGGCAGGAAACGTTTTAGCAACGACAATGGAGCCATTTTCAATCAGGAGGCACATCTCGCTGTTGACATCCCTCGCTACCGTGATGCACGCCGGCAGTTACCAAAAATGCCTGCGTCTTCTGGCTATAAAAGCCAGAGGAGGAACCGAACACTGGAGAGAAAAAAAGGAGGCAGAGAGGGAGAGTGTAAGAGAGAAAAAATAGAGAGAGTGAGAAATAGTGAGGGAGAGAAGAGGAAGGAGAGGAGATAACACAGAAAGGAAACTCAAAGAAAGGCCGAATAAAGAGATAGGAACGGGAGAGCAAAGGAACATAAATAAACTGAACGGCAAAAAAAAGGACACATATAGCAGGGGAGGTCAGCACCACCATCGTCTTCACTTCTCCAAAACCAAGTATGCATATTTCCTTCCTCTGTCTTTACAAGAATTGATGCATGTTAATCTAAAAAGAAAAAAAGAAAACACAAGAAAGCTAAAGAATCATCCTTCTACGCTTTGTTAGTAACCAGGGGCTCGTTTTTGCTATTTGCAAAAACAAGCATAAACAGTGCGAAGGTAGTATAATTACCTTCGCATTGTTCCATGCACGCGTAAAATTTTATGCATGCATGGCTTGGTTGGGTCACTGGCTTGGGCCAGTGACTAGGCTGGGATGGCTAGGTCCAGCCCAGCCACATATACGCATCACATACTTTAATTTTTGGAAAGCACACACAATCTTATCAATGTAGGAGGGGAATTAGTGATCTGCCCTATGACTATTGATCAGGGTTCAGATGCGTGAAACACCCAACTCTATCTAAGTGCCTGCTTGGTAATGGTGGGCATACGTGCTTTAACTATTCCTTGCAACGCCCCAAAACTGTCTTTACGAAGACCGTCACTAGGCAAATATGGGACCCTTTTGAGACTTAGATAGTCAACCTACCCTTTGTTTCACAAGATATATACTTTCAGTGGCATCAAAATTAACCATGTTCAATTCATCACTCCAGGTTCCGAACTGAAATCATGACTAAGTACCTATCTTTCCAAGAGTTTGGGCAAGAATCTGAACTGAACCAGATAGCTGAAGGAAAATGTCCAAGAATCGATGCTAGTAGGTTGCCTTGCATTACCAAGATAAATCACATGGTAAATGACTTAGGGAAATTGTTGTCTATTATGGGATATGTGGATGAGACTTTCTTTGAAAGGCGATATGGGAGAATTGCACAACTAATGAGGTTACCCATACAAGCAACAACAATCAAAGCCCTACTAAACTTTTAGGATCCTAGTTATTGGTGTTTTACTTTTGGGAACATTGATATGACACCTACCATGGAGGAATATGAAAGGATCCTAGATTTTCCAAATAACAACCGAAAAATTTACCTTAGGCAAAAATTTGAAGACACAGCTTCAGAGGTAGTCAATTTGTTAGGCCTGGGAAAAATAAGTCAATGTAGAGTAGTTGATGGGGGTTTTAAATGGAAAGTCATTGAAGCCAGAATGAAGAAGAATGGTGAGGAAGGCAAGTTGGGGGACGAACGATACAGGTTAGTGGCCTTCGCCATTTTTGGACTAGTATTGTTTCCATCCGAAATTGGAGTCATCAGTTTGGAAGGCGCAAATGTCTTCATAGAATATGAGTATGACTGAATCAATCCTTCTTCAGCAATTTTGGCCGAAACCATGTTGTCACTTAACCATTGCAGAATGCATGGAAAAGGAGCCATGAGATGTTGCAACCCTATGTTGTATTTATAGATCATCAGTCATATTGAAACACCAAGGGACATCTTCAACAACTTCTGGTGGTTCGACCTCCGACCATTAAAGGTTACCATAGAGGAAACTTGGAAGAACTGGGATGAGACGGCTTGGATAGACAAGTATGCTGCACTACCTCAAAGCAACTTCAAATGGAAAGCACAATGGATGAACGACACTATCTGCACAATAAGCTATGGAAGCAAGACATGGGTTCCCCTGATTGGTGTAACCGGATACATCAATTATGCACCTGCACTTGTAGCAAGGCAGTTGGTGGAATGCAGATTGGTGTAACCGGATACATCAATTATGCACCTGCACTTGTAGCAAGGCAGTTGGTGGAATGCAGTACGTACCAAGGACTCTGGGTTTAGCAAATTTCACGGGTTTATCCAACAAGACTGGGAAAGGCCCCTGTTGGTAAAAAAGGAAGAAGGAAGCAGATTTGAATCATCATTCAGCCAGAATTATACAATTTGGAGAAATCAAGAGCTTTCTAAAGTTGTAACACCTAAATCAGCAATAGTACAACAAAAAAGGACAAGGATTGATAATGAGGAAGAGTTAAGAGAGCAGCTAGAACGATGTATAATTGATCTCAGCAAAAGCAAAGGGCAACAATAACTGCTGGAAAAGCAATTGGATGAAGAAAATACGATGATAAATTACTTGAACCAGCAGTTGGAAAATAAGGATGAGCAGTTAAAAGAATGGCAGAAAAGGGTTGAGGTAGCTGAGGAAATAGTAAAAGAGGTCCAAAATGAGTTAAGGAATCGAATAAATGAATGTGATGAGCTGGCTACCAAGAATGGGCTCATAGAAAAAGAATTGGCCAAGGTCAAGAGATCAGCAAAAGGCAAGATGAATGCTGATAAAGAGACGACAGATTCCTTGAAGAAAGAAAGAAGCAGGCTTACAAAGAAGTTGGAAGATGAGAAGGAGAAGAATCAGCTAGCTGAGATCGACATAAAAGAAGAAAGAAGGATCAGGGCTCAATATATGGTACAACTTGAGGAAGAAAGAAGTGTGAGGAAAGCCGCTTGAGTCTGATATGAGAGTGACACGACCAAAAGATTGATGTCTTCTTCCAAGTGTAGGAGTGTCGAAGTAATAAATAACCCGGCAAGACCGAGGTCGAACCACAGGGAGGTTAATTGTATAAACTACAAATAAAGAAATAGATAATAACAGAAAAGGAGTTGAAGAGAGCTTTGAGATGTGATATTGATGTAAGGATTTAAACAAATATAAAACAATTGTCAAGGTTAGAGGATCCACTAATGGTATTTCAAATAAGTATAATATAAA
>Ga0307515_10022489_pt1 | contig 11108 bp, 4 predicted proteins | sample 17_EM_MG_FD_194513 | JGI IMG/M metagenome (GOLD analysis project Ga0307515, IMG submission 194513) | Populus trichocarpa ectomycorrhiza microbial communities from riparian zone in the Pacific Northwest, United States - 17_EM | ecosystem: Host-associated > Plants > Roots > Unclassified | place... | reverse complement strand
CGTTCCAGCGGGATGCTCACATCCACATTGGCGACGTTGTGCAGCTTCACGCCCTCTAACTTCAAGCACGGTGTGCTCGAGCTCACTTCCCGGTGTGGACGCGCCGGATGTTGCAGCGGCTCGCGCAAGAAGCGTCCGGTAATCGAACGCGGATTGCGAATCAAATCTTTGACCGTTCCCGACCCGACGACTTCACCGCCGCGAACACCGGCGCCCGGTCCGAGATCGAGAACGTAGTCCGCACGCCGAATGGTCTCTTCGTCGTGCTCAACGACCACCAGAGTGTTCCGGTGCGAAGACAGCTCCGCGAGCGCCTCGAGCAGAATCTCGTTATCGCGCGGATGCAGGCCGATCGTCGGCTCGTCCAATACGTAACACACGCCTTGCAGATTCGAGCCGAGCTGCGCGGCCAGTCGAATGCGCTGCGCCTCGCCGCCGGACAAAGTGGGTGCCGCGCGATCCAGAGTGAGATAGCCCAAGCCCACGCGCGCCAGGAACGACAGTCGCGCACGAATCTCCGCCAGCAGATCGCGCGAGATCTCCTTCCCCCGCGGATTCAGTTTTAGCTTGTCGAAAAATGCCGCCGTGCCCGCGACCGATTCCGTCGTCAGCGATGAGATCGAACGATCTAAAAAGCGCACATTGAGCGCGACCGGATTGAGTCGTCGACCGTCGCAGGCCGTGCACGCTTGCGGGTCGTGCTCATACCATGCGTTCCACCAGATCTCCTCGCCGCTCTGCTGCTCGTCGAAGCCCGTCATCTCGACGCCGGTGCCGTAACAGCTCTCGCACCAACCGTGCTTGGAGTTGAACGAAAACAGACGCGGATCAAGCTCACCGAAACTGCGCCCGCACGACGGACACGAGCGTTTGGTGGAGAACATCACGGTTTGCGCGACCGGGGTTGCCACCGCCGCTTCTTTGCCGCGCTTGCCTTTGCGAGCTTCGACGACAGCCGGTGGCGGAGCGCTCGCCGCGCCACCATCCGGCAGAACGTTCATCAGTCCCTTGCCGTAATCCAAAGCGCGCCCGATGGCGGCATGCAGCTCGATATCGTTCTTAGGATTCACCTCGAGCGTCGCGACCGGCAATTCGATCGTGTGCTCCTTGAAGCGATTGAGTCGCGGCCAGCGGGCCGTGGGGGTATTGACGCCATCCACGCGCAATTCTTTGTAGCCCTTCTTGGCGGCCCACTTCGCAAGGTCGGTATAAAAGCCTTTGCGAGCCATGACCAACGGCGCGAGCACCGTGATGCGCTTGCCGCGATAGTCGCGCAGCAATCTCGCCGCGATGGAGTCCGCGCTCTGCGGCTCGATGGCTACGTCGCAGTCCGGACAGAACTGCGTTCCGAGCTTCACGAACAGCAATCTAAGGAAGTGATAAATCTCAGTCAGAGTCGCCACGGTGCTCTTGCGTCCACCGCGACTCGTGCGTTGCTCGATAGCCACCGTGGGCGGGATGCCATAGATCGCATCTACATCCGGGCGTGCGGCCGGCTGCACGAACTGCCGTGCGTAAGCGTTCAAAGACTCCAGGTACCGGCGCTGGCCTTCATTGAAGATAATGTCGAACGCGAGCGTCGATTTACCGGAGCCCGAGACACCGGTGATTACGGTGAAGCGGTCGCGAGGAATCTGCACATCGATATTTTTCAGGTTGTGCTCGCGCGCGTTGTGAATGACCACGGAATTGCGGTCGCGTCCGCTCGTTCGGCCATACTCCACGCGCGTCTCCGCCACTCTGCTCGTGGATGAGATATCGCTCAGCGCTTCGGCCGCGGTGGCCTCTCCGGAAAGCGCTTTATCGTAAGCCGTGAGCGCCTGACCGGTATAAGACCGCGCGATTGCGCGAACCTCGGTTGGTGTGCCGGCGCAAACGATCTCGCCGCCGCCGTTGCCGCCTTCCGGCCCGAGATCGATGATCCAGTCCGCGGCGCGAATCACGTCGAGGTTGTGCTCGATCACGAGCAGCGAATGCCCTGCGGCTAGCAGCTTTCGAAACGCGCGCAGCAGCTTCGCCACATCTTCGAAATGCAAGCCCGTCGTCGGCTCGTCGAATAGAAACAGCTTGCCGTTGTGAGTCGTGGTGGAATCGTTCGCCGCGACATTGGCCAGATGACCGGCGAGCTTGAGGCGTTGAGCCTCACCGCCGGACAAAGTCGGCACCGGTTGCCCCAGCTTCACATACTCGAGGCCCACATCCGCGAGCGGCCGCAAGCGCGTGCCGACTTCTTTGCTGTCTGCAAAGAAGGCAATCGCTTCCGTGACAGTCATCTGCAGCACGTCCGCGATGCTTGCGCGTTTGCCGTTAACGCCTTCGCGCTTGACCTCGAGGATCTCATCGCGATAGCGCCGGCCGTCGCAGTCGGGGCAGCGCAGATACACGTCCGACAAAAACTGCATTTCGACGTGCTCGAAGCCATTGCCGCTGCAAGTCGGGCAGCGCCCGTTGCCGGAATTGAAGCTGAAAGTGCCCGCAGTGTATTTGCGCTCCTGCGACGCGGGCTCATTCGCGAAGATCTCGCGGATGCAATCGAAAGCGCCGACATAACTTGCGGGGTTCGATCGCGTGGTGCGGCCGATGGGAGTTTGGTCGACGAGGATGGCATCGTCGATCAGCTCCGCACCCTTGAGCGCCGCAAACTCACCCGGCGCCGCCGTCGGCTTGCCCAAGTATTTCAGCAACGCCGGATGCAGCACGTCTTCAACCAAAGTCGATTTGCCGGAGCCGGAAACACCGGTTACGCACACCATCCGTTTCAGCGGAATGCGCACGTCCACGTTCTTGAGGTTGTGCTCGCTGACTCCTCGAATTTCGAGCCAACGATTTGATCGCGCCTCCGCGACGACATGCCCGGCGTTATCCAGTTTCGAGACAGCGGCCGACGGTGCGGCTTCGTAGGGCGGCGAAACCGTTTTCCTGCCGCTCAAGTAGTCGCCGGTCAAGGAAGCCTTGTGGCGACGAATCTCCTTAGGCGTTCCGAAGAACACGATCTCGCCGCCCCGCTCGCCGGCGCCGGGCCCCATGTCCAGAATGCGATCGGCTTCGAGCATGATTTGCGGATCGTGCTCGACGACGACCAGGGAGTTGCCGGCCGAGCGCAAGCGCTTCATCACACCGATGACTCTGAGCATGTCGCGCGGATGCAAGCCGATCGACGGCTCGTCCAATACGAAGAGAGTATTCACGAGCGAAGTGCCGAGCGCGGTCGTGAGATTGATGCGCTGAACCTCACCACCGGAGAGTGTCCGGGATTGCCGGTCCAAAGTGAGATAGGCGAGGCCGACATCCACGAGATAACGCACGCGAGTGCGTATTTCGCCTAACAGCAAGTCGGTTGCTTCATCGAGTGGGCGCGGCAGCTCGAGCTTATTGACGAACTCGCAGGTGCGGTCGATCGGCAGCAACATGAGGTCGTGCACGGTCAGACCCGGCAGTGCGCGCAGCGTCTCGTCGCTCCATTGCACACCGCTAGGTTTGAAGCGCGGCGTGGAATTCAATACCGCATCGGCCAGCTCGCGACCACCGAGTCGCCACAACAGCGCTTCAGGCTTGAGTCGCGCACCGTTGCAGGTTTCGCAAGGCGTGTAGGCGCGATAACGGGACAGCAGCACGCGCACATGCATCTTGTAGGACTTGGTTTCGAGCCAGGCGAAGAACCGCTTGGCGCCGTACCAAACGCCGTCTTCCCAACGGCCTTCGCCTTCGATGACCCACTCACGCTGTTGCGCGGACAGCTCGCGCCAGGATTTATCCAGCGGAATATTGCGCTTCTTCGCGAACTTGACGAGATCGTCCTGGCATTCGTTATAAGACTGCGTTTGCCAAGGCTTGATGGCGCCGTCGCGCAACGACTTGCTCTCATCCGGAATCACGAGCCCATAATCGATGCCGATGGTGCGGCCGAAACCGCGACAAGTCTCACAAGCGCCGACCGGCGAGTTGAACGAGAACAAGCTCGGCGTGGGGTCGCGATGCGCGATATCGCATGCGGCACAGTGCAGCTCATTCGAATAGCGCCACACTTCGCGGCTCACCGGCGGATCGCTGTCATCTACCCCATGCACGTTTACGCGGCCGCGGCCCACGCGCAGCGCGGCTTCCAAAGACTCGACGATGCGGCCCTTCTCCGCGCTGCCGGCCCGGAAGCGATCTTGTACGACTTCGAGAATTTTCGCGGGCGGCTCAACCTTGGGTTTGCGAGCGCGCTTGGAAGATTTTTCGGCCTTGGTTGGGCGTTGCGCGCTCTTCGCAGCGCCCTTGGCCTTCGCGGCGCTCGGTATGTGTGGCGCAAGCTCACCGTTCGCGCCGCGCTCATAAATTCGCGTATAGCCCTGTTTCTCCAGCAAAGCGCGCACTTCGGCCTCGTCGAAGTTCTTAGGCACCGGCACGGGAAAGCAAACGAGCAAACGCGGATCGCCGGCACGCTGCGCGTGCTCCATCAAATCCGCATAAATGCTCTCGGATGTATCGCGACGCACCGGCTTGCCACAACACTGGCAAAAGAGTTGCGCCGCGCGCGCGAACAGAAGTTTTAGATGATCGTTCAGCTCCGTCATCGTCCCCACGGTGGAGCGGGACGTGCGGACCGGATTCGTTTGGTCGATCGCGATGGCCGGTGGAATGCCGAAAATGGAGTCCACCTGCGGCTTGTCCATGCGATCCAGAAACTGTCGAGCGTAAGGAGAAAACGTCTCGACGTACCGCCGCTGTCCCTCCGCGTAAAGCGTGTCGAATACGAGCGAAGATTTTCCGGAGCCCGAAACACCCGTGACGACAATGAGCTCGTTCAACGGAATGTCGATGTCTAGATTCTTGAGATTATTTTGGCGTGCGCCACGCACGCGGATTGCGTCGCTAGAAGCGTCGGTCATTCGTACACCGTGGAACGGAGTTCAGTGAAGACGTACGCACGGAGGTGCGCAGTCACGTTGGGATAGTCTAACTGACGGTGTCCGCGCATTTGGGGCGGACGAATAAATAAACAAGCCCTGGATTATCCAGGAGAAAGTCACTCGCGACACTGTATGAGACGCGGAAGACCGTGGCTGTCGCGCTTGCGGCACTTCAGCGGTTGCTGGGTCTCGCGTTTAAGATTGCCATCCTGGCCTCGAAGGGAAGCGGTAGGGCCAAGACCACGTTGCTGGCGAAGTCTGCTTGCAACGTTCCTGACATCAGGCTGTTGCAGAAGGTCTCTATTTTGCCGCGAGCTTTCGGTTTACGTGGGAAGGGAGTTTAACGATGGGCGTCAAATCACTGGCGAAACGTTTCTCGATAGCGGCCGCCGCGCTATGCACGGTCGGCGCGGCTGTACCTGGGTATCTAGCTGCGCAGGGCGAAACGTCCGCAAGCGCTTCCAGAACGCCCGTTAAGCTCAAATACGAGAGTTATCACTCGCTTGAACAAGACGTGCACGACGACCGCGAAAACGACGCTGCCGTGCGCGCGAAAGCACGCTTGCGCGTGGGCTGGCGAGATGAGAAAGCGAAGAATGACCCGTTCGTCCACGTCAAGATTCTTGGCATCAATGATTTTCACGGCCAACTGTCCACGGGCAGGCTCGTCGGAATTCGCCCCGTTGGCGGTGCGGCTGTGCTGGCGTCTTATCTCAAGAGCGCTGCCGCGTCTGCGAAAGACGGGCATCTGATCATTCATGCGGGAGATCAGGTTGGCGCGAGCCCTCCCGCTTCGGCGTTGCTGCAAGATGAGCCGTCGATTCAATTCCTCAATCAGCTCGCGAACCGCGAGTGCCGTCACATCGATCCGCGCAAGCCTTTTGCGCCGCTGGTCATCGCCTATCTGCAGCCGCGCTGCAATGTCATCGGTACGTTGGGCAATCACGAGTTCGATGAAGGCGTCACGGAGCTGCTGCGTCTGGTTGGCGGCGGCAATAGCATCAAAGGGCCTTTCCTCGAATCACCGTGGCGTGGTGCGCGCTTCCCGTACGTGAGCTCGAACGTTGTTCGTCATTCAGACGGCAAACCTGTGTTACCGCCGTTCACCATCAAGATTGTGGATGGCGTACCTATCGCTGTCATCGGTGCTGTGCTCAAAGAAACGCCGACAATCGTTACGCCAAGCGGCGTTGCGGGAATCGATTTCCTCGACGAAATTCAGTCCATCAACAAATACGTCGGGGTCGTTCGTAAGTTAGGCGTCCGCACGATCATCGTCACGATTCATCAAGGCACTCGTCAGACGCCGACTTATGTAGGACCGACAGACCCTGATGTCACGGGGCTTTCCGGTTCGATCGTCGACATTGTTAAAGGCCTCGATAAAGAAGTCGACGTAGTCGTTTCAGGTCACTCTCATAGCTTCACGAATGCGTTGCTGCCGAATGCCGGCGGAGCACCCGTGCTGGTCGCACAAGCGTTTTCCGCGAGCACGGCGTACGACGATATCGATCTCACGATCAGCCGCAAATCAAAGAACGTGATCGAGAAGTCCGCATCGATCGTCACGACCTACGCGGACGAAGGCCCTGGCCTGACGCCTGACCCTGAGGCAGCCTCTTTGACACTTGCCGCGGAGCAGATCGTTGCGCCGCTAGTCACGCGTCTTGTTGGCTTCGCTCCGAACGCAGTCACGACCACCGAGAATGCCGCCGGCGAGTCGGCGCTTGGAAACCTCATCGCGGATGCTCAACGCATTCGCACGGATGCCGACTTGGCATTCATGAACGCGGGCGGCATCCGCAACAATCTCGATGCTGGCGAGATCACGTGGGGCGAATTGTTCGCCATCCAGCCGTTCAGCAATGACCTCGTGTCGATGGATCTCACCGGCGCCCAAGTTCGAACGCTACTAGAGCAGCAGTGGGTAGGTCAGGTGAACCCGCGCATTCTGAAACCTTCCGCCATCTGGTATCGCTGGCAGGCATGTCCTGGGTACAACCCAGCCGCGGTGCCGTTCTGCCCACAAGGTGGAGTTCCACAGGTTTTGGAAATCCGCGTCGGCGGGCCGACGGGTGCGGTGCTCGACGCATCAGCCACGTATCGCGTGACCGTGAACAGTTTCATGGCGACCGGCGGCGATAATTTTTTCGTGCTCGTCCAAGGCACGAATCGGGTCGTCGGCCCAGTGGATCTCGATGCTCTTGTGAACTACGTGGAAGAGGACCTCAGCGGTAACGTAACGACGGCCATCGAAGGTCGCATCGTCAGGGAGTAGCCGCGAAGCGCGTCTCAGCCTGCGACACGGTCGAATCTTCGACCGTGTCCTATGCGCTAGGATCGGCCGCGATGTCGATTCTAGAGGCACTCAACGGACAACTGGCCGAGCCGCGTGGCCTCGGAGGCGGGATGGCGGGGCTGGTTATGCTCCACCGTCCGGCCAACCGCGCACGCGCTAAATGGGTTCTGTCCCTCATCGAAGTTCAGTCCAGCGACAAGGTGTTGGAGATTGGCATCGGGCCCGGATACTCCACGGGTCTAATTGCTGAGGCGTTAGGGCAGGGTGTCGTAGTAGGCGTAGACCGCTCGGCACTCATGGTGTCCATGGCCCAGCGTCGACTCGCCAGGTTCATGAAGACGCGAACCGTGATGCTCGTGCAAGCCGAACTCATGGATCTTCCCAACTTTAACGTCAAATTTGACAAAGTCGTCTCCATCAACGCCTTGCAATTTCACGACGACGCACAAGCCGAATTAGCCAAGATCCGCGCTCGAATGGCCCGGGGTGGCGCGCTGGCGGTCGCCATGCAGCCCGTCGGCCGTGGTGCGGCCGCCTCTCAGGCCTTCGCCGTTCACGTCACAGACTGTGTTCGCGCCGCTGGATTTGAACGCCCCCAAACCCATTTCAACGCGTCCCTCGCCAAAACCCCCTGCGTTTGCGTGGTGGCTCGCGCCGCTTAGTACGCGCCGACCCGCCCCGCCCCGACCGCGTGCCGTCGTCGGGCGTCGCGCGGCATTACTGCCGCCAATCCGTTCCCGAAGCTAGCCTAGCTCCAGCTTTCGCGAATTTGGGCCACCGCTTCCGCGCCAATGTAGGATGTGCGCCCTTCGCGTCCCCCCGGCTTGACGCCGCGGAACGCCATCCATTTGTTTCGGAGATGCGTCATGCGACCCCAAGTGCATCGCAACGCCTTGTCTTTGATCGGCCATACGCCGTTGCTGGCCGCTCGAAATCTCGACACGGGCCCGTGCCAGCTCTTCTTGAAGCTCGAGAGTCAAAACCCGGGCGGCTCGATCAAAGATCGTGTCGGCCTGTACATGATCGAGGCGGCCGAGCGCGCGGGCCGCATCAAGCCCGGCGCCACGCTCATCGAGGCGACGGCCGGCAATACCGGTCTGGGCTTGGCGCTGACCGCGAGTCAGAAGGGCTACCGCCTGCTGCTCGTGATTCCCGACAAGATGAGCCAGGAGAAAATCTTTCATCTCAGGGCCATGGGCGCCGAGATCGTCATGACCCGCTCGGACGTCATGAAGGGTCATCCCGACTACTACCAGGACAAAGCCGCGCAGATCGCCAGCGAAACGCCGAACAGTTTTTATATCAACCAGTTCGCTAACGAGGCCAATCCCAAGGCTCACGAAGAAACGACCGCACCGGAAATCTGGGAGCAGATGGAGCACAACGTGGATGCCATCGTCGCCGGCGTGGGAACCGGTGGCACGATGACCGGCCTCTCGCGGTTCTTCGCGCGCACCGCACCCGCAGTCGAAATGGTGCTCGCCGATCCGGCAGGCTCGATGCTCGCGAACTACGTGCAGACCGGAAAAGTCGAAACGGCTGTGCGTTCCTGGCTGGTCGAGGGCATCGGCGAGGATTTCATTCCGCCGATCTGCGACCTGTCTCGCGTGAAGCACGCTTACACCATCCCGGATGCGGAGGCTTTCAAGACTTGTCGTGAGTTGCTTGCGAAAGAAGGCATTCTGGCGGGCACTTCGACCGGTACTCTGCTGGCCGCCGCGTTACGGTATTGCCGCGAACAAACCAGCGCGAAGCGCGTCGTGACTTTCGTTTGCGACAGCGGCAATAAATATCTCTCGAAGGTGTACAACGACTATTGGATGCTCGATCAAGGCTTCATCGAGCGTGAGCGCTTCGGAGACTTGCGCGATTTGATCGTGCGCCGCCACTGGGAGCACGCCTCGGTGACGGTGAGCTCGACGGAACCTGCGATGGCCGCGTATCGGCGCATGAAGCTGTACGACGTTTCGCAGCTTCCGGTCATGCGGGACGGAAAAATCGTCGGCATCGTCGACGAAGAAGATATCTTGATGGAAGTCTTCGAGCATTCGGATCGCTTCGATGAGCCCGTGAGCAAAGTGATGGAGAGCCATCTCGTCACCGTGCCGACGGACGCGACACTCGCGCAGCTCATGGAGATTTTCAAACGGGGCATGGTCGCGATCGTCGTAGACAAAGGCGAGTATCTCGGCCTCATTACCCGCATCGATTTGCTGAACTGGCTGCGGCGGCGGCTGTAAAGGGTTTTCCATGAGCGACGACAAAGACCTCGATTTCGCCACTCGCGTCATCCACGGCGGCCAACAGCCCGATCCGCTGACGGGCGCGGTGATGCCGCCAATCTATGCAACATCCACATATGTCCAATCCAGCCCCGGCGTAAACAAAGGCTACGACTACGCGCGTACTCGCAATCCCACTCGCGATGCCTTGCAAGCATGTCTTGCGAACATTGAAGGCGGCCACGCGGCATTCGCGTTCGCTTCCGGGATGGCGGCGTCATCGACCGTCGTGGAGCTGCTCGACAGCGGCTCACACATCGTCTCGAGTCACGATCTTTATGGCGGCTCGTATCGGTTGTTCGAGCGGGTGCGAAATCGCAGCGCAGGTCATTCCGTTACGTTCGTGGATCTCGCCGACCTCGAAGCGTTCGAAGCGGCGATTCGTCCTGAGACGCGCTTGGTGTGGGTAGAGACGCCAACGAACCCGATGTTGAGACTGGCGGATTTAGAGGCCGTCGCAAAGATCGCAAAGAAGCACAAGCTCATCGCTGTATGCGACAACACTTTTGCGACGCCTTATATACAGCGGCCGCTCGAGTACGGTTTCGACATCGTCGTGCACTCGGCCACGAAGTTTTTAAATGGTCATTCAGATTGCCTGGGCGGCGCCGTTATCGTGCGCGACGCCGAGCTTGCGGACCGTGTGAGTTTCTTGCAGAACGCGCTCGGTAATGTGCCGGGTCCCTTCGATGCATTCTTGGTTCTCCGCGGCATCAAAACGCTCGCGCTCCGGATGGAGCGGCATTGCGCCAACGCGCTCGCAATTGCGCAATTCCTCGAGAAACATCCGAAGGTGCGGCGAGTGTTCTATCCCGGGCTGCCGAGTCACTCTCAGCATGCGCTGGCGCAGCGGCAGATGAAGGGCGGGTTCGGCGGCATCATCAGTGCTGAATTGCAAGGCACACTCGCGGACGCGCGGCGTTTTCTCGAGCGCTGCAAGCTGTTCTCGCTGGCCGAGAGCCTCGGCGGTGTCGAAAGTCTCATCGAGCATCCGGGCTTGATGACGCACCAATCCTTGCCCGCGGCTCGTCGCGCCGAGCTCGGCATCAGCGATGGGCTGATCCGCCTTTCCGTGGGTGTCGAGAATGTGAACGACCTGATCACCGAGCTGCGGCAGGCGCTGGCCTGATCCGGTTCATTCCCGTCTGTAGCGGACCGTTCGGCCGCCTATAATGTCCGGTTCTCGAAAGACGGGGTTCAAGCATGGACAAACGGTGGCTCAGCGGTCTGTTCGCGGCGGCGCTATTTTTATTGAGCGCCGGCCTCGCTTGGCCAGCCAAAAAGCAGGAGGCGTCGGTGATTCCACGGTCTGCCCTGTTCGGTAATCCGGTTCGCACCCAAGCTCGCTTGAGCCCGGATGGCCGTTATGTTTCCTATCTCGCGCCCAAAGACGGCGTCATGAACATCTGGCTTGCGCCTTTCGGAAAATTGGACGCGGCCAAGCCCATTACAGATGTGAAGAAGCGCGGTATTCCGGAGCACTCGTGGGCATGGGACGGCAAGCATGTCGTCTATCGGCTGGACGAAGGCGGCGATGAGAATTGGCGCCTGTTCAGCGTGGATGTCGAAAGCGGCAAACAGATCGATCTCACCCCACTGAAGAATGTGCAGGCTCGCGTTGTGGGCTCGTCG
>Ga0307515_10022488_pt1 | contig 11108 bp, 9 predicted proteins | sample 17_EM_MG_FD_194513 | JGI IMG/M metagenome (GOLD analysis project Ga0307515, IMG submission 194513) | Populus trichocarpa ectomycorrhiza microbial communities from riparian zone in the Pacific Northwest, United States - 17_EM | ecosystem: Host-associated > Plants > Roots > Unclassified | place... | reverse complement strand
AAGAAACCAAAATGGGACAGTTTACAACAAAGTGTCAAAGCTTTTTTATAGTAGTTTGTGCCAGATTTTGTCTTTGCAATGTTCTAGACATTTCAGGAATTGACACCTTGTTGCCAACCATGGCCTATAGCACAATCAAACCTCATCTATAAAATAGTGCAAAAATTCTCAGGACATGACTTGTACAACAGTTCATGCCCCAATCATTTATAAATGACTTTTTTTGACTGTCACAGTGCCCAAGCAAATTGCTCAACAGAACCAATTGGCATGGGTGAAGCTGCATAACCATAAACAAGTGGTGGTAGCACTTCAGAAGGTCACAGCAGAGCAAAAGGCCACCCATACTATTGAAAAACAATACAGTCACAGTGCATGTCATTCTTGTAAATATTGTGCATGACTCAAGGCAGCAAAGAAGCTGACAAAGAAGCAGGTATGCCTTTATTTGTTGCTTCTACTACTTCTAATGACCATGGTACTCCTGCAGCAGCCTCAACTTTGTCCCCCTCTTTTGTTGTTTGACCTACTCCTCCCTTCCAGAGAACCCATGCAAATCCCCCTCAAGAGAGCATCAAAGAAACTGATTGAAACTGGAACAGCCCCCCTTTTATATGTGTGCACCTCCACATCATTGGTTCAACCTCAATCTCTGGCCTGACATTACACAGGCTGCAGTCCTAAGTGCTTGGTCACCTCAAGGGATCATAAAGCATCTCACATGAACACCTGCTGGCATGTTCTGTTTCAATGGTTTGAATTGAGGCACAGTTTGGAAAATGATGGATTGTAACAAGCATGGGGCATGTAGTGGAAGCACAGAGGAAATGCAAAGAGTCCTCTAAGACTTTGCACTGTCCTCAATTGCTGGTCAGTGTCATATTTGGAACCATTCATGCATCAAAATACCCTAGGTAAAACACCCAGAGATCACCAACATATTTGAAGTACAAATTTGAACAATGTGTGAAAATGGTGTCCCACTCAGTATCCCCATCATTCATGGGGTTCTGCTTGGTGTCATTCTGCAACTCCATCCCAAACTGCTTGCTGGTGAAAAGTACAAGGTCTCCCAATTGTGATAATATTGCCTTTTTCCTCCCTTTTCCTCCTTATTCCAATGATCTCCGCTCCCTCTGATCACTCTGATACCCCTGACCAACTACTGTCCCTCGTTCAATTACCCTCCACTCACTCCTCCCAATCCCCTTGCCCTTCCCCTCATTCCCTGTGACTCATGACTTGTAATATGGACTCTTTCTGCTGCTATCCATTTGTATCCTATATTCCCTCATGTTTGTATCATTCTCTGCATGCTACTAGACTTATTCCTATCGTGTAGACCCACCTCCACTCTGCACACTCCACTAATGCTGCCTTGCTCCCTCTCCTGTACCACTGCACTTGTATAGCCTCCACTTCATCACCCATGTGTAATTCCCACTTCCACACCACCCCTGCCTCTGCTTCTTTCCACTTTTTTTTTTTTTTTTTGTGGGTCAGGGAAGCCACTCTGCCATCCAACCTCTGGAGAAATCTAGGGGGATATGGATCTCCCAGCCCCCAAGAGAAGTTCTCCAAGGAGGAGGGATGCCCCATCATCTGGCACGGCCTGCTCTCTAGAGCTCTCCCTACCATCACCTGTAGGAATCTGATTTAAGACCCCGTTGCCTGTTGGAGGCACCAATACACCCACCACACAATGCAGGTTCAGAGGCTGGGAGTGTGGGGGTCGCCAGCAGCCAGAGGACTGCAGAATACCCACTAAACCTACAGGGGGCCTCCTGTCTGACATTGGCAAGGTAGCTTCTACCCACAGGCGGGTAGAAGCGCCATACCGGACCGCCCTTAAATAGTTTAACATCCCTCCCTGAGCCCCCACCTTACACCTTGTTACAGGTTCATTCAAGGGCTACTATCTCGGCTGTACAGCAGGAGTGGAACCCACTTCCAGAGGGCCGAAGAAGGGTCATGAGGACAACATATCCTGTGTAGGGGTACAAGGATATCAGGGCCCTAGTTATAGGCACTGTCTGTCAGTTTAGTTTTGGCCACAGGGGCTTTGTTGTCTTCCTTATCCACTTTCTTATCATCTGGCTTTGGATAATGGGATAGAATCCTCCTCATCGAGTCTGTGCATGACAATGGTATGAACCTAAACCCGCTCTCATGTATCTCCTTCATGCGCCACTTCCATAGCGCCCAGTAGTAGCTCCCAATTAGCCATTCTCTCTTTGGCCTGGTCTCCCTTAGGGCCCAATTGACCTTTTTCAACCCTTTAAAGGGAGGTTGCACATTATCCTCCAGCGCCTGCAAGGCTAGCAGGGGGTACCATGGCAAATGGCCCAATTCATCTGGGTGTAGTGTCTTGAGCGTTGTCTTCAGGGAGGCCTCCCCAAGAGTGGTCAGGAGTAATGAGAGAAGGGGTTGCAGGTTGTATTTAGTACACCCAACCAAGATGTGGCCCAGGGACATCTCTTGGCCACACAAGCAAATTCGTCCCATATCCAATTTTTCATTGGCTATTCCGAAGTATCTGGCCCCAAGGACTTGTGCACCATTCATCTTGTTCCAGAGGACCTCCTTCAGGCCTTCAGGCACATGGATGCACCAGACATTGCCAATGTGCTTTCCTGGGTCCAAAACTTTGCCGAACAAGGCGCTTAGCATCACAGACCATCTGTCCAAAAACCTCTCAAACTTGATGGTTCCGGTTGGAGAGGGCACTTTGTGGCGCATCACCAGCCTTGTCAGGTAGTCCAGGGGCTGTGTCTACCCATCCCCCTGGTGCCCAAAGGGCTCCTATATCGAAGATCCACCCTGTCACACAACCTTCCTTTGCAAGTTTATCTGCAATGTTATTATTGATGTCATCTCCATGGGCTTTGGCTTTGACAAAGCTAATACATCCAGTTCTGTCTCTAAGCAGGTAAAGCAGATATTGGAGCAAGTGGGTGGAAGGGCCATGGCTTAGGTGCCTTGGAGCATCGCCCCATCCGTCTCTCTCCATGGCCAGCAGACCACCCTTCAGTAAACCTAGTACAAACATGGAATCAGTATGAATCACCACGTGAGTGTCTCTCCAAGCCAAGAGGCATAGGACTACTGCTGTGACTTCTGCTACGTTGTTTGAGAGGGCTGCGCCAGTAAGTTTCACCTTATCGTCAAAGAGGAGGTCAGAGGTCCATGTGGAACCAGCTGTACATCTGTCCTTGCCATTGTCCAGGGCTGAACCATCAGTCCAGATGTGTATGTCTCTATTGTATATTATCTCTCTGGTGTCTCGGAGGGTCGGTGTTAATGCTGGTGTGTAATCCTCAGCATACACGCGCACCCTTGTCTTCTTATACATGTCACGCACTATTCTTCCCAAGATCATGGACCTTGGAAGTGTGAATGCTCTGATGCAACCCAGTGGCCTGTTCATGTTAGGCCACATGTTCACATCTGCTCCCGATTGCCAGATGTTCATCAGCCTATCTATTGACCAGGCCGAGTCACCTAAGCCTTCCCGTAATTTCTTCAGCACTTTCTGTAAGCCCTTCCCCTTGACAGAGGCTGGGGGGGTAGTCCACACATGTCCTGCCATTTTGATACCCAGCCTTTCTAGCTCCACTATCCTTGGGAGCATGCTAGAGTGTGGTCTAGGCATAGCAGGGTGGTTTAGTATCCTGGCCCCTCGCCGTGCTGTCAGTGAAGGTACATTGCTGGCTAGGTCCAGGCTGAAAAGTCTCGCAGTTGAGAAGGCCTGCGAGACCCTGTCCTGAAGAAGGGAGGGCTTGGTATACACCAGTTGCAAGAAGGGGTTTAGCCCCTGATACTTGCCTGCCTGGCTTGATGAGGACACCATCTTCAAGTCCATCCATGTCCACTTCTTCCATGGTGTGGTCTGGTCCCCAGTCACCAGATCACTGAGGAATTTCAGGTCACTAGCATACTTCCTAGTTTTAAGGGAGGGGTTGTTAAGCCCCCCTTCCTCCAGTGGCGCCTCGAGGGTACTGTAAGACATTGCTGAGAACTTTCCTCTCACGAATCCCATTATTTTGTTACTAATTCTGCGTAACATATGTGGGGGTATTCCATTACCGTCCATGAGGAAGTGGCACCTTGACAGCATCAGGGCTTTGGCTAGCAGCGATCTGTTCCGCACACTAGCCCCTATCACTCTCCATTGGGAGATTATCCTCTTTATGTGTGAGTCTATCTGAACCCACCTATGTGTGGCATTGTCTCTGCTACTGATCCAGACTCCCAATATCCGCAGTGGGTCTGCTGGGGGTAATATGCATGCTCTGGGTATTGTAGATCCTGCCATATCTTGTCTCTCGTAGCACTGGATCTGGAAGGTATGTGGGCCAACTGGCTTGACATCCATTTTATCCATGTTGAATCTCGATCCTATAGCATATGAGATGTCAGTTAGACACACAGAGATTTCTGCAACGGAGTCCTGTTCCCCAAGGAACAGATTAACATCATCTGCGTATAGCATGACCTTCACCAGGGCCAGGCCAGGCACCCGTAGCCCATTGACCTGTTGTCGTGGCTTGATAGCCAAAGGCTCTATAGAGAAGTTGAAGAGCAGGCATGATAAAGGGTCTCCCTGCCTTACTCCCCTTTTCAGCACAAAGTAGGGGCTATACCCACTATTAATTCTGACTCTTGACCGACAATCAGATGTGAGGTCACCAATGAGTCTGACAAGCTCCCAGGGCAGGTTGAAGGCTGTCAGGACAGACAGGAGCCATGATTGGTCGACCCTGTCATATGCCTTAGCCCCGGTAAAAGGGGCACCCTCGCAGACTATTCTAACTCCTAAACCACAAGGCCCACACCTGAAGACAGCCTCACACAGGAACTGCTTGCTTCCTCAAAGAAGCCACCCTCATGGGACTACACAGCCTGTAGGAGTGGAGTGGAGACCCCGAGCACCTCACAACGGCAACCTGCCTCTGCTATCATCACTGTTTTTCTCTTTCCCTCCATGGAGGCAGCCTAAGCAAAGACACGTCACTGCCGGCACCCACCGTGGAATCAACTTAACCAGGCGACCAGCGGGTATGCCCGCTGCGTGCCCAGCAACAGAGGATGAGTCCTCTCGAACCGACACAGGGAACTCCCCTGACTGCTGCAGGTAGGGACAGGAAACCGTAACCCCCACCCATTGACAGCCCTCCCCCCACATGACGCTGCAATACAGGTGGTCCATCCTGCAAGCAACGATACAGGGGTATTGTGCTGTCACCGCCCACTCCCTTCTCGCTACATTGTCCGTCAGGAGTTTCCAGTTTGGTGGTAGGTGGTTCGCTGGCCCTGAGGCATCTGGGATCCCCACCTATCCACCATCTCTGTCTTGTGAGGTGTGACCACATGTGTCCTGAGCTCCCACCGTCACCCCGAAGGGATCTCCCAGCGATTGAGCTCCGACCTCCACTGGAGTTCCACCCAACTAACATCACACTGCCACATGGCTGTTCTCACTCCACACCCGAAGGCAGCCATGCACAGGAACCACTTGCTTCCAAAGAAGCCACCCTCATGGGACTATGCAGTGGGGGCATGTGGCGAGCACAGACCAATGAATGGGCAAGGGGGGTGGCCTTATCAGCTTGTTTTTACAACCCAATTCCCCCTCTTACCGATTGCTCTATCCCCTCACATAGGGGTCCTCCGGCGACTCGTGTACCCAAGGGCTTGTCATTCTACATTCACACCCATTGACAAAGACCAGGCTCCCACATGCTGCAGCACCATTCCCACAAAGGGGGGCTGAGGGGGGAGATACACCAGCCCGTCTCCCAAAGTGGCTGGGGTCTGTGCCCACATGACATCATAGCCATTTTCATCTTTCCCTCCATGGAGGCAGCCTAGTCATGTGTCCCCAAATTTGGTCAGGCACATTCCACCCAGATGGCCTGAAAGCCACATTCACAGCCATTCCCCCCCCACCCAGTGGGAGTCACATATGAATGGGCATTGGTGGTGTGCCACATCGTGTCATCATAGGCGTTTCTCTCTTTCCCTCCATGGAGGCACCCTAGACAACGTCTCAGTAAGGTCCTTCGGACCAATGAACAAGCCAAACGCCCCAGGTGAGTACATTGCCATTTGCACGAGGAGCGCATGCTACCTGGGCTCTATTACAGAGCTAGCCACTAACACCTCACACCCGAAGGCAGCCACACACAGGGACCGCTAACTTCCAAAGAAGCTGCCCTCCCGGGCACTCGCAGTGGGGGCTGTGAGATAGGGCATGAGGGCTACCCTGCAGGGCAGGGGCATGTGTTCTTTTGCCCCAAGGCAATGGCTCCCAGGGCTGCTCAACCAAGATGGGAGCGCACAGGGTTCCCAGACCAGAGTCTGCCCATTGCCTCATTGTCAGTCGATACGGGGAGCAGAATGTGGAAAAAAATGGTAAACGCAGCAGGCCACTGCAGAGTGAGGAATGGGAGTGATGATAAATGCCGCAGCAAGTGAGCGAATGAAGGGGGGTGGGCAGTTGAGGGCAGGGGCTCTCACCCCATGGCCAGTTGGTCACTGAACTGCCAGCCCTTCTTGAGAAACGACAGAAAGGATATTCCAGCCAGGGGACTCTCACAGAGAGAGGAGAATCCACCTGCTAGGGGGTGCCCCTTACTGAAAGTTGATCCGGTGCAATGTATGTGAACGACAAGTGTGATGTATGTGAGCGACAGATAAGTAAGACAACAAGTGCAATGTATGCCAACAACGGGTGCAATGTATGCGAGCAGCAGGAACCACAACAGAGACAACGGAAGTGGATGGCAACAAACGGCAAAGCTTTATTAACCATACAATAATAATGTCCAGCATCGAGCCAACAAATGTACCAGTACATAACAGAATAAAAACAAGGACATTCTTAACACCCCTGGCTGGAGTGTTGAGACTACTCACCGCACCAAGACCAACTGGCAATGCTTTTCAGAACTGCCAGGCCGTTTTCGCTTGTTCATTGACCGAAGTCATCCAGTTGGCACCATGAGGAGGTGAGTGAGGGACATGACAACCCTTGTGACTTACCCAAGGGAAATGAGTCGGAAAACCTCATCCCCATTTCCTGGCTGGATGTGGTCAGGTCCAACCTCTGCTTCTTTCCACTTTTTTTTTTTTTTTTTGTGGGTCAGGGAGGCGGCTCTGCCGCCAAGTCCAAGAGCGCATCAGTTAGGGGAAATGGTCTCCTGGCCCTGAGAGAGATGTCTCTGTGGAAATGGCACCCCATCATCCAGCACCGCCTGTTCGCTAGAACTCTCCCTACTGTCACCTGCAGGAATCTGGTTTAAGACCCCGTTACCTGTTGGAGGTACCAATACAGCCCTGCTCACATCAATACAAGAGGGTGAGATGGTCTCCCGGCACCCAGATGTAGTTGATTGAGGCTCCAAGGCTTCAGAGGCCAGGAGTGTGGGGGTCACTGCCAGCCAGAGGACTGTAGAATACCCACTAAACCTGCAGGGGGCCTCCTGTCTGACTTTGGCAAGGTGGCCCCTATCCACAGGCAGATAGGAGCACCATACCAGACCACCCTCATATGGTTTTACGTCCCTCCCTGGGCCCTGTTTTACACCCTTTTACAGGCTCCGACTAGGGCCTCTATCTCCACTGTACAGCAGGAGTAGAACCCACTACCAGAGGGTGTGAGAAGGGTCATGGAGATGATGTAATTGTGAGTAAGGGATTCTTCATACATTGGCATGCCAATTAACCATAGGCACCATCTGTGAGCCTGACTTTCGCCATGGGGGCTTGGTCAGTCTTGTCCCAGGGTACAAAGGCTTGTATTTCTACAATAAAGCAAGACTACAGAATGGTCCGAGCCTACATGGCCACAACATCGCAAGCCAGATTTGACACCGAAGCGTAAACTACAGACTGTCGCAAACCCTACATGGTCAAAGCCAATTCAAAAACTGGGGCCTGGACAAAACCTCATGGCTGGCTACACACTACCCTGGAAACAACTTAAGCAAGCAACCAGGATCTTCCCCCGGGCCTACTGACGGCAGATTATTTTGTACTCTCGAGCCAATGGCAACTTACTAGGAAGCCACTGCTACGGCCCACACCGGGATTCCATCCCTGGCGCTTTCCGTTCCAAGGCAGTCTGGTTCGAATTGCCTATCGATGAGCCTATAGTGATTGGTTAAGTCGCGCGCTCTAGCTGGTTCTAGGCCCGGATCCCCGTACTACCTCAGTTGCCGTCTCGCCACAGTTGACCAGCCCTGCAGCCAGCCAGGGTCACAGGCCCAACGCCGCGGAGGAACACCTGGCGTCTCCACAGACTCCCCGGGGGTCACGGGGTGCCAGGGGGTCCGTGTCGCACACTGGGGCAGGAACCCTCATGCACCCATCATCGGGCTATGTGCTCAGGGGGGGGAGTGAAACTGCGACTAACATCCCACGCCTTTACAATAGGGCTCACCACGCCGACTCTTACAACGACGAAGTGGGGAGCTCACTGACCTTCACTCTAACTACTTACAAGTTCGGCTCGTTTTCAAATGCACCTATGAGTCTTATCATTGCTTATCACTAAAACCAAACCGGTGGCGGGGACCCGACCGAGAATGGCGAGGCCCCTGCATCAGCTCAGGAATTCCCCTCTAGCATCCCAGCAGTAGACTGGGATGGACTTACAGCCCAAGGTGTCAATGACCCCCCTGCATGCCTTCGCTGCCATATCCGCAGCGCCACCACAGCACCGTGGGCCTGGTACCCCCATTTACCTCCAGCTTCTGGCAACCACCTTTAGCCCAATGCCCCCAAGCACAAATTACGTCCCTGTACTTGGGGGGCAGTTGCCCAGTTGGAACTATGTGGAAGTAGTGGTCGGGTCCAACCTCTGCTTCTTTCCACTTTTTTTTTTTTTTTTTTGTCAGGAAGGAAGCCGGTCTGCTACCAGTTTACGGATTTTAGACTCTAAAGAGGGAAGTGGTCTCCCGGCCCCCAATGAGATTCCTGGTAAAAAGGTGCCCCTAAGCGGGGAAGTCCATTTCCGGGGAGTTCAGGCTTTTTGTGCCCTTAGCCTGAATGTGACTACCCCCTCAACTGGATGGCCTGTTCTCTAGAACTCTCCTCCTTCTGAACCCGCAGAAATCGGTTTACCGACCCCATTGCCTGTTGGAGGCACCAATACAGCCTCACTGCTCCTCAAGGGCGAAGTGGTCTCCTGGCACCCGAGAGGAAAGCAGCGGTTTCACACCTACGGCTTCAGTGGCTGGGAGTGTGGGGGTCAACGTCAGGTCGGAGTGACCCTAAGACGCCATACCCACTAAAACTGTGGAGGGCCTCTAAGTCCGACATTGGTATTGGTGGCCCCTGCCTGCGGCTGACAGGGCAAACCATACCGGACCGCCCCTAAATCGTTTAACGTCCCTCCCTGGGCGTGGGCATCAGACCACTAGGGATCGTGTAGCCCGACACCACTATCTCTGCCTTACAGCGGGAGTAGAACCCACTCCCAGAGGGTGGGAGAAGGGTAATGGGGACGACTTATGGTAAAACTCCCCTCACCATCCATGCAGCTCGAAGGCCGCACTCTCAAAGGATGGGGGAGTCACGCCCCCTTGGGACAGAAAAGCAACCAGGCACCAGATTCAATATCACCAGGTGAAACATCTCAGGGCACAAGGGGTCCACATGCCGCAATGCCATCCTCGCCGGGACAGCGACTTACTGCGCCATAAGGCTTCCACACTTCGGGTACAACTGCCCCTAATCAGTGGTACTGCACAGCCAGGGGGTATTCTTTTAATGCAGGTTTTATAACACCGAACCATGAGGCCCACAGTGCGGCTAAGGCAACGGCCTTCCAGTGGCCAGGGGTCGCCCCCCAAACGGCTCCCACTTATACCGGATATCCCCGAAGGGGTCCTACCAATTGGTACACCATGCGAACCAACTAGGAAGGATTATGTGTATATAACGGGTTATAGGGCCCAAAAGTTATGGCCCACCCACACAACCTAGTGGACTCTGGATGCCTAAAGCGGCGGGGATCCCGCCCCTATTACGGCTAAGCTAAACAGCGCTGGTGCCCCCGATGCTGACCAAGACGATCACACCCTCACATCCAGTGGCCCGGCGACAAATCTGTGTAGCCCAGGACCATGCTCTATGCATCACTAGGCCAAGGCCAAGGAGAGGCGAAACAGTTGGGCATCCAAGGACACCCAACTACGGCATAAAGGTTTACAAGGGCGGAGGTCCAGGGACGCTCATGGGCACCCAGGACCTCCACCATGGCAATACACTGTCAAGGGCACATTGTGTTGTGCCCTCTCTTCAGCTGGGTATCCGCAGACCTCCATGGAGGCCGCATGGTATCAGCGCGGAACTTGAGGAAGCCTCATGGGCAACCAAGAAATTCCTGGATAATTCAGCAAGCTCTCTGGCGACCCCTGGTGACCCCAGAGCGGACGTATCGGCTAGGGGGTCGTGCCCGCAGGCATCCAGGGGAGTTGCCAGAGTGGCAACGCCGACTGTGTTCTGATTCCCCAGGGGGTGGGGCGACGCTCTTTCAAGGCTGCCCAGCCTGGGTACCACTATTCTACGGATCAAGGAGAGCCTCGGATACGGGGGAGCACGACCCCTGCACCGGTTTCCTACCTGTTTACTCACTGGCGCCCCATCGCGATGAGGTGGCGACCACAGGGCAACAACTATGTACAAGAAAATTACGCTAAAAACGGAGACATAACTATGCACCTATACGAGAAGGTAACTAGTGTCAGCTAGGCCCAGGCCCCAAGGCCCGAGCCAGCATCCTGCTCGTCGCCCCCTGTGACGACGACCATGACCGGGGGCCAGAGCCCAGGGTCATCTGCAACCCCCGGCCACTTACCTAGACCACCTTCAGCCACCCTGTTGAGGATGTTGCCCAGTTGGAACTACTCGGAAGTAGTGGTCGGGTCCAACCTCTGCTTCTTTCCACCTCCACTATGTGATGCCACCCACTCACTGCCTTCCACTCCACTGCCCCCTGCAGTCTTGTAGCCATGTGTTTGTAAATTAGACTTTGTATTTAAGCTCAGACTTGATGAGGGATGTACCTCACTCAACATCTTGATAATAGACATTTGTATTGT
>Ga0307515_10022487_pt1 | contig 11108 bp, 14 predicted proteins | sample 17_EM_MG_FD_194513 | JGI IMG/M metagenome (GOLD analysis project Ga0307515, IMG submission 194513) | Populus trichocarpa ectomycorrhiza microbial communities from riparian zone in the Pacific Northwest, United States - 17_EM | ecosystem: Host-associated > Plants > Roots > Unclassified | place... | reverse complement strand
AAGCACCTAGGGAGGCTTGCCAGGAATTTACGGTCAGTTTTCTCTGACGTCGGCTTGCCATGAACTCAGCGTCATAGAGTGACACCCTTACCATGGATTTTGCGTCGATTCCTAGTTACCACTAATGTGGGAGGTGGGTGTTCGCGAGGTGTAGTCATCTTGGTTTACATGTGGCAGGCTGCGCATTAATGAAGCAGGTGATTAGTCGGTACGTTGGCGTCGGGACGCGGTTATTTGTGACATGCCTGAGGGAGTCCGTCGAAAACGATGAACTGGACATGGAAGGGCCTCATCAGAGAGGAGAGACCGTAATCGCGGGGGAGACTGAGAGCCGCCAAGAGGGTCTAGGCTGGGCTTGTATTGTATGGCAATATATGGAGCCGTTGGCTGTGGGAATCGATATGCGGCAATCCTCCTCCCTGGGGGCTGAGCGGAAGGACTCTGGCGAGCTTAGGATGGGAGACGGTGGGGGTCGCGCCTCGAATCGTCCCGGATGGACGCGTTTTTCAACAAGACGTCTCGCCATCGTCGGAAAGTCAATCCCAGCAATACGCCTAGAGGGCACGTTTGTCCTCACATTCGATAGTTGGTCTCGGGGGATATTATACGGTCGATACAGGATGAGGCCGACGCGATCGTTGCGTTCGGGATCATGTGCGTGCACATATGCGGCTGACAAGCAGCCGAGCCCACACGTGGCTATGACTAAGACGCAGCCACAATGGGTTTATTAAGATCCCTGAAAATCAGCGGGATTTCAGAACGCTCAGCTTTCCTGATCCGTCTCATCCCCTCCCCCCTTCACCTTGCAGCTGCCTAATGGAAGTCGCACTCTAATTAGCTGGTCAGTCCATTCGATATACTTCTTGGCATTGCTATCTTACAGTACGCCAGCACACGTCTCACGGGCATCGTGTTTCTCTTTCATATCCTCCAAAACTCATGGTACGTTCTTTGTGTCTTACTTCTACAATAACTCACCTATACTCTTCTTGTGCTGTTTAGCCCCATGTATCGTGTACGATCCAACGCCTCTACCACGAGAAAGGGCAGTGGCAGCGAACAGCGGTGCGCCTAGTAGGTTTCCCCCTTGTCCAATGAGCCACACTTACCCCTCTGTTTACCAGACGACCTCGCTCCTTCCCTCACTCCAACGACCATTTGAACACCATGGCTTCCGTGTCCCCCGCCGCATTCCAGCGCTGTATGACCTGTTAGATAGCGGCCATCCGTACCCCTGTAGTACAAGATTTGGTATCAATAAAATTTTTTGAAAATGCGCTGAGCGGGCATAATTACAAGCAGCCTCGATATGGTGCAACGTTCTTTCCCAACCCCACTTGGTTTAGCCGCGGCCGGGTAGTCAATGTTATTTCGATGTTCCGACCGTCCCGACGCCATGTCCGATGCGGTATGGTTTATCGGGTTGTGTAGACTTAAGTGTCACCAACGTCATATCCCTGATGTCACCAGACCACGTTTCGCAGCCCCACTGATGTCAGCATCACGTGTTAGGTGCTTGGGGACTGCTGATGAATTCTGGATTTCAGTCAGGCGAGAATGTGATTTCAGTTGTTTTGGGCTGCTGAAAGGCGACACGAATCGACTTAATTTGAAACAGGCCAAGGTGCCTGGATTTCAGACACACGCTCTCGGTTTCAGCTACTGAGCAACTGAAATCAATTCATCCTTTGACTGGAACGCCGACTGAATTCCAGTCGCCGTTGTTTCTACAGTGCATGCTGTTCTTAGTGAGGTCAAAGATCTATCTTCTCGACAGAAGGCTTACATTGGAGATGCTCTTGAATATGCATGCAAGTTCTGGACCAAGCACCTCCTAGAGGTCCCCAGCAGCAGCCCTCATATAGAGGAAGTGCAGAAAGCAATTGACAAGTTCTTTATGGTGAATTTTCTGGATTGGATTGAAGTCCTTGTGCTCACAAGGAGCCTTGGTGTTGGTGTTCATGCCATGAATTGTACTGAGCAATGGTATAATTTGGTGAGTGATTTGTAGGTTGCTTGCCAAAATCTATAGTGATGATGTTCTAGGTAGGAATTGTATCCAAGTGGACAAATGATAGTCAGCATTTTCTATTGGAGCACTTTGAGACAATCAAGAACTCTCCTTCCCATATCTACCATTCTGCTCTCCCATTATCTCCCTCCTCTTCTTGGCTTTACAAGTGTTATAGCACAGATCCCTCACTCACAGTGAAGGTGGTCAAGGGGCTTCCAGTTGAATGGGGAAAGTGTTCTCGCACAGTTTTGTTGGGCAGCCTCACACGAACCCTCTCATGCTGGAATGACACTGTTGCAGTTGGGTCTGAACCTGGGAACATCATCATCCTTGATACAATCACAGGCAGCCAGACAGCTGTTCTTTCTGGGCATACAGGTAAAGTGAATTGTGCCACCTTTTCATCAGATGGGACTTCACTTGTATCTGGAAGTGATGACTTCACTGTCAATCTCTGGGATATACAGACTGGTGGGGTTGTCAAGACCTTCACTAGTCATACCAGATTGGTTTGGTCTGTTTCCATCTCAGTAGACTGCACTATCATTGCCTCAGGATCTAGTGATAACACAATTCGTTTATGGGATATCCAAACAGGAAAATGCCAGTGTGTCATAGAGCAGCAGAATTCTGTAGAATATATCAGGTTCTCTCCCACAAACCCTCGACACCTTATATCTATATGTGGTGGAAAGCTCTGGCAGTGGGATACTAATGGTTACCAAATCAACCCTCCATCTGATGGCTCTCATATTGCTTTCTCCTCAGATGGAACTTTGTTTGTTTCATGCTATAGGGCAGTTGTCACCATTCAAAACTCTAATTCTGGAGTAATTTTGGCTAAATTCCAGCTTGCAACTAGTGATACCCACTGCTGCTGTTTCTCCCTTGATGGTGGGACTGTAGCTGTAGCTGCTGATAGCACCATCTATATTTGGGACATCACCAGTTCCAATCCTCACCTTGTTGAAACCTTTATTGGCCATGCTGGTTATATCACCTCCCTTGTATTTTCCTCCCCCTCCACTCTTATCTCAGCATCTGAGGATAAAACAGTCAAGTTCTGGCAGATCAGTACTTCATCTGCAGATCCAGTTATGGTTAATCCAGAGTCCACCCCAATCACCCTACCCTTGATCTCATCTATCAGTTTACAAGCAAGAGATGGAATTGCCATTTCAAGTGGTATAGGTGGAACAGTGAAGACCTGGGATATACCAGCCAGTTTCTGCAAAGCATCATCTGAATCCCCAGTTGAGGACTACAAGCATGGATATATCAAGCCAATCAATGATAGGTTGGTCCTTGTTTGGTATGGAGATGGGAATATCAACATCTGGAATCCTAAGAAAGGAAAACTCCTCTTGCAAGCAGACATATCTGAGGACAATCTATTGGACCTCAGGATATCAGGGGATGGATCTAAAATCTTCTGCATAAATGAGGACTTTATTCAAGCATGGGATATATGGACAGGAGAGGCTGCAGGCAGAGTAGAACATAGTAGTTATAGACCAAAATTGCTTGCAGTTGATGGCCCAAGAATCTGGATAGAGGATGTATTTAAAGAATCAAGTGGATGGGACTTTAGGACCTCAGGGTCACCCCCTGTTGAGTTGTCTACTCAGCCTTCATACACACTCCACCTTAATGATACTAGGCTGTGGGATAACAGGCAATGTGGAATCCAGGACACAGCCACTGGAAAGGTAGTTTTTCAGCTTTCTGAACAATCTCAAAGTCATATTGTTGAGGTGCAGTGGAATGGCCAGTATCTGTTTATTTCTCTCAAGTCTGCAAAGGAGTTGATTCTAGAATTCCCTCCTGCATTCTTTCAGTAGAGATCTATAGTGTATGTAACCTTACTGCCAGATATGTACTCCAAAATTTATACTGTGTGATTGGCTAAGTTTGGAGTGAATTGATCTCTACAATATATCTCCATGGAGAGAAAAGCTATGGATAAACAACCTCACATGGAAGGGTGTTTTGTTGGCTTTAAACCTATGATGACATTCAGCATATGGCCTAGAAAAATCCCCTGTCACCTGGATCTCTATGTCATCATACAAATTTTCAACCCTTCTTTTTCACTCGTTTTCTCAACTTTATCTCCCTTTTGCAAGTTCCCCTATCACAATGGTCTCTCTTTTGCACACAATGTTGTTTGCTTTCAACTCATTATCCAACTTGATTTTCACCTTGCTTTTGATTCATAACCATGACAACTCATTATGATTCTAATGACTATACCCTTTTATTATTATCTTCTATTCTCTTTCGCTCTTTCATTTGGAGCAAGAATGTATTGATTCTTTGAGACTTCTTGGATATTGTTATACTAACTATTCAAGATTTGCAGAGATGAAGTCTCATCATCATTTGCCTCCTTGTCTCCCTCAACAGAGTCTGGAGTAACATCCCCCTGGATAAGGGTTGGAAGGAAAGCCTCATGCATCTCCTGATTCTGATTCAGTCCATTAATGAGCATGAGCTCAAGAGCTCCAGCTACAGCCCCCTGGGTAGACTTGATTTGATAGAGCTGAACCTCCAGCCAGGTCAGCAAGTTCTGTTGAACTTCCTCCCAAACTAGTTCCTGCACATATGCTCTGGTTATCTGATAAGCCAGATTGGCTTGAATGCTGACTTCCATATACTGAGGAGCCTCAATGATTAGCACAGTGGGACTCCAATCCATAGGGATGATAGCATCAGAGCTTGGCAGTGGATCCAAAGGGATCAATCTGTAGATGGTAGCCTGGAGGAATATGATGGTTTTGCTAACAAGTGAATCAGCCTGCACATCAAGGAGATGGAGCTGTTCGACCTATGGGCACAATGAACTCCTTGATGTCTTCACCTGCAGATGACTCTTCCTCCAAAACCTCCCCCACCACATTTGAAGTGGTCTCTTCCAGATCCTTCTCCTCTTCCTTGAATCCACCTGTCATGACCTTGAGTTCCCCCATGGGAACAATAGGGATTGGTGACCAGCTTCCATTCTTGGGAGCACTCAAACCACTCAATATAGCCTATCAATCTCTTGACAAGTTTGCTAAACATCCACATCCCATAAAAAACACATAGGGATCACTCTTGACTAAACACTCCCTAACAGTCACTATGAATTCTCAACCAATTGACTCCAGTCCCTATCTGTCCCTCACCCATCTCTACCTTCCCTCAGTCCACTCTCAACGTATCTTGATCCCTGTCCACTGATTGCCACAATCATGTGATCCCACCCTTCTTTGACTTAGCCACCCTTCTTTTGTTTGTATTTCCCTTTGTTCCCCCATGGCTAGCTACCTGTATATATAGACCACCTGTAGTAGCTAGAGTCCCCCAATCAATTCCCCTCCCCTCTGCTCCCAGCTCTCCAGCCCAGCCCAGTCCAGTCTCATCCAGTCTTGTCTTATCTCATTGCAATTGTGCAGTGTGATCCCTATCCAGTCCTAGTCCAGTCTCTGTTGTACAGTGAAACCCTCTCATCTCTTGCTGCAGTCACTATCTCATCACTGCACTTGCCTCCCTCATCCTCTCCATCCCTACTTTGTCCCTACCTCCTCCTCCTCCTTCCCTACTCAAGTACTGCACAACCAGGCAAACCCCCTTACTCAACTTCCCCAGAGTGGAAGCTGATCATTGGACTTTAGATCAAACCCTGGATGATAGTTGGAGGAGTATGATACTCCAAGGCATATTCCAGCTCAGACCCCACTAGAGAAGGGACCATATGAGAAGTACCTGCTGAACTGCAATGGCACACTATATATAAAAGTCTTCTAATCATAAGTGACCACAGGCCCTCTAACCACTCCAAGCACAGTAGGAAGATCAATCACCATGCACAGCTCTCACTGCTACTTCGACGATCCTTCCGCCTTCCATCCTTCCGTCCAAACTCACTCTCCCCATTACTCCAGAGAGCAGTTTACGCATGAGAAACCATGACTTAAACCACAAGCAGTCCACAGGATCAGAACCAAATTACCAACCAGCAATGGAGCACATCATTCCATATGCACACCCTAAGTGAAATGCGTGCTGAATGATGGTCCTGCATTCTTCATAACTCCCACATCGGCCGGGGCACAATCTGATTAAGCATTATCCATACAGTACCGGCGTGATCTCATATGACAGTGCCAGTCACTGGATGGAAGAACAGCCTCACATCATTTCCCAAATATGCAAAGGAGTGCCTCCATTCAGTGTTCTTGGTCCTCGCTTGCTCTGGTATTAGTCCACAGGTTTCCACTGAGGTGAGAGTGATAGCTTACCCAATCCAGATAAACTAGGATGCCATTACCCAATAAGAGCATCTTCTGTGGGTTCATACCTTGAACCCACTCAAGCATTAACTTCCGGCCGTCTTTGAATGTGGACCGCTTCACACCTATGCTTTTCTCTCCACTCCAGAGCGGCAAGGCACTATAACCCCATTTGCTAAAGTCAAAGGTGTATAGGTGGCCAGAATTATTATCATTGACACTAAAGATGGCTATCACCACATGAGTGCCATCCACAAAAGTGGAAAGCCTGACAGCCTCCAATGAGATGTCCATGACTATGGAAATTGCCCCCACTCCTCCCAAGGGATAAGTGAGTCTTTGCGCACTGGACACCTGTATTCAATCAAATCATTTGTCCGCACAATGAACAGAAGTTGCGTAGGCAAGGCAGTCTGACAAAGTTCCAAGACGAGAACCACTTGGATAGGGTCGACAATGAGAGGTTCTTCTTTGGTGGCCACCCCCAAAGGCATATTACAGCCTACATTGATGAGGATTGTAATAGCGGTGCGTCAGCAGGAGCCCGAACCACCGACAGTATCCAGGATAATCCTGCAGGATGTGGGTGTTGAATACAACCAGCTCAGTACCTGTAGCAGATTCATCACATGAAACTAGGACCTGGAACTCGTCCAGGAAAGTAGCTTCAACATTCCCTCTGACCGTTCTACTCCTGTCAGAGGTCGAAACGTCAAGCACCTGGGGAGGTGAAGTGAGCGAAGGACAACTATCCCAAAACCAAGGGTGTTCACCGAATCCCCTGTTTTCACGTCCCATACAACTATCCCGTGTATCATTTCGACCGACCTATTGAGCAGCGCAGAGTATATTCTATATACTACAGTGGTACTCTAGTCTTACCTTATAGGAGAGGTGGGAAGGGTAGAGCTGGGAGGCTGGTTTGAGAGTGCTAGTTGTGGGAGTAGAACAAGAGACGTTATATTATCATGTAGGAGTACATGAGGTATATATAGTAGTTCTAGGGTGTGACTGTCACAGCTGTATAGCGTGAGCAAGCCACTGATGGTCACCTATAGTGACTCATCCATCATTATCAACCGGGCCGCTGACACATCAGTATCGCGTAACACCGGGATAGTTTACAGCCGGTACCGGACCGACAAGCGCGGATACGTCCGGCTTCAACACGACCTGTTATGGTAGCTGACAGAAGTAGCCAACATGACTCTGAATTGTGTTACAGCCAACTGATAAGAGCTCAGCCGGCTCTTCAACGGAATTTTGTATGCAATTTCATTGGAAGGTGGCGCGCTGGAAGGAGAACCATCCCGGAGGTTGACGATGCGGATGTAAACAGTCCTATACATGATTAGCTGCTGAGCCATTGAACGAAGACACAAGCGACTCACTCTTCCCTCTTTTCAGCGACAGCAAGGAGGTTGTCGGGTGCGAAGGCGGCGGAATCCAAGGTGTAGAAGGGAAATTGGGGGATATTCCATCCCTCGACCAGCCGTTGACTTACGACTGGTGGGACACGTAGGAATTGGGTGAAAGGCCAATGGAGTGCAAGTAAATCCCCACCTAGGGCAGTGGTTTGGTTCTACCTGGACGCTGGACGGTCCATGGGTACCCCGTTCATTCTCTTGACTACCTTCGCCATTCCGGTCCACTTATTCATGTATTCTCTGCATAGCTTCCGGCGTTCGGCCAAACTGCAAGTATGGTGGGGGTTTTCGATTAGACCGGCAGAAAAGAGTTCGCGACGATACTGGAGGATAGACGAGCTGCGAACAAGGTCTGTGAAATATCGGTTGACCTAGCCCGTGTCGCACCAAGTCAACGTCGTATTATCGCACATTTAAGTTGGTCATACCACTTCCATCTTGATGATGTCCTGCCCAGGCAGATGCAGCAGTATCCCTTCCGCGAGCTCGACAGGGAGTTGGGTGAAACGGGATAACGATGCGGACATGATGGTAGTTCCGAGTCACGCGAAGTTGCCCTAGGAGACTTAGGAGTTCGACTAGGTTTGTGACCGTAGATCTGTCACCTGATCTCTTCGCTCACCAAATAACATCAATGTCATCCTTTGCTTGCTGACACCGTAACACTGAACCGCCACCATCCAGTCCAGCACCCACCCAGCATAGCCGTATGCTGAACCACTTAAAGTCCCTCTTCCACTCGGAACCCTTCAACCGCGCACTTTACTCCATGTCTGCCCCAGGTTAGTTCTTCGATGTTCTCGCCTTCGGCCTCGGATGCTAATTCCCGCTTTTATCCCGGATACTTAGTCGAAGTCACACCAGAAGTCGCCACGTTCGCAGGGGGATGCTTCTGGGGAGTCGAACACATATTCCTGAAGCACTATCCTCCTTCCCAGAACAAGGGGATCCTCAAGACCGCCGTCGGGTACACCGGAGGGAACATCGATGATCCGAACTATCGACAAGTTTGCACCGGTTCCACGAACCATGCCGAGGCTCTGAGGATCGAGTTTGACTCGAGTATCGTGTCTTATGCTGAACTCGTTGGTAAGTCTACGATGTTCTTGGTTCAGGCTCGTGGTTGATTGCACGCTGACCTCGGATCGTGATGTCAGAATTCTTCTACCGTACACACGATCCTACGACTCTCAACAGGCAAGGAAACGACAGCGGAACTCGTAAGTGTACCCCTCCGCATCCGTTGTTATCAAACTCTAACGCGACCACTTATCAGAGTATCGCTCGGCGATCTTCTACAACTCTCCCGCTCAGAAAGACATCGCCCAGAGGGTGACAGAGGAGGTACAGAAGAAACACTTCGACCCCCATGGCACGAAGATTACCACCCAGATTGTCGAGGCCGGAAAATGGTTCGACGCGGAGGACTACCATCAACTTTACCTCTTCAAGGATCCGACGGGCTACCAGTGTCCCACTCACAAGCTGCACTGGTGACGGCGTCGCAAATCGGGGCGTAGAGTCAAGTCGATAATATACTCGCTGTACGGACTAGAAATACAAGAAATACACGTAGACTTCCCGAGAAACGTCAAGTCTCTCCTTGCATTTCATCTTCGTCTGACGCTACCTCTTCTTGTCCAACATAACATCCAAATTTCTCGTTCCAGACATAATCGTGTTCCAGGATCTTGTCGATCTCCTGGAACGCAAAGACATTCGCGTATGGAACGCCCGTTCGCGGATCCAAGTAGTTCGCGGCCAACCCTGTGATTGGGCATCTCTCTCTCGGACGCGCTGACATCGCACGGATGAGACACAACATCGTGCAAGTAAGCAGGAGAAAAACTCACACATCGGTCGATTCTTCGTCGAGTACACCCTTACATCTTCCCATCTCACATGATCTCCGAACATTCCTTCCATCGTCTGTTTCCAAGTCACCCTCGCAGCCTTCTCCGTCTGCGCGTTCTCCAAAACCACATAATTCTTCGCCATTTTTCGCCTTCGCTGGACAATGGTGGGAAGTGGTTCGAGCGGTCGTGTCGCGCTCGAGGTGGAAGAAATGTGGGGTTGCGATGGAGAATGGTGATATGGGAATGTAGATAGCTGGGGGTAGGACGACGCGCTAGCATATGCGCTTGGAGAAGGTGAACTGGGTGTAGTCGTAAAGGTGCTCCGGTATGGAGGCTGCCCAGGGCCGATCGTGTAGGATGGTGCCGTGTAAGAGGTCGAATGCCGGAACGGTGTCACGTATCCGTGTGAGGTACTCGCCACAGACATTGGCGATTCAGGTGGTGTGAGAGGAGTAACCTCCTCTTCCACTCTACTTACCCACCTAACCAACTTGCCTTCAATCGAAGGCCGTACCAATCGTGCACGCTCCCGCTTCTCATCCTCGGCTTTGAGATAATCGCGATGTTCAATGACATTTCGCTCTTCCGTTTCTTGCGCACGTTTAAGGAGTTCGTCCTGAGTAGGGGTGTGACGTTGGACCTTGGGTTTCTTCACGACTTTTGACTGATTTTAACTCAGTCCATGATAATACAACGAGGGGGAGATCGGAGACTCACCCTCTCTTTCGCATCGTTGAGTAACTTGTTGATTGTAGCAGCACGTTTCAGCTTCGTCGACGTTCGCTGACTCTTCCGTTTGTTCGGCTCCGTCACCTCTCCGGTCTCAGGGTCGACGACGACCGTCGGCTGGACTCGCCGATCGAATGAGGCTGTTCGTGGGGTAGGAGTTCTATACAACTCGGGTTTGAAGGTAGCTCGTTGATGCTTATGAGCCAAAGCCGTCGCCCGCTCCAGCTTCGTTTTCGCTTTCTAAGCGCAGTGGTTATCATGTTAAAATTCCGGAGCGGATGGTTTTTTTTAGAGATACGTACCTTCCTCATCTTACGCTCTTCCTCCTGGATGTACCGTTCCGCGATGGAATCCCGCTCTTCGTCACCGCCTGCTTCCTCCTCTTCATCGGTGCTCTCAAAGTCGGATTCAAACACATCCTTCTCATCTGCGGGGAGATCTCAGGATGACGACGACATCAGCCTAGAACCTGATGAACGTTACCATTGAATTCGAAGTCCACGTCTTCATTTTCCGGCTCAGCTTCCGCCTGAGGTCTATCTGTTGTTCGAGATTCGAGTTGAGCCAGTTCCGAAGCCATGACGGCCTCCATCCTGCATATCGATTTTTATGTTTGGACACTGGATCTGAAGCGCATTCGTACCTGTTCCCAGCAGTACTCCGCTTCGACCGTCTCACAACCAAAGAGTCCGGTTCGTCCATGATGGCGGTGAGCAGATGGTGGTCGCACTTGAACGCGTTCAGAGTCCGAATCCGATCGCGCCAACACTCTCCTTCCGGTTCTTCCTCCCAACTCCGACCGCCA
>Ga0307515_10022485_pt1 | contig 11109 bp, 1 predicted proteins | sample 17_EM_MG_FD_194513 | JGI IMG/M metagenome (GOLD analysis project Ga0307515, IMG submission 194513) | Populus trichocarpa ectomycorrhiza microbial communities from riparian zone in the Pacific Northwest, United States - 17_EM | ecosystem: Host-associated > Plants > Roots > Unclassified | place... | reverse complement strand
ACTATGTCTTTATTAATATGGTGTTTGGAAGTGTGATAATAATTGTGTTTTTAAAATATGTTTTGCTCTTAAATGTATTAAAATAATTTTTTTAAAATATTTTTGACATCAACATATTAAAATAATAAAAAAAAATATAAAATTATATTTAAACAAAAAAAATTATCTTTTTGAGAAATGCGGTTTCAACTGCATTCCTAAACGCTACCTAAATTTTAAAATCATGACGAGAAATTCTTACAACAAACAAGCCTAGAATTAGAGAGTACAGTACTATTTAAAATTATAATAGTAATTGTTTTTTAAAATATTTTTTGTTTGAAAATATATTAAAATATATATTTTTAGATTTAAAATTTATTTTTAATATTAATATATCAAAATAATTTAAAATAAAAAAAATTATTTTTTTTCATAAATATTTTTTAAACACAAAAACAAAAACACTTTACATGTTTCATCATTACATTTCTCATAATGGTTTATCTCATTCTTAAAGCAATAGAACTACTTACCAACAGAGAACCCAACCTGTATAGAATTCAAGAATCTTCCACCTTCAAAAGTTGTTGATATATATATATATATATATATATATTGAATTAAAGCTGTTTACAATCCAATCTAGAGCTTTATGATATTATGATGTTTGAGTAATAAGTACGTTCCGATCTTCTACTCCTCTTTCGCATCATAACAAGATCCATAGATGATTTAAATGGTGGGTCCCACCTTCATATTAATTAGATAGAAACACACAAAATCATCAAATATACGTTGATGATTTTCAAAATGGGTAAATTACAATAGCATCTCCGTTGTATCTTGAAATTAGAAATACTACCCAAAAGTTTGAAGAAATGTTTTTTTTTTCTTAAAAAAAATAGGAGCATATATAATACAAATATTTCATTTTGTAGAGGAAATTATGCAGTATATTCTTATATTATGAGATGAGTTTCCAATCTGTGTTTATATTTCTAATTGAGCTAATATTATCCTTGTAATTAATTGAGGTTCTAGTTTATCATTTTATGGGAAGTAGGTTTCGAAAAGGAAGAAAAATATATTTTTCGTGTGATTGTTTTTAAGCAATTATTTTATTTGTCATGTCCCTTGCACGTGACTGAAGGCTTAGGTTCATTTTCAATACTATTAAATCGAAAAAACTGAACCATGAAAAAAAAATAATTGATTAAACCGATTAGAATATTTTAAAAAAATTTGGTTCAGTTCAGTTTTAGTTTCATAAGTTTGAAATAAAAAAACCGAACCAAACCGGTTTAGTTAAGAAAAAATCAAATCAAACCGAATTGAAAAAACCAAATCAAACCAAAAAAACTTATTAGAAAGTCCAAAAAAAACCCCAAAAACAATATGTTTTTTAGTTTTTTATATAAAATAACCAAACTGAACCGAAACCGAATTGAATCGTAACCGGTTGGTTGGGTTTCGGTTTTTAACTTAAAATAATCAAACCGAAACCAGTCGGTTGGAACCGGTTTCGTTTTTTTTTTTTTACAAAATTTCAGTTTGGTTGTTTTCATAAGTAAAAATCAAACCGAACAGAAAATAACTACTCTTAATATCAAGCCATGTACACTAAAAAATTTGTTGATTTAGATAGAAAAATTTAGTAAGAGAATACATTTGAAACTTGATCGTTTTATAATAATAAAATAGGCTCAGTTAAGGATATAAGTGCATATTAAAACCTTACTATAATATAAAGATAGAAAAGGTAATTTCTCCCATTTTATATCCATAATGCATCTTCTAACAAAGTGAAGAATATTAGACCAATGGGGGATGCTATTTTGGAAGAAATTGTTAGGTATACCACAAGTTGTACTCCCTCCTCTTGCATAAAATAGGATCTACTATGAAAAATTATTAATGGATACATCTTTGAGTATATTGAATAATATACAAAATAGGTTCTTGACATTTTATTGTATTCTCTTGTATGATGGAGGTTTTTGTTGAATTTTTAAATTTGAAGGTTATTCTAATTTACCATTTCAAAGTATTTAAGGAACTACCATTTATAAACTAATTCAATCAAATGCCCAATTCATTGAGATGATTTGTGGGTTACTCGATTTACCCTTAGATTTATTATTTTTTTTAAAAAAAAAGTTATTTTTTTAACATAATTTAGTTTTAACTGTGCCAATCATATTTAACCAAGTTAATGGCATAAAGAATTTCAATAAAAACTAATCCAACTTTAGCCTCAAATAACGAGATTCTCAAATCAACATATTATGTCAAATTAGATATGACATTAATGCATGTAAATAAGCATTAATAAAACAAGCATTAGTCGAGGTGCACGAAAACTGGCTCGAATACCCACGTTAAACTAAAAAAAAAAAACATTAATAAAACAATTCACTAATGATACTAAGTCTACGTTAAAGGCATATAATGCTCTAATTAAAGACTTGAATGAATCTATATTGCTTATTGTGATTAAAGCTCTTGAACCATCTTCTTCCCAGGATGATTTTATTGGAGTAAAGTTCATTTTAAAATCTGATTATGTTGTTGTGGTTAACTGGATGAATAAGTCATTTAATAGAACATGGAGATTTCTTAAGCTCTTCATCCATGCATCTAGACTTTCTTCACATTTAGATTGTATTAAAATGCCAAAAAAGAGATGAAAAAAAAGTGAACATACAAAATCTAAGAGTCAACAGATAATTTGAGCTAAAAAAAAAATTGTGTTACTAGGGAAATCAAAGTCAAGCCATAAAGTCACCACTCTTAGTCACATTTTAGTTTGCAAATATCTAAATTTCGTAATAGCTTCTCAAAGAACACATTTGGTCTTTTTGTGTGCATAACTTGTGTCGTGATGTGTGATGTGTACTACGTTGAATGACGGATCTGTCTTCTGAGTATGTTAAAAATATATTTTGGTTATAATCATAAAGATATAATTATGAAGTTCAAAAGTCGCCACCTAATATTATGGTTATTAGAGAACCTATGGTTTGTAAAAGTCTGGGTAAGAGACTAGTTGTGCAATAGGAAAACACATCATCCCCAACGCACCCTATCTAAGGTACGTTGCATTGTTATTTGATTGTTTTCTAGGTTGTGTTTCTATCCATTAATCTTTTTCTAAGGTCTAAAGTAAATCTCTCTTTGTGAGTAAGTTTTTGCATTATCGAGTTAAACCCTAACCGTTATAAAGTTTAAATTTTAACATCGTATTTATTTTACACTTTTTATCTTTAATGCTCGAGGGTATACTTTACAATGTAATTTTATACCCCAAATATTAAAATCTACAACTAAATCCTAATACTTAAGATATTAATTAAACAAAATAGTTATTGAAGGAATTTTAATAATTTGGTCAAAGCCTAATGGATAATTATAAACTAGTTATGATATCCATTTTGCATTTTTAAAATATGATAAAAAATGATTTTAACTCTTTTTTTAGAAAACATACATGAAAAGTTTTTAAGATTTCGTTGTATGCACTAAGATAAAAGGCATATTTTTGTTTTTGGAAAGAAGAAATTAATTTATTTATTTTTGAAAATTTTAGTTTCGGAGAGAACCAAGTATTTTTAATACCGACATTCGTATCTTATAGTGTAAGTCTATAGCTTAATGTTATGCAAAATTATTGGAAAAACATGCGGGGGACCCATAATTTTTTTTAAAATGCCCTTTGAATATTTTTATATTATTAAATATATATTGAGATGGATCCAACTCAACCATTCGATCTGAGCTAAAACAAGTCCAACCTAACTTATGTGGGTTGGGCCGACTAGCGGCCTAACAATCTTTTTTTTTATGTTATTGGGCCGAGACTGGAGCCCAAGCCCAGTCGGGTTGGGTCGACAAAAGACCCAATCTCTCATTTTATTTTAGGTTGGGCCGAATTGAAACGGCTCTAACCTGGGCCCATATGGCGCTAACACAGCCCAACGACCAAGTTAGGAATTTTGCAAAATGTGATTCATCACATTCTGCACGTCGAGAGGCGGTTTGAGGAGAAAAATAAAGAGAATGCTTGCTTGGTCAGAGGAGAAAAGTTGCTGGCGACGTTCCTAATGGTGCTGGGAAATCCGACATGTGGATGATGGTGGAAACGACAGTGGAAGGAGAAGGGAAAGGTTGACGAAAAACAAAAATGGGAAAGGGGCTGATTTTTTCCCAATTTTGGCCTTAGATTTCTTGACGCTCAATGCTTGGAATTCATCCTTATTTATAGGGGGTGGAAGAGAGACACTTTGTTTTTTATCTGGGACATATATTGGCCCTTGATTCAACTGATAAGGATCTCAACCGTTGGTTCAAAGGTGCAATCATGATCTGTGAAAATTGGTTGTTAAAGACTGGTCGGGTTAGCCACTTTAGGGCGGCGTTGCGGTGGTAGTTGGCCGACGAGACCTACTTTGGGGTGTAGTACAATGTCAGGTCATCATGGTGGTGTATGATTTGTACGGTTTAATGGGGAGAAGAAGCATTAAATGTCTCTGAAAAGCAGCCACCCGAGTTGCTTTTTCGGGTGAAAAAGAAGAAAAAGATGGACGCGTCGTCTGGTATATATATATATATATATAAAAGGCACGATTTTGGATTTAGGGTTTTAATTTAGGGATTTGGTCAAAGTTCAATTTAGTCCTTCAACTTTTAATTCTTTCAATTGTATCCTTCATTGACCTCAAAATTTTGATTTAATGCAATTTTACCTCTGCCGAATTTCAACATCAGCCTTGAATTTTAGCGCCTTTCCATTATGGTCATTGGCTTTGGATTTATGCAATTTTACTCTTAATTGACTATAAAACTTTCAATTTCACCCTTGTCCTCAACCAAATCAAGTCCCTAAAGTTTGTTGTCTTTTTTAAAAAGGTCTTTAGCTTCAAATTTCTTCAATTTAGCTCCCAATTGACCTTAGACTTTTAATTTTCTTGCAATTTTACCTCTGATTTTGAGCAATTAACTTTATAAAAATTAAGTTTGGTCTTCTAAAATTCCAATTTTCTCAATTAAGCTCAAATTGGGTTTCCAAACTTATTTTTTCACCAATTAAGTCCCTAATAAAATTAATTTGACCCATTAAAAGTATAATTAAGTTCTTGCACATAATTAAATCCTTTAATTAGACCCAAATTAATTCTTAAATATAATTAAATTTTAGTTTGACTCATGATTAAATCAAATTGGCTAATTAAAAATCTAATTATGTTTATGAACTAATTAATTTTAATGCAGATTCTTTCAATAATCATTTAATTTGACCCTGAATCTGCATTGTTTCTCCAATCTTAGATACAACAGGGTTTGACTAGGCTCTAAATTTTGTCTAAAAATTATGTAGTTCGGGAATGGTATTAACTTTGGAGATGGATTTATGGAGGCATGATTCCATTCTTGGTATATTTATTATGCATTTGAATTTTTTATTTCAGAATCAGAAATTGAATTGAACTTCTTACTCTACCCTATGGATTTGATAATGGTTCTTGGCATGTTTTTGGTTGCACTGTGTTGGTTATTTATTTGTGGTTAGCCTCTTTCCTTTCACATTTGACGTGTGCCTTTGAGGGATTTTCCTGTTGCTTTTGAGAGTGCTACTATTTATAATTTTGCAACAGCAATAGCATGTTCTTACCCATATACAGAGGAAATAATTTAAGGGCATATTCACCTTCCACCATGATAGAGGAAGAAGTCAGGGAAAATTTATTCGGGAAAATGATCTTTGAGCAATGCATGCATACTAGAAATGTTCATGTGAGCATTTGCTGGTAACTTAGAGAGAAAGAATGCCCCAACACTCGGTTGTTGAATTGTGAAGGGCGTAGTTCTTCTGAGATCAAAATAAAAGTTTTTATTTCAATGAGAAGAGTGTTAGAAATATGAAAAATAATGTTTATTTAATCTAAATAATTGAAATTAAAATGAGCAAACATGATTTTATCATATGTTTATTTCAATTATGGCTATTATTTATTTTATTAAACACGTGTGTTAAATTTTCAACTCATAATTAAAAAAATTTTATGATAGTAAAAAACATGTTGACAATGCCTTTTTTTCATTGAAAAAAAAAAAAAAACCTTTATCCCACATTATTGCACGGGGAACTTCACTAGTATCTTCATATTTAATGTCATTCTCTAATCTATCTTTCTAATAAATATTTATATTTAAATGAATAAAAATATCACCAAGTGAGAAACTAAAAACCCTCATAATTTATATAAAAAAAATTGAAAAAGAAATGAATTATTGTATTTTGTTAAATTCCATTGTTTTCATGGTTATTTCTTTTTATAATTAGGTTTGGGTTGAGTTTCTTACCTGAGAATATTTGATATAAGGATATTAGAGAATAATCCTATATTTAAATACAAATTAAATATAATTAGACCTGTAGGGATTCATTAGAAATTGGGCATAAAATATAAAAATAAGTTAAGTTTTAAAAGTTGAACCTAAAAATATAAGCTATTAGATAAGATTTTATTAATAATTTTATATTAATTCTTTAACACATTTTCTCAACTAAAAATTTTTTGGATTTGAAATTTATACAAGTATATATTATCTTGCTTTGAAATTATAATTTTTATTAGTAAAAATAAAAATAAAAATATTCTAACCTGTAATTATTTAATTATAAAAATATAACAAAAATTATAATATTCTAATTATAAAAAATATAATACCGTGTTAAAAAATCATGTAAACAAAAAATTCTTTAAAAATGCTAGAAAAACGATCTCACATCGTATAAATAAGCAATATAATAATAATATATAAAATTGTTATCTTTGGAATAAAATCTAATCTCAATTATGTAATATAATATGGTATTAAAGGCTTAAAAAGGCCCAATAGCCCATAAAAAAACCCTGAAATCTAAGTCACGTTTTCGAATTCTATTATTTATCGGAATACTCTCTTAAATGCAGAAGCTAGCAGTAGAAGCAACTGATCTTGGAATTAAATTATCATTTGAAAGCTGTAAATGCCTTCAGTTTGTGGGCTGAAAGAGCTTCTATTAGCATGGATTGATTGAGCTTGTCTTTTGAATTCCATAGTTTTTCTGCTTCACATGTCAAAACAAATGGAAATAGAGCAGCTCATATATACATCATGAGAAAATTAGTTGATCTTCGTACCCCTCAACGAATCCAGGTGAAATATGTCTTTTGAATTTCGTAGTCCCTCTAGTTTAACTTTTCGGTCAAATTCGCCCTTCAACAATGAAATTAGATGTGACATGCCTTAAACCTCCCCTACCTTCAAAACTTGTGTAAAATCTAACCATCACAAGGAAACAAAACAAACAGAGAGTAGAAGAGAGGCTTGCAAACTTGTCTTATCAACAAGATAGAGTTGAAATGAAAGGTTTACTTCAACAATTATATTAAATATAAGCGACGATCAAACAAGATAAGATTGAAATAAAGGATTTGTTACAGTGATTGGATTTTCTGAATTTAAGTTTGCTTCCTTGAAGTGATGCAAATTATAGGAAAACAATTACCTTTACATATATATATATATGGATTTCTTGCCAAATAAATGAAACCATTACCGTATATTACACTCACATATCTCCATTACTTCTGATGAAGTAGTAAAAATTTCAAATTAGATCTGGAGTTTTTCAAGACTGCTTGATGGGGTGATTGGACACGACACCACTTAATTGGGGTGGTGGGATAACGACTCTCCGATATTTAAATTAGTAAATATAGCAGGAAAAATAATATAATAAAAATATAAGAAAAGTAAAGAATGTATGGTTGTTTTTATAAAGTCATGTTTTATGTTATGTGGTTGTGTTCGGTTTACCTGGTAACTCAAGATATTTTATAATGTTGGTCACGTCAAATTAATTATCCTATGAAGAATTAAATAATGATGAGGAATAATTTCCTTGTAAGTGTGTTGATTGTTATGTTTTGTTGTGTTATTTGTAGAAAGGTCGGTACTCGCCTGTGATTTACAAGAAAAAATGATAGGTAAAATTTATATTTAAAATTTATACAAAATACGGCGTTATACTAACTTTGTTGAAAGAAGTAATTCTTCTGCCGGTCATTGAACTTCTTGATAATTTGCAATGGATTTAGATTCAGTCCCAAGATGGTTGGGATTTGACCTAGTCTAGAGCATGTGCTTGGGCTGGTGTAGTCGATTAAGCTGGTGATGGACTAGTTGGCTGGAGAGCAATTAGAGAGTTGAACTACATGATGTGCACGTACACAATACTTCTTTTCCTTTTTTCCCTTTCCTCCGTGTTAATTTAATTTCAGAGAATGAACTAGAGAACTATATGAGAACTAGGGATTGAAGTGGAGGGAAGGAAAAATTGGTTGCCTCGTGTACTATACGCGCTAACATGGGAGCCTTGCCCAGCCATCTTTAGACGGCGTCTGTGTCTCATCCTCGAATATCTTTTATTTTATAGTCCTACACTCCTACTTGATAAAATAATTGATAACAAGCACAAACTCCATCACAAAAAAACATAAACTAAAACCATGTCCGTATCAATTTATATTGTTGATTTAATTCCCAAAACTAAATCATATAATATTTTTAGAAACACTTAAAAATTATTATTTCATGTTTATTCATATAATAAAAATAGGTGTTAGTTGTAGCATAATAGAGGATGAGAAATGCTCCAAGTTATTTTTATATCTTGGAATACCAAGTTGAATATAATAAAATAATTTTAATAAAAAAATCACATATAAGAGTGAAAAATATGGTCGTTTCTTTGAGAATTTAAAAAATATATAATTCTCTAAAACACTTATAAATCTGAGAATTGTTTTAGGTCTAAAATAAACACAACCATGAAAATTAAAAGAAATTTCTAGATAGAAAACTATGTAAGTATTATTATTTTAGTGGACATAAAAGGTTGAATAGTTGAAGACATTGTGTTTACTATTTAACTGAGTAAATACGATAATACTTTACTAAAAAAGGTTCAAAGCCAAAAGTTACATACCCTGGTGTAGTTATCCACCAAATCATTATCTTTCTACTAATCTTCAAGTTTTTGTTTTAAAAAAATGGTCAAATAATTTATATTCATGTGAGGGATTGTTAGAAAATTTATTTTTTAAAAAAGAAATTCTTGAAGATTTTGCTCTTCATGATATATATTTTTTCTTTTAACTCTAGTCTGAAGCTTTACTTTTGCTATTTTTTGTTGGATGCTATTACAACAAGATTGATGAAAATAGAGATTTGATGGTGTGTCTATGTTGAGAGATTGAAACCAAAAGAAAAAGAAAAGAGAATGGACACATCATGGTTGTTAAGAAAATGAAAATAAATTTGGGGTATATAGTTGAATAACTAGATCATTGATTCATACTAGACTATGAGATTGATTTAACGTGACTTGATTGACTTGACTAGTCTAAAAACAACCTGGATAATCGGTAAAAAAATAGTTTGACTAAAAAAAACCAAGTCGACATATTTTTTTTAATATTAAAATGACAACATATTGGATTGAATTGAGTTTAACTTGTCAGATCCACAACTCCTGTCATGAAACTATGATAACTCATAGAAAACAAATCAAAACAAATTATAAAGTCTAATTCTTAATCAACTCAATGTTGAATGTTGAAATTAAAAAAAAAACAATTAAAAAAAGATATAAAAAATACGACTCAACCCGGATTAACCTACCAAACCGCAACCCAGGTGATGAGGTTAAGATAACCTTCTATAAAGCAAACCAAAACAGATTATGAAACTTAATTCTCAATTAACTCAATGTTGAATGAAGAAATTAAAAAAAATCAATTAAAAAAAGGACACAAAAAACAACTTGAGTCAACCTATATTAACCTTCCATACCCATGACACAAGTCTTGAACTAGGATAATCTCATAGAAAACAAACCAAAAAAGCAACCAAAGTCAACTTAAGTTAACTTACCAAACTCGCGATCTGGGTCATGAGGTTAGAATAACCTCATAGAAAGCAAACCAAAATAAATTCAGAAACACAATTCCCTATCAAATTAATGTTAAAGCACGAAATTGAAATAAAATCAAATGAAAAAAAATTACTAAAAACATTATGCGAGTCAACTTGTCAAACTCATGTATCGGGTCATAAAACCAGGATAGCCTTATAGAAAGTAAACTAAAACAAATTAAGAAGTTTAATTACCAATCAATAAAATTTTCAAGGATAAAGTTGAAAAAAAATCAATTAAAAAAAACCTAGTAAACAAGGTTAACCCGTCAAACTTGTGACCTCCATAAGACTCAGATAATCTCATACAAAACAAATTAAAGCATATCATAAAGCCTAATACCCCAAGTAATCAAGTGTTGAATTATGAAATTAAAATTAAAAAAATAAATAGGAAAGACAATATAAAAATAAATTGTGATTTTATGAGATGATATATGGTAAAAACATCATTTTTTTTTGTAATTTATTGATAAATGGATAAAATTTAAGCTCTCAATTGGGAGATCAAACCCAAAAAAAATCCAATCTAAAGCCGGGCCCTCCTATCTTTTAAAAACCTGGCTGGATTGAATGGATTATACCGAATCGGTTCAACGAGCAATCCAAGTTGAATAAAGTACAAAATAATATTAAAAAGGAAAACAGAGAAAAGTGATCACATAACATTAGCTTTACTAAAGTAATTTATCAGTGGCCTCTGACTAGAGCTGAAGCATCATCCTTTTTGCTGTCTTTATTATCTTCAACAGCATTAAAGCCCAAAGGATCAATGTTTTCTTCTCTGACACTAACTTCAATCCTCTTTGAAATTCTAAGAACATTATGGATTTTTGGCCCGTATTCTCCTTTGCTCACGATCCTCTCCCTTTTCGAGCTGCACATCTTCTGCTCCAATAAAACATAAAAATAGCTCACTCCAAGTAAAACTAATCATCTCTTAATAGAATATAACCTCAGTTTAACAGGACATGAGAAAATTATTTTGGAATACAAGAATCAATGAAAGTTTCAACTTTTCCGTGTGGGAAATGCATGGAATATATATATATATATATATATATATATATATATATATATATATATATATATAATTATGTTTAG
>Ga0307515_10022484_pt1 | contig 11109 bp, 6 predicted proteins | sample 17_EM_MG_FD_194513 | JGI IMG/M metagenome (GOLD analysis project Ga0307515, IMG submission 194513) | Populus trichocarpa ectomycorrhiza microbial communities from riparian zone in the Pacific Northwest, United States - 17_EM | ecosystem: Host-associated > Plants > Roots > Unclassified | place... | reverse complement strand
TCAGTAGACTTAGTGAATTTAAAGACAACTCAAACAACTAATAAAAAATATGGTTTAACTTTTAATATAAATTTAAGATGATATTTGTTTTTTTAATATTGAGATGATGACATGATAATGTGAACTCGGATGACAGAACCCTAAAACCTATAATAAAAAATCTAAATACTTACCCAATAAAGCTGAAATCAAATTAAAAAACCTTAACTCATTGATTATTTGAATCAAGAGCTAGAAGTATATGGTTAGAACGCCACAAAGATGATCTCTTTAATTAGTTCTAAAAAAAGTTCAATGAAAAACTAAAAGCAAGAGTGTTCACACAATTTTTAATTCAAAATCCAATATGTTTTCACATCCTAAAAATAGAAGGTAATTATACGTTTGACTTAAATAAAAATAAACCCTAATTGATTATGGACTGAAAATTAAATTCAAATAACTAACTAAATTAAAAGTATGAGTAAAACAAAGCCAAAGTCATGTATAAATAAAATCTCAATTCATATATTTCTAAATAGTAATTTCTGGACCTTATCGAAAGGTCTTCTCAAGATCTAATTGCTATGAAAATTCAGCCCTGTGAAAAACAAGGTCATTAAAATCCTCTAACAAACTTTCAACCAGATACAGTCAAATTAAAAGGCTTGACCATTAATATAAAGTTGTGTAGTCAAGCTCTTGTACATGTTAAGCAACCTCATCTCTTGTTTATATCACATTAATCAAGACTTGATTCTTCTTTGAAATCAACTTTGTGCTTAGCGCCATTTTAGAAAGAATTATCGAAGCTTGCTCGACCTGAATGTCATGAATCAATCTTTTAAAGGCCTTTTTTATCTTCCTAAATTTTGCCTTTGTAATTAGTTCAATCAGCACATGCAATGGATCCTGTGGTATTGCTTATTGATTCTCATCATTCCTCCTCTCCTAAAAATATATTCAATCTTGAATCTTGACCTACATCAAAAGGAGAAAGATTAGAAATATTAAATGTAACACTAACAGTATACTCACCTAAAAGTTCCAGCTTGAATGCATTGTCGTTAATTCGTTAAAGGACTTGGAGTACATCGTCCCCTCTAGGCTGCAACTTAGATTGTCTATAGGCTAGAAATATTTTCTTCCTCATATGCACTTAAACTCAATCACTAGGTTTAAAGATAACACGTCTACTATCTTTGTTGGTTTTAAATGCATATTGTTCATTCTTTTTTTCTATTTGTTGTCGAAAACTCTCATGAAGTTTCTTCACTATTTCTATGCATTTTGCACTAACAATATAGCTAAAAAAAAATTCATGCAAAAGTATACGTTTTTAAGTTAGCATATAATTTTTCATTTTTCAAAACATCAAATACGTTTACTATAAACCAAGATATCATCAAAATAGATTACCATAAATATATCTATAAAATGCATGTAATATTTGATTCATCAATCTCATAAATATGCTTAGTACATTAACGATACCAAACGACATAAAACACTCTTGATATCACCTTCTTTTGCATAAAAAAACTCACAAACGTCTTTGTTTTTCACTCAACAACTCTTTTTTTTTTTCTTCTCATGTGCCTTTCTCTTTTTTCTCTCATCTCGGTCACCTTTTTCTTTTAACTACTCTCGCCTTTAGTCTCTTTTCTTAATTTCAATTGATTTTTATATACTTGTTTTTGGGTTAAAGATACAAAGGTCATAAATTTATTAATTTTTATAAAAGAGTAACTATTCTTAAACCTATCATGAATAATCTTCCAATAAAACTATCATGATTTGCTCAATAGTATGCGACCCATATGCATGAAAATAACATCACAAAGCACCTCATCACTGCAACTTATATGTTTTATGATATTTTGTAGTAAGTAGATTGTGCTAGCTACATTGATACAATTTCTCTCATTCATGATCATACTAAGAGAAATAAGTGATATGTTAATAAAAAATATTAACTTGATAAAAATATTTATTTTTTTCAAAATGATTATACTTTCAGGTTTAATAACAATAAAAAAAAATTCTCTAAGACTTAAATAATTTGTTTTACATTTAAATTTTTTTTGGTTCCCTGCACGTGCAAACTAGTAATAATCAAAATATATGTATTTATATGAACAATGGCTTAGATTCAAAGTTTAGTTTAATGAAGTAATTTTTTATCCAATAATTTTTGCATTACTACTCTGTTTTCAAGAAAATAACAATCCGATTCTCACAAAGTTTTTTTTTTTTCCCCCCAAAGACATCAAACTCCCTTAAATAGAATACTCACATTGCTCATTCACTGTCTCTGATGTCCGAAATTATCTCGTAAGATGGAATAAGCCGAGAGTTTGAGTCAACATATACGGACAGGGACAATGCTATTTATTTATATATTTGAGAATAATTTTATTTTAAAAACCACACACGTTTGGCTAACTATATCCGTACACGTGTCACTCCAATGGCTTATAAATACTTGATCCTCAACATTTCCCAAACACTCTCAGCGTAACCCATCTTTACGGGTTCTATCACACCACCGATACAACCATCCGTCAAGCTACATCAAGCCCTAGATACCTCCATCTCCCCTCCTCCGATCTCTCTAATTGTTTAATATAAAGATGGTTTCGGAAGCCAGCAAGAAGAAGGCTGCTCAAAAGAAGGCGGCCGCGGCGGTTAAGCGAGGTGGCAAAGCAGCAGCAACCTCCTCAAAAAGGGCAGCGGCGACGGCGGCGTCTGATTCGCAGAATGAAGGTGTTGATAAGTTGTCGAATGGAGCTGGAGTCCTTCAGATATCCGATCGGACTTGTACAGGCGTCCTCTGTTCCCATCCTCTTTCCAGAGATATTCGAGTAAGTTTCTCGATCTTTCTGTATTTTGTTTTCAAATAATATAGATTTATTTTTCTTATTTTTTAATTAATTATTAATTAATTAATTAATTTTATTTCCATTAGATTTTTAGATTCTAAGAGTTTTTAATCACATGCTGTCGAAATTTGATGATAATCATTTTCATCTGGGCTATTTTTTGCTTAGTTAGAATTAAGTCACATAATCTAGGACCGCACTTGCAACTTCTATTATATGATTGCTAGTCTTTCACACATCATATAAAAGTTACAAAGTACTCTCGCTACTAGCTTATTGTTGCTAGCTTGGTGCACCCACTACTAGACAAGTGCCTAGGCGAGCGGCTGGGCCTGTCACCTGGGCATTCTGACAACTGTGAACATGCAATGTATAGACTAAAAATTTTCATTTCTGAATGAATATATACAATTGTTCAGCTCATACTTCTGGGATTCTTTGGAGGAGGTAATATCAAGTGATAAGGGTTTTCTTTTCTTTGCTTATTGTGTAGAGTGGGATCCTGGTACAATGGGAGTGATATTAGTAATTAACCAACTTAGCTGTTCCTTGCAGATCGAGTCGTTGTCAGTTACTTTTCATGGACATGATCTCATTGTAGATTCTGAGCTGGAGCTTAACTATGGCAGGTTTGATACTCACACCTATTTGATTCAGGTATTATAGTACTTCATTGTGAAAATGAAATTCATTCTGTTCTTTTTTTCTTCTGTTCATTGTTTTGCACTTCAGACGATACGGACTACTTGGTTTAAATGGATGTGGGAAATCAACCCTCCTAGCTGCCATAGGGTGTCGGGAACTTCCAATTCCAGACCACATGGACATATATCACCTCACCAGGGAGATCGAAGCCTCTGACATGTCTTCACTTGAGGCTGTGATAAGCTGTGATGAGGAGAGGTTGAAATTGGAGAAGGAAGCCGAAGTCTTGGCAGCAGAGGTATATCCTTGTGACTAAATTGTTTTTTTTAGAGCTTGTGCGTGATGGATGTTTTTGTGACTTCCATCTATAATTGATTATTTATTTTTGGTTTGGATATAAGATAGGATGATGGAGGTGGAGAAGCTCTTGATCGTATTTATGAGCGTTTGGAGGCCATGGATGCATCAACTGCTGAGAAACGTGCTGCTGAAATTTTGTATGGTCTTGGGTTTAACAAGAAAATGCAAGAAAAGAAAACTCGAGATTTTTCTGGTGGCTGGAGAATGAGAATTGCACTAGCTCGGGCTTTGTTCATGAACCCAACTATCCTCTTGCTTGATGAGCCAACCAATCATCTTGGTAAGTTGTACTTGTACTCTTATTGCACATAATGTTTTCTAACATTCCCATGTGTTGATGGAAAAAAGAAGAAGAAGCAAAGCTGTAGATAAGAAAAGACTGCCATGGCTTGTTTTGTTGAATATGAGATTGGATGAGTACTCTTGAAGTCCTTGACACGTTATATCATAAGAAGCCAAAAAACACATCAAATTTATGGGGGGAAAAAGAAGAAATTCCTCAATTCATGCTGACTTGTGGAAGGTTTTCAAGAGTCTCTCAATGATGCTTCTATGAACTTTTAAGCATAAACTTCACATGTCCTCGTAAGCTCTTCAATTTTTTTTCCTTTCAAAACATAGTATAAAATTAGTGATGGATCATCAAGATCACCCATTGTTTGACATATATATCTCTAGCGTAATCAGAACTAGTTACTGCTTGTTTGGAAATTTGGGTGTGTTGTTCATTTCAATTCGATTCTATTAAATTTATTAGTTGAGTTGGGATCCATCCAAAACATAAGCTTTATAACGGCTGACACATTTTTAATTGTTTGTATTTTTACCTAATCACCAACACTTCTCCTTACATGCTAACTGCAATTTTATGTGAAATAGAATGTGTTTGGAATGGTGGATTTGTTAAGAACTTCAATTCTACATGTTAACACCTTTTAAAATTCCATATAAAATCATAGTTATAAGACCCAACCCGAGAGACAACCCGCTCAAGGCCTGGTATTGGGTTGGGCGGGTTGACTCGCAGATTGGCCAGTCAACCCAAGCTATGTTTTTTTTAATAAAAAAACAAAAACAGAAAGAACCCCGAAACAATGTTGTTTTGGTAAAGAAGACTAATTCGAAATAAAACTCGACATGGTCTAGGCTCTAGGTCAGCGGATTGATCCGCGGGCCGGGTCTTATAACTGTGCTGGAAAAGGTGGATTACTGCTGGATGGGTCCTGCACCATGCAGTGGTCATATATTCATGAAAACTAGTGTTTTGTTTTGCAAGTTTTATCCCTTTGCTTCCAGCTCTAAAGGGATAAAAAGGGAAATTTGAACACCAAATTGAACAACAATTTATTTTCAACAAATATTTGAATGTTTATCTTAATTCAATTCTACCAGTTGATTTGAATTAAACAATTCACTTGAATTTGTTCCATACAGGTTATTAGAGATCTTCTAAGTTTGACTTTTGTTGTGGTTAAAAAATGGAGTGCATGGGCCAAACTCAAGTAATTTATTTGCCTTGACTACAAAACGAAGAAAATTCCTCCGTTCTAAGATAATAAAAAGCCTTTTTGGACTTCTCATTCGCAGATGCACGTTAGCATGGGGACTTTGTTTATTAGCTTGTGGCAACCACTATACTATTCTGAGTTCTTGTATTATTACCAAATCAAATATTGAAAATTATGGCCCTATAACTATTGGATGGTATTATTTTCTGTTGAAGTCTGTTTTTCTTGTTGGTTGGTGTATGAGTGTATTTAACTCTTTAAAGTTCAGTCGTAGATTGGAGAAAAGAATGACTTGGGAGGAGTGTTGGTTTGATGTTAATGATTAATCTTCTTTTGTTGTGACAGATCTAGAAGCCTGTGTCTGGTTGGAGGAAACTTTGAAGAAGTTTGACCGCATTCTAGTTGTGGTCTCACATTCCCAGGATTTCTTGAATGGTGTCTGCACAAACATTATCCATATGCAAAACAAGAAATTGAAAATCTACACTGGTAACTTCGATCAGTATGTTCAGACCCGTTCTGAACTGGAAGAAAATCAGATGAAACAATACAAGTGGGAGCAGGATCAAATTGCTTCCATGAAGGAGTATATTGCCCGATTTGGGCATGGGTCAGCAAAATTAGCTCGCCAGGCACAGAGCAAGGAGAAAACTCTTGCAAAAATGGAGCGGGGTGGACTTACAGAAAAGGTTGCGAGAGACAAGATTCTGGTCTTTCGCTTTGTCAATGTTGGAAAGCTCCCACCACCAGTGCTTCAGTTTGTGGAAGTAACCTTTGGCTACACACCTGATAATCTCATCTATAAGAGTATTGACTTCGGTGTTGATCTGGACTCTAGGATTGCGCTGGTTGGGCCAAATGGTGCTGGGAAGAGTACCCTACTGAAGCTTATGACGGGTGATTTGGTTCCTTTAGATGGTATGGTTCGGCGGCACAATCACTTGAGGATTGCACAATTTCACCAGCACTTGGCTGAGAAGCTTGACTTGGAAATGTCTGCCCTCCAGTATATGATTAAAGAGTATCCAGGGAATGAGGAGGAAAGAATGAGGGCAGCTATTGGGAAGTTTGGGTTGACAGGCAAGGCCCAGGTGATGCCCATGAAGAACTTGTCAGATGGGCAGAGGAGCAGGGTGATATTTGCTTGGCTGGCGTATAGGCAGCCCCACTTGCTACTGCTGGATGAGCCAACAAACCATTTGGATATTGAGACGATTGACTCTCTGGCTGAGGCATTGAATGAGTGGGATGGGGGTCTTGTTCTTGTTAGCCATGATTTCAGGCTCATAAATCAGGTAGCAGAGGAGATTTGGGTATGCGAAAATCAAGCTGTTACCCGGTGGGAGGGTGACATTATGGACTTCAAGAAGCACCTCAAGATGAAGGCCGGTTTGTCTGATTAAAGCTAGAACACAGGATGTATTTGGAGATCTTATCATATTATCCGCGTGCTTTGGCCTATGGTTTGTCTATCACTTTCTGTCCCAACAGCTGCATATTCGCAATGTTGGGTTTTCTGGATGACGACACATCCCAGGCAGAATCGTGATGAATGCTTGTAGAGGAGGACTGGTTAGGTGACAAGACTTGGTTATTGATTTGAGCCAATGATCATCTTATCCTCTGTGCTCATTACCAGGGAGTATATTTGTTTTCCTTGATTACGATTGGCGCCCCGCCCTAGTAGACTTGGTTGTTTACCAAGAAGATACTTATATAGGTTAGAGGTGATGCCAATGTGATCCTGATCCCCTTGTCCGTGCCTTTGTTATATGTGTATGTACTTGAGGAATTGCTTATTATATGGTACCTTGTTTCTTAAGTTACTTAAATCTCAATCTTGAAAGTGTTTCTTATCGGTCTGCAGCATCTCCATGAAGAAACACTGGGCAACAAAGCAGGAAAAACCCTAAAGAAAGACAGGGAACAGCCAGATTACAAATCAGGTATCATGATACCAAACTTCAGCTAGTATTCTCCCTAGAAACAGAAGAGTTGGATCATCTCCCTTGGATCTTGGAAAGCACCCAGTCATCCAACATCTTATAATATAGGTCCTTGAAACGCAAACCCTGACTTGTCCTTAAAAAACACCAACCCCAGGGAGCATGGCACGCTGTCTCAGCACATTGCCCGCAAAAAAGTTTTCTAATCAATAAATAATCTGATTGTGCAATAACAGCCATAGAAAAATCCCAACTTTCACACAATTGTAGAAATAGTACCCCGAGAATTACCTACAACTCTAGAAAAAAAACTAGGATTTCTTATGGTAAACAGTGAAAGCGCTTGATCTAATTATCACCAATATTTTTCTTATTTATCTAATTTCTTAATTTTATTTTATTTTATCAACGTATTTCATTTAATAAAAACCAAAGGTGATTAAAATAAAAATCCAAAACACTATGGAAGATCCAAAATATGGACAAAAACCTCTATATGCTATTAATTTGCTTCATTTTTTAGAAATTTTCTCATCAAAATAATTTTTTGAAGAAAAACAATTAGCAAATCATAAATGCAAATTTCAATAACAATAAATAATATTTTTATTATATTGTTGTGAACACGTTAAAAATATAAAAATAATTGACTAAAACTTTTTAAAATTTGTTTTTTATAATAAACTATTAGTATGACCGACCAACATGAATAAGGTGTATCAAATTACCTAAATGGATTGAATCCATTTGTACACAAACTAAGGTGCACGTTACGTGGTTCCATTGAAAACTGAGGATACACCCTATTAAACTGCTTCCAAGCTTCACCATCAGAAGGATGTACTATTACTTCATCCTCTGCATCATGAGAATGATGTTATATCATGTGTTTGGTTTTCTATGAAGACATAAATAACCTTTACAACATAGGAATGATTGGAAAGTATCTCAGTTTTTTGTATGCCACAAATGTCATTCATCTATCTATATTAGGTTTATACCGAGCATGCCTACAAGTTTTGCACTCGATTAAATTTGCATCTTCACCGTAGTACAACATGCAAAAATTTAGGCACATATCAATTTTTTGGTATTCTAGGCCAAAGGGTTTCATCATAGTTTTTGCAGCATAAAAGTTCTCTTTTAGTATATTTCCTTCAGGTAAAATATTTTTTCTCGTTCGATTATGCTATCATAATTGACTTCACTCATACCATAATCTGACTTTATGGTAAACACTCATATAATGACCAATAATTTACTATGATTTGTGTACTCATCCTATAATGGTTATTAAAATCTTTTAAAAGATAAGAAAAAAACTAATTACGTCTACATGAGGTTCTTTATCTATACATGAACTTTCACATAAATAACCATGATTTATTCTCATCGCATCCATCATCATACTCCTATAATGACTACTATTATCATCAACAACTTCATACATGTTGCTAGAACTAGATGTTGAGCCAACAATAATTTCTATCATGGTTTCGTAAGGAGTATAGAGTTCTCCATAAGCAAACCAACACAAGTATTTCTCAATGAATCATTTTTTTAAGAGATGCATCATCACAACATCTGATTGGAGAAACTTTTTGTTTTTACACTTCACATATAAACATTTAATTTTTCCTTCACTAATATTCTTCATATTTGAAACTGAAAAATCAATAAAACCCTCAACCCTTCTAGAATAATCTTTCCTATATAAACCTTCAGGTGAATCTATATACATCAATGAATGATTATTCATTACATAGAAAACCTATATATTAATGCTAACATCATTTATTAATAAGATAACAATCAATTCAAAATTTAAGTTTGGTAATAAAAAATTAATTCACAATCTAATAATCAAATATTATTTTTATACAAAAAACATAAAGATGTGTAAAAATGTCAAATAAATAAATCCAATTAATGGTAAGTAATCGTTAACCCAACTAATTATGTTTTATTTGTTCAATTTAAAGTTATTCAATCTAAATTAATATCATTTAATTACTATCAATTCCACAAAAAAATAATTTCTCCAAAATTCTCAACTTCACAATAAAATTGACAAAATATGATTGTTACCCATTAAATAACCCATAATTTATTTCAATACAACACCCCTAAGTTATAAAATCAAAATTAATTACATAAAATTACTAACAAATTCAAAATTTTCCAAATCACAAAAAAAGCCTAAAATATAGATCAAACTTTAATTCTCTATGAAAAAGTTATAAAACACTAAAATATATAAGCGAACTACACTATAAATACTAAAAAACAATAATACATTAACTTAGAACAATAACTTACTTGGTGTACGAAGTATTTATAAAAAATTATATCAAGAAAATGATGATGATACTATAGAACAGTAGGTGGATGAAATTTGTAATGATAGAACTTAGATTTGTGCCAAAATAAAAGGAAGAGACTGTTGTTTTGATTTGCAAAGAAAGAAAGAGAGGAAGAAGGAGGGGAGAATAAAGATGTGGTAGATTATAAAACTTCTAGATTTATCGATAGACTTGCCGATTGAATATAGCGACGGAATATGTTGTCGGTAATTTCATCGATTATTGATAATAAGTTATTTTGGCGATGAATTCACCTATATAAAATCTTTTTATTTTTTAATTATTTTATTATATTGGTGATTATGTTGGTATTTATTGACAAAAATAATTTCATTGCTATTATAATTAAAAATCTTTGACCGAATTATTTTGTTGCTATAATAATTGGAAAGTTTCGATAAAAAATTTCGTTGATTATTTTTTAGGTATTGAAAATTTCCTGGTACTGAAATAATATATTAACTTGTTTAGCAATCAACTTAAAATAATAAAAAAAGAATGAAAAAAAAAACGATTAACTAAAAAGGTGGTAGTTTATGTTTTTCTAATGTTAAATCATATACATACATACATACATACATACATACTTGTATACATAAACACACACATTATTCAGTTTTCGATTAAAACCGAATAAAATAATTTTAAAAACTGCACTGAAACTGAAAAATTAAATTAAACTGGTCGATTTGAAAAAAAAAAGAAAGAAAAAACCTAATTAAAGTGAATAGTGTCACCCTATGACCTGCCATTATTGGCGCGCATGCATACAAACCTCCACGGAGATGTCTCCATCGCCGTCCCTGTCAATGACTATGACTAATCCAAAAGATCATTATAAATTGTTGAGTTTTTTCCTTACAAGCACAGTGTAAAAGAATTTTAAATTAGCACAAAACTCGAGACAAGAAACACGTGTTTGAAATTGTATTTTTTTTTATTTAAATCTTTTTTTTTATAATTAATTTTTTTATATTTCTGAATTATTTTGATATCCTATATTAAAAATAATTTTATTTAAAAAAAATATTATTTTAATATATTTTTAAATAAAAGTATTTTAAAAATTATCAGAACGTGTTGCGCCTAGTTACCATTACATCCACCTCGATCTTAGCGAATTCAAAGTCGATAAGTACAAACAAAACGATCGATATATCAAAGAGGGACTGACGGATCAAAGCACCATATATGCCTGCAGAAAGACGTCATGTCGATTAGCTGAGATGACGAGCAGTTATGAAGAGTCTGGTCTCATCGTTGGTGCATATGCATCTTAATTAATTCTAGCTGCACGATCCTCTGATGTACGTAATCATAAGGTTGGATGATCATCTTCAAGATGCTTGTTTTTATCTTGAAACTTCAATTTTGTTCAAAAGATTTCACTCAAAAAACAAAAAAAAAAGGAGTTGAAAAGGACTTG
>Ga0307515_10022483_pt1 | contig 11109 bp, 9 predicted proteins | sample 17_EM_MG_FD_194513 | JGI IMG/M metagenome (GOLD analysis project Ga0307515, IMG submission 194513) | Populus trichocarpa ectomycorrhiza microbial communities from riparian zone in the Pacific Northwest, United States - 17_EM | ecosystem: Host-associated > Plants > Roots > Unclassified | place... | reverse complement strand
AAACGGTCATCGCACTGGTGAAGGCGATGGCGCAGGCGGAAAGTCGCAGCATAACATTCGGGATACCCGTAGCTGACATCACCTACCCGCTGGGAGAATAGCTAAGGCGTTCTGTCACGGCTTTCCATTTCCGTCATGGCCTTGGGGGCCGTGGCACCGCAGGATTGAAGATAGGTCCAGTCAACGTATACTCGCTGACTTAGAAGGAGATCGAGACTGGCATAGGGTTCGCGAAATCCGAGTGTGGCGCAAACGAGGTGATGGAAATGGACGATCAATTTCAGTCGCTGCTGGATCTGAAGCTCCTCAAGGTTCTCCACTTGTTGCTGACATTGAAAAGCGTGTCGCGAACGGCCGAAGCACTCGGCCAGAGCCAGCCTGCGGTCAGTGCCAGCCTGCGACGCCTGCGCGATATCTTCGGCGATCCGCTTCTGGTGCGAAGCGGACCGCATATGGTGGCGACGGAACGTGCTACCGAGCTTCTTCCGGTCATCCAGGGGATCCTGGACAGCATCGGCTCGCTCACCGAAATTCCAGATCATTTCGACCCGGAAACCTCACGAAGGCATCTGCGGATCGTCGCAGCGAATTGTTTCAACCCGTTCTTTCTGCCGCTGCTGTCGCAGTTGATCTTCGAACGTGCGCCGGGCCTGACCATCGAATATTGCGCCATGCGGTCCGATACCGAGCTCCTGCAGAGCCTGGAGGACGGGGAGATCGATATCGTCATCGGCAACTGGCCGACTCCGCCGGAAAAGCTGCGTTATTTGCCGCTGATGACGACGGAGATCGTCTGCATGGTTCGGCCGAGCCACCCCGTCGCCAACAGGACCGAGCTTGATATCAACACCTACCTCACGCTTTCGCATCTCTCCCCGACACCGCTTGCCCATGCCGCCTACAGCCCGATCGACGGGCGGTTGCGGGAGCTGCATCTGAAGCGGCGGATTGCGGTTACCGTGCCGGAATACACAGTCGCGCCGTCGATCCTGTCGCGCACCGACCTCGTCTTCACCACCGGCCGGCCCTTCGCCGAACACCTGGCAAGCTCGATGAATTTCAAGCTGATAAAAGCGCCGCCGGAACTCGGGCGGATGTCCTTCTATCTTCTCTGGCACGAGCGCTCGCATAGCTCTGCCTGCAGCCGTTGGCTGAGGCAGCTCATCCGCGAGGTGGCGGGCCGCGTCGGCGCCACCGAGCGCGGCGACAAACGGGCGCCGAAGACCGTCCCCGTCGTGGCTTGAAACGCCATCATAACCTTATTCATATAGTCTTCATAAACCGGGCATTCTTACCGACCGCTGTCGAGTGTGTTGTTATCTCGGCATCGACATCGGACGGAGAGACCCGCGAATGCTGATGCATCAATTGCTCATCGACGGCGCCTGGCGTCATCCCGACGATATCGCCCTGCGCTGGGTCGACCGCTCCAAGGTGCTGACCTATGCCGAGGCCGTCGCGGAAATGGAGAAGATGGCCGGCGCGCTCGCGTCGCTGGGCGTCAAGAAGGGCGACCGCGTCTCGGTCTTTGCCCATAATGGCATGGATTATCTGATTGCCATGCTCGGCGCCTGGCGGATCGGGGCGATTTCAGCGCTTGTCAACGTCAAGTTCGCCGACGAGCTTCCCTATTATTTTGCCGACCATACGCCTGCCGTCGTCATCTATACGCATGATATGTTCGAACCGGTGAAGCGCGCCGCAGGCGGCGTATCGTCCATCCGCGATCTCATCTGCATGGACGGCCCGCAGGACGGCGCGCTGTCGCTGCCCGGCCTGATGTCTGCAAACCTCCAGGCGCCGCCTGATCCCTGGGATGAGACGGCAATTGCCCATCTGTCCTATACGTCAGGCACGACAGGCAAACCGAAAGGCGCCTGTCTTGCCCATGAGCCGACGGTTCGGGCGGCCCGATGCATCGCCGAGCGCTTGCAGATCGGCCGCAACGACGTCTCCTTCGGCCCGACAGCCCTTTCAAGTTCCTACCAACTGGTGGCGAATCTCCTGCCGGCGCTTGCCAAGGGGGCGAGCGTCAACGTCATGGGCCGCTGGACGCAGACGAGCGGCTGGGATGCGATGGATGCGCTTGGCGCTACCGCCTTCGTCGCCAACCCGACCCTCCTCGAGGAGGTGCTGACCGAAAGCCTCCTGCGCGGCAAAAGCCCGGGAAACCTGCGCTACGGGCTTTCCGGCGGCGGCCCCGTTCCGCCGACACTGAAGATTGTCTGGCGCGACGAACTTGGCCTGCCCCTGGTCGAAAGTTTCGGGCAAAGCGAACTCGGCGGCTTCATGGCGCTGGGCTTCCCCCGTCTTGAACCCGACGACACGAAGATCGCCCGCGTCGGCCAGCCCCTGCCCGACAAGGAAGTGCATATCGTCGGCGCCGACGACAAGCCGGTACCAACAGGAACCGTCGGCGAGATCGTGCTGCGCGGCGGCTTCATGGCTGGATATTGGGGCAAACCGGAAAAGACTGCCGATGCGACGCGCGGCGACTGGTTGCGCACGGGCGATCTGGGCCTTATCGACAGCGACGGCTTCGTGACGATGCGCGGACGTCGGTCGGAATTGATCGAAGTCGCCGGTATCAGGTGGTTCCCCCGCGACGTCGAAGAGGCGCTGGCGGCCATCCCGGGCGTCCGGCAGGCGGCACTGATCGGTGTTGCCGATGCAGCCCTCGGCATGCGCCCCGTTGCCTTCCTCACCCTGAAAGACGGCGCCGACGTCAATGTGGCAACGGTGAAGTCGGCAATCGCAGGAAAAGTCGCCTACGATCTCCAACCGCTTTCGATCGAGATTGCCGAAGAACTACCGATGACACCGACCGGCAAGATCGCCAAGGCCGCGCTTGCCGCCCGCTACGCGGAGGCTGCGTGATGCCGGCATCACGGCGCTGGTGGGATCTGACGACAGCCGACTTCGCGGCGCTCGACATGGACAATGTCGTCGCGATCCAGCCCGTGGCGGCCGTCGAGCAGCACGGTCCGCACCTCCCTGTCGCTGTCGACGCGTTGATCAATACAGGTATTCTCGATGCGGCACTGGCCTTGCTGCCTGGCGACGCGCAGGTTCTGGTGCTGCCGGCCCTGCCGGTCGGCAAGTCGAACGAACATCTCGCCTTCCCAGGCACGCTCAGCATCTCCTACGAGACGCTGGGGAAGGTCTGGTTCGATATCGGCGAGAGCGTTCACCGCGCCGGCTGCCGCAGGATCATCTTCTTCAACTCGCATGGCGGCCAGCCGCAGCTTGTCGACATCGTCTGCCGTGAATTGCGGGTTCGCCTGGATATGCTGGCTGTTGCCTGCTCATGGTTCCAGACGATCGACATCGGCGACCTGTTCGACATCCGTGAAAGGACGCACGGCATTCACGGCGGCGCGATCGAAACCAGCATGATGCTCCATCTGCATCCGGAACTCGTGAAGATGGAACTGGCTGAGGATTTCGTCTCGGCGTCGGTGGCGATCGAGACGGATTATTCCGCGCTGCGCAGCGAAGGCATGACCGGTTTCGGCTGGCAGGCGCAGGACCTGCAGACATCCGGCGTGACCGGTAATGCCGCAGCCGCCACGGCAGCGCTCGGCCGCATACTGGTGGACAGGGCTGCCCAGAAACTGGCAACGCTTGCGTCGGAGACGGCGCGTTATCCGCTTTCAAATCTCGTCGGCACCACCCGCTATACAAGCGCCGGCGCGCACAAATGATTTCGAGTGGAGGGCAATCGAAGCTGCCGCCTTCCATCGACCAGCAAAAGTTCCGGGTCCTTCAGCAAGACCCGGATAACCTCCGGAGCGAACCATGACCTTATTATCCAGACGTCAGTTCAATTTTCTGACCCTCGCCGGCGGTATTGCCGCAGGCCTGGGAGTGACCACCGCCTTTGCCGCTGAAGAAACCAGCGTCGTCCTGCTTCTGTCCGGCGGCATCGCCGACGGCGGTTGGGGCCAGCACGCCTATGAGGGCCTGAAATCCCTCGAAGGCAAACCCGGTTTCAAGATCGCCTATGCCGAAAACATCTCCCAGGCGCAAATCCCGCAAGTGGCGCGCGGCTATGCCGACGACGGCTATAAACTCGTCATCGGCCATGGCTACGAGTTCGGCAGCCCGTTCCTGGAAGTCGCGCCGGATTATCCGGAAACGAACTTCTTCGTCTCGTCCTTCCTGCCGCAGCCAGAAGTGCCGAAGAACATCCTTTATGCCGACCTCGCCTATTTCGACGTTGCCTATGCGGCAGGCGCGCTGGCGGCGTTGATTTCCGAGATGAAGGCGTCGGTCGGCTTTATCGGCGGCGGCGACAACCCGACCCAGCAAAACATGATGAAGGCCTTCGTCGCCGGCGCCGAGAAAACAGTGGGCGGCGTCAAGGGTGTCGGCATCGTCACCGGCGACTACAACAATGCCGCCAAGGGCAAGCAGGCGGCCGCGACCATGATCGGCAACGGCGCCGACGTGATCTGGCACGCAGCCGACGTCACCGGCCTCGGCGCCATCCAGGCGGCGGTCGAAGGCAATGTGAAGGTTCTCGGTTGCTATTCCGACCAGACCGAGCTTGCGCCGAAGAATATCGGCACCAGCTTCGAGATGAACCTTGCCGGCATGGTCGTCACGACGGCTGAAGCCGTTGCCGGCGGCACATTCAAGGGCGGGATCGAATGGAAGCCGACGCTTGCCGAAATGTGGCTGCTGAAGGCCGGCGCAAGCGGCGACCACAATCCGGGAACGGTATCTGCCGAGGCCTGGGCATCCTTCCAGACGATCTGGAAGGATATCACCGCACGCAAGATCGACGTGGCGGCCGTGCTGAAATAGGGTCGTTGGGAATGACCGACCGGGAAAGCGCGATGACGCCGTTTCTTGAAATGCGAAATATCGTCAAGCGCTTCCCCGGCGTGCTCGCCAACGACCATGTCAGTCTTGCCGTCGGCCGTGGAGAAATCCACGCCGTGCTCGGCGAAAATGGCGCCGGCAAAAGCACCCTCATGCAGATCCTCTACGGCTTCTACCATCGCGACGAGGGCGACATCCTGATCGATGGTTTGCCGGTGGCGATGGACGATTCGGCCGAGGCCATTGCCCACGGCATCGGCATGATCCACCAGGAATTCATGCTGGTGCGACCCTTCTCCGTCGCCGAGAATATCGTGCTCGGCCTGCGCGACACGCGAGGGCCGATGCTCGATCTGGCGGCGGCGACACGCAGGATCAGGACGTTGTCCGATCGGCATGGCCTTGCCGTCGACCCGAACGCGCTGATCGAGCATTTGCCGATCGGCGTGCAGCAGCGTGTCGAGATCCTGAAACTGCTCTACCGCGACGCGCGCCTTCTGGTGCTCGATGAACCCACAGCAGTACTGACCCCTCAGGAAAAAGACGGGCTATTCGTCGTTCTGCGCGGGCTTGCCGCGGAGGGACGCTCGGTCATCATCGTCACGCACAAGCTGCACGAAATCATGGACATTTCCGATAGGGTGACTGTGATGCGCGACGGCAAGGTGGTCGCCTCGCTTGAGACATCAGAAACCTCTGAACGGGAACTCGCGCGCCTGATGGTCGGGCGGGATGTTCAACTGAAGGTACAGAAATCACCGGTAAAACGCGGTCAACCGGTGCTGCGCATCGACGATGTTTATGCCAATGACGACAGCGGACGGCGAAGGCTTGCCGGCATCAGCCTCGACGTGCATGCCGGCGAGATCGTCGGGATCGCCGGCGTCGATGGCAATGGCCAGTCGGAACTCGCCGAAACCATTCTCAACCTGCGCCGGGCGACAGCCGGCCGGGTGCTGATGGAGGGCCTTGAGGTGACGGCGCTGACACCAGCCGAACACCACGAACGCGGCCTCCTCTACGTTCCCGCCGACCGCCGCCGCGTCGGCGCCGTGCCGGATCTCTCCATCACCGAAAACGCCATGCTCGGGACGCAACGCAAGCGTACCTGGTTTGGCGGTCTCCTGCGCAACGAAAAAGACATAGAGGCCCATGCGAAAGAGGTCATGCGCCGCTTCGGCGTGCGTGCAGCCGGAATTCATACTCCGGCCGGAAAACTTTCGGGCGGCAACCTGCAGAAACTCATTCTCGGCCGTGAGATCATGCGCGAACCCAGAGCCCTAGTCGTCGAGCAGCCGACGCGCGGCCTCGATGTCGGCGCGATCGAAACCGTCTGGGCGGAATTGCTGGCGGAGCGCGAAAAGGGCAAGGCGATCCTGCTGATCTCGGCGGAACTCGAGGAGATTCTCAACCTCGCGGACCGGATCGCGGTGATCTTCGAAGGCAGGATCATGGGCGTGCTCGACGCCGCGGGCGCCACCGTCGAGACGATCGGGCTGATGATGGCCGGCCGGGCCGGAAGTCAGGCGACAAGGGCCGCGACGGTCGAAGGGGTCTCCGATGTCCCGGTTCATTGAACGGCGCCTGGCGCCGGCGGAAGGCCCGATTGCCATCGCCACGACGATGGGTGCTGCGATCCTCATTGCGCTGGTTCTCGGCGGCGGTCTTTTCGCCGTGTTCCACACCAATCCCGTTACCGCCTACATGACCCTGTTCGGAGAAGCCTTCGCATCGCTTCGCGGCTTCGGCTTTTCGCTGGTGAAGGCAGCACCGCTCGCGCTGATCGCGCTCGGCACCATCGTCGCCTGGCGTTCCGGCTTCGGCTATCTCGGTTTCGAAGGCTGCTTCGTGATCGGCGCAACGGCCGCCACCGCCTTTGCGCTGGCGACGGCAGACAATGGCATGATCGGCCCGCTGCCCTTCCTCGTCTTTCTGCCGCTCTGCATTCTCTGCAGCCTTGTTGCCGGCGGGATCTGGGCAGGCGCCGTCGGCCTGCTCAGGGCACGGTTCGGCGGCAACGAGGTGCTGATCTCGCTGATGTCCAATTATGTCGGCATCCTGCTGGTGCAGTACCTTATATCAGGCCCGATGCGCGCACCGGGAGGTCTGCCGCAAAGCGAGCGGCTGCCGCAGGAGACCTGGCTGCCCTTCATCATATCAGGCACCCGCGCCCATGCAGGCATTCTCATTGCGCTGCTCGCCGCCATTCTCGTCTGGGCGCTCCTGAAAAAGACGCCCGTCGGCTTCGAGATGATCGTCACCGGCCTCAATCCGTCCGCCGCCCGCTACGGCGGCATTTCGACCTCGGCGCGCATTCTGCTCGCCGCCTTCCTGGCCGGCGGGCTGGGCGGCATTGCCGGCATGGTCGAGCTCCTCGGCGTCCAGCATCGCCTGGTCGACGGCATGAGCGGCGGCGTCGGCTTTATCGGCATTGTCGTTGCCCTGCTGGCAAGGCTCAATCCGGTCTGGGTCTTGCTGACGGCGGTTCTCTACGGCGGCATGACTGTTGGCGCCGACGCCATGCAGCGTAGCAGCGGCGTGCCCTCCTCGATCACCTTCATTCTCCAGAGCCTGATCGTTCTGCTCGTCCTCGCTAGCGAGCTTGCCCGCCGCTACCGCTTCCGGTCGCCGTTTCAGGTAGCGCTCGCGCCTTCGGAGAAGGCGTGACCATGGATCTCAGCCTGCTCTTCGGCTCCGCCTTCCTTGCCACCTGGCTGACCGCGAGCGTCCGCCTCTCGGGTCCGATCCTGCTTGCCGCCCTAGGCGAGACCTTCGCCGAACGCTCCGGCATCCTGAATGTCGGCATCGAAGGCACCATCCTTTTCGGCGCGCTGGCAAGCTACCTCGCCTGCTTTTATACCGGATCGCCCGTCATCGGCCTTCTGGCCGCCATCGCTCTCGGTATTCTTTCGAACCTGTTTCTGGCCTTCATGTTCGTGACGGTGCGCGCCAGCCAGGTGGTCGTCGGCATCGTCTTCAACGTTCTGGCGCTCGGTGTCGCCAGTTTCGTCTATCGCGTGCTGATGGGCGAGGCTGCAAGCCCGCAGCCGGTCACCATGTTCAAGCCACTGCATCTGCCGCTGCTGTCGGACCTTCCGATCATCGGGCCTATCCTGTTTACCCAGACGATCCTGCTCTACCTGACAATCGCCCTGACCGCGCTCTCGGCAATCATCCTCTTCCGCACCAAATTCGGGCTCTCCTTGCGCGCTGTCGGTGAAAATCCGAAGGCCGCGGAAGCAGCCGGCATCGGCGTTGCCCGCATGCGCTATATCGGCACGGCGATTTCTGGTGCCGCCGCCGGCATGGCCGGCGGTTATCTCATGCTCTGCGAAGTCGGGCTCTTCCGCGACACGATCGTGACCGGCCAGGGCTTCATTGCGCTTGCCGTCGTCATTCTCGGGCGGTGGAACCCCTGGAAGGCGGCGATTGCCGCCTTCGTCTTCGGCGCCGCCGATGCGCTGCAATTGTCGCTCCAGCTTTTCGGAGCGCCGGTCCCGCCACAGCTGCTGCTGTCCCTGCCCTATATCCTCACCATCCTTGCGATATCAGGTGTTTTCGGCGGCAAGGCCGTGCAGCCCGCCGCGCTGATGACCCCTTACGAAAAGGCCTGATCCATGAGCACGATCCTCGCCGACGGCTGGCTGATCACCATGAACCCGCAGCGCGAGGTGCTGGAGCGCGGCAGCGTCTGCTTCGAGGGCGACCGGATCGTCGGCGTCGGCTCGCGTGCGCAGCTCGAACACGCGCATCCAGAGGCCGAGGTGGTCGATTGCACCGGCAAGATCGTCATGCCCGGCATGGTCAACACGCACACCCATCTGTTCCAGACGCTGCTGAAGGGGCTGGGCGACGACATGGTGCTGAAGAAGTGGTTCACCTGCATGACCGGCCCGTCCGCCGTGCACCTGACCCGCGAGGACGCGAAGATTGCCGCCATGCATGGCTGCGTGGAATCGATCCGCTCCGGCGTCACCACGCTCGTCGATTTCATGTATGTGCACACGCAAGACGGAATGGCGGACGCCGTCGTCGAGGCATTCGAGGAAACCGGTATTCGCGGTTTCGTCTGCCGCGGCTTCATGACCACAGGTCAGGAATACGACGTTCCCACCGCCCTGATCGAGACCCCTGAAAAAGCGATTGCCGGGGCACGTGAACTCATCCACCGCACCAACAAGGCGGGCGGGCGCGTGCAGGCAGGCATTGCGCCTTGCATGATCTGGACGGTCGACGAAACGGTGTTGCGGCTGACACGCGCGCTTGCCGACGAGACCGGCGCACTCGTGACCACCCACGTTGCCGAAACCACCTTCGAACTGCGGGAAGCCGACCGCCGCTACGGCCAGACGGATACCGAATTCCTCAGCGACATCGGCTTCCTCGGGCCGGATGTGCTGGCCGTCCATTGCGTCCACTGCAAGTCGCACGACATCCGCATTCTCAGGCACCATGGCGTCAAGGTATCCCACAACCCCTGCAGCAATCTCTATCTCGCTTCAGGCATCCCGCCGATCCCGGAAATGCACATGGCTGGCGTGACCGTCGGCCTCGGCTCCGACGGCCCGGCGAGCAGCAACAACCACAGCCTCTTCCAGGCGATGAAATTCGCAGCGCTGATCCAGAAAGGCGCGCATCAGGATGCGACCATCATGACGGCGGAGAAGGTGCTGGAGATGGCGACCATCGACGGCGCCCACGCCGTCGGCCTGGGTCACGAGATAGGCTCGGTCGAGGTCGGCAAGAAGGCCGACCTGATCGTCATCGACTGCGACAATCCATTCATGACGCCGATCCACAATCCGGTCTCGGCCATCGTCTATTCGGCGCTCGGCAACGAGGTTTCGAGCGTGATCATCGACGGCTCTTTCGTGATGCGCGACGGTATCGTCAAGACCGTCGACGAGCGCGGCGTGCGGCAGAAGGCACAGATGCACGCGGATGTGCTGGCGATCCGCGCCGGCTCCGATCGCTTCAAGAACCGTGGCTGGCGATCCTCGGCGGTCTGATTGCGAAACTGCATTTCCGGAAGGACTTGGCCGACATTCACGATTTCACTGCGGCGCTGCCCGAAGGATACGGGGCGTCCAAAAACCGCTGCAGTCGTGGGCAGACAAAATCGAGGAAAACTTTGACGCGTTGTGGGACGCGCGCGCCTCCGAGAAAAATTGCGTGAATTTCCTCTTCATCCTCTGCCACGATATCGCCAAGCACTTCGACAAGACGGCCTTCGGCGATATCGGCGCGGGCGTGATAGTCGCCAAGTCGGGCGAGCCCGACGCCGGCCACTGCCAGTCGCCGGACGGTTTCGCCGTTGTTGGCAAGCAGCGATCCCTGGACGGCCCGATCGACGATACGGCCACTTTCCTTGAGCGGCCAGACCGGCGCCGACCGCCGGAAATTGAAGCCGAGGCAATTATGCCGGGACAGGTCGTCGACCGAGCTCGGAATTCCGTTCCGACGTAAATAATCCGGCGAGGCGACGATTTTGCGCCGCGCTGTACCAATCTTGCGGCCCATCATCGAGGAATTGGCCAAAGGCCCGACACGGAAAGCGACATCCGTCCGATCGAGATAGAGATCGACCATCTCGTCGGAAAGCGAAAGATCGACAACGATATTGGGGTAGGCCTGCCAGAATTCCGGCAAAACCGGCTCGAGCGCGAGCACGCCGAAGGCGACCGAGGCATTGACGCGCACCGTGCCGCCGGTGCTCGCCGCCCCTTGCGAAAGCTCGCGTTCTACCTCGTCGAATTCTCTCAGCAACGACTGGCCCCGTTCATAGTAAATCCGCCCTTCGTCTGTCAGGGAGAGGCGACGGGTCGATCGCTCCAGCAGGCGCACGCCGACGCGTGCCTCCAGCCGTGCGATCAGCTTGCTGATTGTTGATGGCGTCATGCGCAGGAGACGCGCGGCTTCCGAGAAGCTGCCTGCGTCGACGACGCGGAGAAAGACCTGCATCTCGCCTGTGCGATTATCCATCACGAACTCCATTTGTGAAAAACTTTCACAGATAAAGTGGAAACACAGCGACTTATCAAGGGGACTGGCGTTGCATATCTCTTCCCCATGTCAAAGATCTCCGCATTGAACCTGATCCGCAAGCCTGGTGTCATGACCCTCGGCATTGAATTGCCGCTCGATAACGACTGGTCGCCTGAAGGACAGGCGTGCAGTGCCGCCAGCGGGCGTCCCCGTGGCGTTCCCGACTTATCCTCCCAGACGGCGCTTATCCGTCGCGCCGATATGCTCGGATTCTCCGCCGTCTGGGCGCGTGATGTG